>Ga0157370_10001625_pt1 | contig 27771 bp, 18 predicted proteins | sample C35metaG_FD_113463 | JGI IMG/M metagenome (GOLD analysis project Ga0157370, IMG submission 113463) | Corn rhizosphere microbial communities from Kellogg Biological Station, Michigan, USA - C3-5 metaG | ecosystem: Host-associated > Plants > Roots > Rhizosphere > Soil | place: USA: Michigan...
CTCCGCTAGCGACTTGATCAGCCCATCCCGATCCTTGAAGTGGTGATAGATCGTCATGGGATTGATGCCCACACGTGTTGCCAAAGCGCGCATGCTCAAGCCGTCGAGGCCGTCGGCATTGAGTATCCTCAATGCCTCGGAAAGAATGCTTTCCGGCAAAACGGTCTCTCCGCCGGCTGGTGGCCGACCTCGCCCCCTTGCTGTCATATCATGACTTCATAATGAGATTGGACCAATCCGGAAGGAAAAGACCTTGTGCCCTTGTGCGCAAGCGCCACATCACGCTGACCGCCGCCAAAAAGAGGGCGGCCAGCACCGAGCAAGATTGGCACCCTTGTGATCACCATGTCGCTGATCATGTCGAGCGCGAGGAAAGATTGAATGATGCGTCCTCCATCCACATAGGCACGTCGTGCGCCGTCGGATTGAAGCGTCGCCATCGCTTGTTCAGGTGACTCTGCCGAAAAGCGCACTTTTCCTTCGAGCTCGGAGGGCACTGCCTGTCGTGCAAGCTGCGCCGACAAAACCAGGACCGGACGGGTATAGAACCGGTCTCCCATGCCTCGGACCGCCTCATAAGTGCCTCGCCCCATTACGATAACGTCGATATCGCTTATGAAATCGCTATACCCATGATCCTCGCCAGTTTGGTCGTGCTTTAGCAACCAATCGATGTCGCCACTTTCGCGGGCGATAAATCCATCAAGGCTTGTTGCGATAAATACGTGTCCGGTGACCATCGTCGCCTCCATAATTATACATCGTATAAATAATGGACCTCTGACCAATGTCAACGCGCTCGACGGTCCACTCTTGCCCGTACCGCCCGGAAAGCTGACCGACGGCTAACCACCCCCGACAACGACATCGCTATGACCTAAATAGAATGGCTCTCCTGGGATAACTCGAAACGCGGGCTGGTCCAGATGAGGCGCTGGACTGATTGCTGCTTCCCTACAGTGAAGACCTACCGATCGACGCCCCGCCATCGACATGCAGCGTCTGCCCAGTGATGAACGCGGCGTCGTCCGACAGCAGAAATTCAATCGCCGCGGCGAGCTCGTCAGGTTGGCCGAACCGCCCCATGGGAACACCGGATAGGTATCGCGCCTCACCTTCGCTGCCGATCGGATTGTTCGCCCGAAACAGTTCCGTTTCGGTCGGCCCGGGCGAGACGGCGTTGACCGTGATGCCGGTCTGGGCGAGTTCAAGCGCCCAGCTTCGCGTAAAGCTGACGAGTGCTGCCTTGGCAGCGGCATAGCTTGTCCGCTGTACGCTGCCGAGAACGGTGAGACTGGAAATATTGACGATGCGGCCCCAGCCGCGTGTGCGCATGCCGGGCAATGCGGACTGTATGGACATAAGAGCAGGATGCAGATTGACGCGCATCACCTCTTCAAGGGTTTCAATGGCGATGTCGCCAAGCGGAGCGGCCCTGACCAGCCCGACATTGTTGACCACGCCATCGACGTTGCTTTCCTTGACGATCCTGGCCAGTTCGCCGTTGGCACTGCGCTCGGAAAGATCGAGAGTATGCAGCGGGCCAGGAAAGGCGTCTGTCGGGTTGCGGGCAATGCCGATGACGGTGTGGCCACGGGTGGCAAGACGATGGGCCAGGGCGAGACCGATGCCCTTGCTGGCGCCGGTGATCAGAAAGGTTCTCTTCATCGGGAAAATCCTCTGACCCTGCCTCAAGGAAGCAGGGTGTCATGGGTCGAATGGATCAGGCGGCGGCGCGGCTGGCTGCGAGGCGGAGCGCCGGCAGCATGTCTTCCGGTTCCGGACGGCGGGTGTAGTCCGGGTTCACCTCCGCGTAGAGGATGACGCCATCTTGGCCGACGACGTAGCGGGCCGGCATCGGCAAGGTCCAGCTCGGATCACCGTTGAAGGCCGGAAGGTCGTTTTTCAGCGACTTGTAGAGCTCGACCAGGTAATCCTGCGTTTCGAAGCGCAGGCCGAAGGCGGCGGCCACGTCGTTGTGTGGGTCCGACAGAATCGGGAAGGTCAGGTTGTTCTGGCGCATCGACTTGCGGCTGTTGACATGGTTCTGCGGCGAGATGGCGACGAGTTTCGCGCCGAGCGCCTCGAACTGTGGCAGCGTTTCCTGGAGCGCCTGGAGCTCCATGTTGCAATAAGGACACCAGACGCCGCGGTAGAAAGTGACCACGAGCGGGCCGCGCGCCAGAAGATCGGTCGAGGAAACGGTGTTGCCCTCGGGATCGGCGAGGCTGAAGGCCGGCAGCGTGTCGCCCGCCTTAAGGGCCTGCTCGGCCGCGCCGGAGGCGATTAGTTCGGCGGTGGCGCGGTGCATCGTCTCGATCACCGAATAGGGAACGTTGTAAGGCGGCTTGCCGGCTTCGAAGTCAGCCTTGAAGGCATCAAGCTTGGACTGCAGCGTCATCGTCATTCTCCAATGAGTTCTGAACTTTGAGCGTGCCGAGCTTCAGGGGTCGCCCTGAAGCTCGGCGATGGATGAGGGAGTGATCAGCTATTGGCGGCCACGGAGCGGGCGACCTCGGCAGCACTGATGCCTTCAAGCGCCAGACCATAGCCCGCGCCTTCGTCGATGATCCGGCGCAGCTTCTGCGTCAGGGCGATGCGGGTGTAGCGGCTGGTCAGCGGCGGCAGGGCGGCAAGACCCTCGGCGATCTCATGGGCACGGGCCAGAAGGCGATCGGCAGGAACGATCTCGTTGACTGCACCCCAGTCCTTCGCAGTCTGTGCATCAAGCACCTGGCGGGTGAGGATGAAATGGCGGCCGCGGATACTGCCGATCACTTCCGGCCAGAGCAGGTTGACGCCGTCCCCCGGCACGATGCCGAAGTCGAAATGCGGCTTGTCCTGGAAGACCGTTTCCGGTGTGGCGAGGATGATGTCCGTGAGCAGCGCATATTCCGAATGCAGGAGGACGGGACCGTTCAGCGCGGTGATCATCGGCACCTCGATGTCAAGGATGTTCATGAGGACCTTTTTGCCTTCGCGCAGGATCTTGTCGTAGCCGCGCGGCGAGAAGAAATCGAAGCCATCGGGATTGATCGCATCCATGAAGGCATCGCCCGAGCCGGTCAGGATGACGACGCGGTTGTCGGCGTCGGAACCGACCTGGTGGAAGAGATCGACGAACTGCTCATGGGTGTGGCCGTTGAAGACGAGCTTGCCGCCGTCGGTATGGAAGGCGATTTCGAGGACGCCGCTTGGCGAACGGGTCAGGCGGGCATTCGGGAAGCTGTTCTTGTAGGTGTCGAAACGGGACATGGGGATACTCCTTTGTGTTGGGGTCTTGCGGTCGGGGTTGAAGAAGAAGCGGGACAGGGAGCGCATGGGTCAGGCCACAGAAGTCGGGGCTTCGGCCAGCGCCTCGACGCGGGCTATGGCGCGCTGGACGGCGGGGCGGGCGGCCACGGTCTCGTACCAACGGGAAAGGTTCGGGCGCTCGTCGAGCGTCAGGCCGGGGAATTGCCGGCGCCACAGCCAGCCGAAATGGGCAATGTCGGCGATGGTGAAGGCGTCATCGGCCATGAAAGATTGACCCGCCAGCTTGCGGTCGAGGATGCCGAGGATGCGTTCGGCTTCCTTTGCGAAACGCGCTTCGGCGATCGGCTGCGGTGCCGGCGATGAGCGCATGAAGAAACCGGCATTGCCGAAAGCGGGGCTCAGGGCCGAGGCGTGAAAGAACAGCTGTTCGAAGACACGGGCGCGGGCCTCGCCGTCGCTTGGCAGCAATTTGCCGGTCTTTTCCGCAAGGTGAACAAGGATCGCGGCGCTCTCCGTCAGCACGAAGCCATCGTCCACCAGAACAGGCACCTTGCCGTTCGGATTGAGCGAGAGAAATGCGTCTTCCTTCTGCTCACCCTTGCGGACATTGACCGCCTTCAGCTCATAGGGAAGGCCGAGTTCCTCAAGCACGATCGGCACCTTGACGCTGTTGGGGGTGGCAAAGGCGTAGACTTCAATCACGTTCGTCTCCATCGGATTGTGTTCGCTGGAGAGAGTTATGACCATTCCTGGATACTTGCGGCAGACTTCTTGAGGCGATAATGCTTATTCCAATGGAGAATGAGTGATGGACAGATTGCAGGCGATGACCGCTTTCGTGCGTGTCGTGGAAACGGGATCGTTCTCACAGGCCGCCCGCCAGATCGGCGTCGGCCAGCCCGCCATCTCGAAGACGATTGCGCAATTGGAGGAGCGACTTCAGGTTCGCCTGCTCATCCGGTCGACGCACGGCCTCTCGCCAACCGACGCCGGAGTTCGCTTCTATGAACGAGCGAAGGCGGCGATCCATGCAGCGGACGAGGCGGAGCTGGAAGCCAAGGGGGCCGGTGCCGGGCTGTCGGGCCGACTTCGCATCTGCGCCGCCACCACGTTTGCGAGGCTCATGGTCATTCCGCGCCTGCCGGAGTTCTTGGCGATGCATCCCGATCTCGACGTGGATATCGTTCTCGACGATCGGGTGATCGATCTCGTGTCCGAAGGCATCGACATCGCGCTGCGCATGGGTGATCTCGCAGACTCGTCGGCCGTAGCCCGCCGTCTGGCGACTGGTCGGCGGTCGGTGGTGGCGACACCTGCCTATCTTGAAAGACATGGCGTACCCCTGGTGCCTGCCGATATCTCCGCGCATCAGGCGGTGGTCTATACTCAGCTCGGCCGTAGCTGGACCTTCCGCAGGGCTGGAACCGAAGCGTTCGTCGCGGTCTCCGGGCGGGTTCAAGTCACCGCAGCCGAAGGTATTCGCGCCGCGGTTAAGGCCGACATGGGGCTCGCCGTCACTTCGGACTGGATGTTCTGGCCCGAACTGCTAAGCGGCGAGGTCGCGCGCGTGCTTGAAGATTGGGAGCTTCCGAACATTCACCTCTGGGCGGTCTTCCCAACGGGACGCCTCGCCAGCGCCAAGGCGCGGGCGTTCGCTGACTTCGTGGAGCAGGTGGTCGGGTAAGTTGAATCCCCATCGGGGCGGATTTGCCGTGCGAACCTTCGCCAACGAGATCCTCCAGCCCTCATCTGGGCGGCTAGGCGACAAATCGCATCTCGACGAAGCCGTCGTTTCGATCCGTGGGAAGAGGCACTGGCCGTGGCACGCCGTTGATCAGGACGGTTTCGTTCTCGATGTTCTGGTGCAAAGCCGCCGCAACGCCAGGGCGGCCAAACGTCTGATGCGCAAGCTGTCGAAGGGGCAAGGCCGTTCGCCACGGGTGATGATCACCGACAAGCTTCGCTCTTATGACGCTGCAAAGACCGAGATCATGCCAGGTGTCGAACACCGATCTCACAAAGGCCTCGACAATCGGCAGAGAATTCTCACCAGCCGGTCCGGCGAGGAGAGCGGATCATGCCGCGCTTCAAGTCACGAGGCAACCTGCAACGCTTCGACTCTACCCACGATCCGATAGCCAACCTGTTCCATATCCCATGCCATGACATCACCTCCAGCCGTCATCGCGAGCTGCGCGCCGGCACAATGGACCTATGGGTTAAAATCACCCCGGCATGATGGACCACAGAAACCCGTCATCCGCTCTTGTCTTGTGACCCTTAAGTTTACGATACCGCTCAAGCGGCAGGGAAATATTAGCTATATGTCTCTGAGACTAAATGTAGTCGCGCTCAACTCGATAATTCTTCTCGATCATCTCAATTAAGAGCGGCGCACTTGGTAATGACGGCCCTCTTGGGTACTTCTTCTCTCCTTTGGTCAACGGGCGGTGCACCTTCCATTGCGTTCCGCCAGCCCAGAAAAACCACATCGTTTCATCACCCTTAAGATTGTTCGTCGACCGAAAGGTTGGAAACGCAGCCAGGTGCTCAGAAACGGCGACGTTCGCAACAAGCTGGAATAACCCTTGCCGAACTGCATCCTGTATCAGAAAGGTCGTAATGAACTGCGGCTCCTGGGCGACAATTTCTGTGAAATCCTTCGGAGGTTTAGGAAAGAATTCCCGAAAAATGGCTACGACGAATTTCCATTTTGGATGTGTGTGAGTCACTTGGCCGTAACAAATTCCTTCGGATGTCAAAATTTGAAATATATCGCCGATCTTTACAGTTTTCCGATTCAACATAGCTATTTCGCCCATTGGTAGTCGACACTATCGAGCAACTCTTTGCCACGAATAAGCGATTGTTCATAGGTTGTTGCGTTTTTCGTCGCGGATATCGAATTGATCTTATTCAGCAACGTTCCACCGTCTTTGCCTAGTCCGTAGTAATTGATCAGGGTTTGCTCAACGGCTCTCGCATCCGAACGCGACAGATTATCGAGGCCATCGATTTGCTCAATGCGGATTCCTTTCGTCCGTAGATGCTCGGCGCCTCTACGGGCTACATCATCGGTAATTCCAACGTACCGCGTGGTTCCGTCAACAACACAGCTATAAACGCAGGTTTTGCCGCCTATCGTTACTGTATTTATGGCATCAGTGCCGATAGACGCTCGCTGTGCGGCGGCAATATCGCGATAGATTTCACCATTTGGACCAACGATGACGACGTTGCCCGCATTGTCGATGACACGAACATATTTTTCAGGCAGGCCAGCGACGCTATCCGGCAAGATGCCCGCAATGTCTCCAATAATGGTCTTGGCATTGCCCCAGCCACCCCAGGCGATGGCGCCGAGCATGATCGGATCGCGAATGATGCTGGCTATTTGAGCTTTCGAACCTGTCAGCAGGGCTTTGGCTGCATCGCTCTTCAGCGTGGACTCTATATCACCGAAGTCCTGACCGTTTTGCGCATCATTGCTGTCTGCGTATTTCCAGGCGTCCAGGAACACCATATGTCGATCGAGAAGCGACATCTCATCGGGCTCGCCATTCCCTGCGAGGGCGGCGTCGAGATACTCGGCCGCAGCTATCCGCAGATCGGTGCGAGCCTTGACGCAGTCGGCCGAGGAATTTCCGACGCAATCGGACAGCTTCTTGTCACGATTAACCGATAGAGTTTGGAGCTCTTCTTTGTGCTTACAAGCTGGAGAGCCAGGATCACCGGACTCCTCACAAGCGGCCAGTGTGCGAGCGAACTCCTCACGCTCTTTATGCGTCAGATAATTGTACTGATACTGTGCAGCCCCATAGGAGGCACCTTCGCCGCCGCCGAGGGTGCCTGCCGCCAGGGCAGACAGGCTCTCGCCGAGCAGGGCGGCAAGCGTCTGCTTGTCCTGAGCGGACAAGGTGCTGTCCTTCAGCATGCCCTTGACGAGATCGGCTATAGCCGGTGTCAGCAAGGCTGAGGTTGCAGCACCGGCAGCCCCCTTGAGCGCACCCTCCCAGCCATTGACGCCGCCGAGAATGCCGGCGCCGATCGTGTGCAGCAGCACGCGGCCGGCTCCACCCTCCTTCCAATAATCCATTCCAGCCTGGTCACGGCCCTCCGCAGCCTGCCGGTAGAATTCACTGGCAATATCGCCCACCAGCCCTGCCATGGTGGCCTGCGCCGCCTGCAGATCGGCCTGGGTCTTGTACTGCTCGCGCAGGATATTCTGCAGATCCGGCAGGCCGGGCAGCGAGGTGTTGGTGTTCTCGGTATCGCGGCGGATCGTGCCGATGTCCTGCGTCTGATGCGCGGGATCGGTAATCGTGATGCCGATATTGCCGCCGATGGCCGAATAGGCCTTGCCGGTCTCCTTCTCGCCGGCCTTGACGGGTGGAGCGATGGTGAGCCCGCCGGTGCCGATTCCGCCGCCATAGGTTTCGGCCTTCCAGGTCGAATGCGTGTCGATATCCGCAACCGTCAGGGTGCCGGTGGAGAAGGAGTTCTTGTCCGCCGTCGCTTGGCTGGTAATCAGCCCGCCGACAAGCGAGGTCTGGCCGCCGACATCGATGTTGAGGCCGCCGGTGCCTGCATGAATGCCTGACTGTTCGGAGACGAGCACCGCGTCGCCCTTGGCCTTCTGCACGGTGCCGGAGGCGCCGGTATTGCCAAACCCGATCTGCCCGGAGACATTGAACTGATCGGCCTCGGCCTTCTGCGTATCCAGCTGGCTTTCGATCGTCAGGTTCTTGACGTCGATCGCAACCGAATTGCCGACAACCGTCGCCCCCTTCAGCGCGAGATCGTTGGTGACGATGGTGACATCGCCAGTGCCATTCACATGCGTGTTCGTATGGCTGGTGCCGGAGGTTTCCGAACCGCCCTTGCCATAGGAAGCGTTGACCCCGATGCCGGTCTCCGCGCAGCCATTTTTTGTAGTGCAGCCGAAGTTGACGCCGACGCCGGCGCTCCAAGATTTGTTCGAGCTGGTCGAATCCGACGTGCCCGTGGCGGCATTGAGGTTGATGTCGCCATTCGCTGCCGACAGGAAGATATCGCCGGTCAGCGGGTCGCCCGAGATCGTCGGGATGCCGTTCTTGTCGTAGCCGGCGAGGATCTGCGCGCCATCGCTGGTGATGGAGCCCTTCTCGGCCTCCATGGTAATGGAGCGACCCGCGCGAATATTCGTCACGACCGGGGTCGAGGACGACGAGGACCAGCTGTTTTCCTGATGGCTGACGCCGGCGTTGATGCCGATGCTGAAGGAAAGACCGGTTCCAACCTTCGGATCCGCGCTGGTAAGCCCCTCATATGCGCCCTTCAGCCCCTTGAAGCCCTCGTAGAAACCGAGGCCGGCAATGGCGGTATTGGTCACCGCATTGACTCCGCCGCTGTCCGAAAGGCGCTCGGCCGAGTTCATGATGCTCTCAGCCGCCTTGCCGATCTGGCTTGTCACCGAGATGGTCACACCGGCAAAGGTCTTCTCATGCACCTCCTCGTAATTGGTGACGTCGTTGGCCGAGAGCAGATTGATATCGTTCTTGGCAAAGAGATTGACGTCGCGCTCGCCAGAAGCGCTGGTCGCCTGCAGGTTAACATTGTTGCCTGCCGAGATGTTGAGATCGCGGCCCGCCACCAATGTCGATACCGCATTGGTATCGGACTGCTGCGCCTTGCTGTCCTTGGTCGACTGCGCGCCAATCCCGATCGAGAAGCCGCCATTGCCGGCGGAAAGTGCAAGACCGAAGCCGGACTTCTTCTGCTGTTCGGACTGTGACGAGCTTTCAGCGCCCGGGGTGACATTGACGTCTCGCGCCGCCGAGAGATTGATGTCGCGATCGGCATTGACCGACGATCCCATGATGTTGAGATCAGTTGCCCTCGCAGTCAGGTTAACGTCCTTCCCGGCCGTAAGCTGTGAGCCGACGTTATCCGTGGAAGATTGCTGGCCCTGCTTTTCGTTCTTGCCGTAGAGCGAGATAAAGCCGCCGCCCGAGCCAACGAAGAGGCCGGAATCCTTGCGCTTACTGTCGGACTGGTGGTTTTCCTGCGCGCCGATGATGCTGACGCTCTCGCCGGAGACATTCAGCGAGCCATCGGCATTGACCTTCGAGCCGACAATGGCTGCCGCCTTGCCGGCATCCAGATTGACATCGCCCGAGGCTGAAAGCTGCGATCCGATGGTCGTCTCGTTATAGCCGTCATAGCTCGAGCTGCCGCTGCGCAGGAAACCGTTGCGCTTGGCGCTATCATGCTCGGTCTCGGTGTCCTTACCAGCGGTGACGATCAGATTGCCGCCGGTCTGGACATTCAGGTCTGCGACATGCGTATCGTCGCCCGCCGTCACCTTCGAGGCAGAGACCGTAGTGTCGCCGCCGGAAATGATCGTCACGCCGTCCTTGCCGGAGAGGGACGAGCCAGCCGCCGTCGTGGTTTCCAGATGGCCGGAGGCATTCTCCTTCGTCGAACCAAAGAACCCGCTCTTCTTGCTGGAGCTCTTGACGTCGAGGGTAGCGCTATCGGTCGCTTCAGCGATCGTGACGTTCTTACCGCCCTGCAAGCCAAGCTTTCCGTCGGCATCCATCGTCGAGCCAATGACGTTGATATCGTTCTTGGATTTCGCGACGAGATCGCCACCCGCCTTAATGGACGAGCCATTATGTGTCAGCTCGGACGAGGAGTTTTTACCGAAAGTCGAATTTGACTGGTTCTGCGAGGTGGTGACATTGATGTCGCCGTTGGACGTCAGGCCGACATCACCCTTTGCCGTCAGGTCGGAACCAGAAATCAGGACACCCGTGTTGGCATTGACCTGAAGGTTGCCGCCGGACGAGAGCTGCGAGGCCTGCTGATCGGTACTGGTCGTCTTGGTGTAGCCATCGTCCGTCTTGCGGCTGAGATCGGTCGAGACGATGTTAACCGCACCATCCGTGGCCTTGATCTTGAGATCGCCACCGGCCTTGGCTGAGGAACCGATGATGTTGACGTCGTTGTTGGCGGCAATGGTAAGATTGCCGCCGGCGGTGACGCGCGTGCCAGTCGCATTCTGCTGGCCGCCATTGTCGACCTTGACAGCAGCAAGAGTGACATTGTTGCCGGAAAGCTGGGCTGAGCCGCCGGCGGCGATCTTGGCGCCCTGTGAACTCAACGTGCCGCCCGCGGCGATCTGCAGGTTGCCGCCAGCCGACACGCCGGCATTGGTGTTGACGACATTCTGACCACCGATGGTCATCGTCTGTGCGGCAAGTGTAATGCCATTGGTGGCATTGAGATTCATGTTGCCACCGGCCAGGAAGGTGCCGCCATTGGCTTTGATCTCGGTCGCATTGATGGTCATGCCATCCGCAGCGGCAATCGCACCGGAATTGTTGACGGAGCCGGCATCGATGCTGACGCTGTTGCCGGCGATGACGGCGCCGCCTGCGTTGACCTTCGCCTTATCGGCGGCCGAGAGATAGACGACCGGCACCAGCACCTGCGCGCCGTCGACGATCTGCGTCTGGTAAATCACCATCGACTGGGTCAGCGATGCGGCCTGCTCGGGCGTCAGTGCCTGCCCGAGAGCAAGACCATTGGCCTCGGCGTAGGCCACGCCATTGTCGAGCAGCGTCTTCATCTGGTCGGTGGCGTTGTTGCCGGGGATGAAGGAGCCCGCGCCCAGGCCGTCGCCGACCAATTGCCGCATCTGCTCGTCGACGAGCTGATTGTCGAAATAGGCGTCGCCGAGGAAGGGAACCTTGGTCTCCGGCGTATAGCCGACACGGTCGATGAAATAACTCGAGCCGTAGAACTTCGATACGTCGAGGAAAGCCGCCCGTGTCTCGAACAGGAAGACCTGGCCCGGCACCGTGCCGCCGACACCGCCCGATTGCGGCTTGGCAAGCGAGGCGAGCTCCGCGCCGTTGACCTGCAGCACCTGGGCAAGATTGCCGCTGTTGCCGAGAGCTGCGGTGAGCTTGCCCATCAAGCTGTTCGGATTGATCACGGCGCCGCCGGCGGTCAAGATATTCGAGCTGATCGAAGGGCCGCTGGCGAGCGTCACGCCGTTGCCGCTCACCGAAGCGCCGACGGCTGCCGATAAATTATTGCCGCTGATCGACGTGCCGCCGCTTGCCGTCAGGCCGTTGCCGTTGATCGTTGGTCCGTTGCCGATAGTTGTGGTGCCATCTGCGATCGCCAGGCCGTTTGCAACGCTGGCACCGCCATTGGCCGCGACCCCCGCCAGCGCGGCATTGACGTCGAACAGGGCGCCGCCCGCCGTCATGCCATTGAGTGCCGAAAGCGGATTCCCAGGATTGCTGAGGGCGGCAAAGCCCGCCCCTCCCGACACCGACCCCGATGCGGAGCTGTTGTTGATTGCACCGAACGCGAGACTGAGTGCACCGGCCGCCTTGATATTGCCTGACGCGCCGCCGATCACCTGCGAACTTGAGACGATCGAGGTGCCATTGGCAATATTGCGCGATGGATCGGCGGAGCCATTGGCATTGTAGGCGGTGCACGCGCTTTCGGCGCGGCAGGTCAGCGTGGTCGTGCGATAAAGCGCAACGCCCTCGTTGGTAAGCGTCGATCCCTTCAGTGTTGCATTACCGCCGGCCTCGATCGAGCTGTAGGAATTCGTGAGGTTCGTGGCATCGATTGTGAGATTGCCGCCGGCCCGGATCACGGCCTCCGCGCTCAGCGGTGCCGTGAATCGATCCTCATATACAGATTGGCTAATATTGGCGCCGCCGTCCCAGCTGTAGGTCGTGCTGGCATCGGAGCCGCCGTTGATTACTTCGTCGACAATGAAATAGCGCGAGGGATTGTTGGGATCGAGAATAGGATTGCCGTTGGCATCCTTGGGTACGCGAGCCTTGATCCAGTCAAAGATCGGCCGCACCTCTGTCGGGCCATTGCCGCTGACCCAGGTCCAGGCGTGATAGGAGGTGCCGTCGGCAAGGGTTGCGACCGAATACAACAGCGGCTGGTAGTCGGAAAACTGCCCCGGATCGACGCCCGCATAGAGCTGGAACATATTCTGATCGGTCGATTCCAGATAGGCGAAGGGCTGGCCGGCGATCGCTGGATTCAGCACGAAGGTGCCGACAACCGCGCCGGAGGAAACCAACTGGCCTGTCACCCAGCTTGGCGTGGCCGACCGCCGGTTGGTGAGATTCGCGGTGAGGATCGACATGTCACCACCGGATTGAATGAGACCGGACACATTGGTGACCGCAGCATTGCGCTGACCGGCGGTGGCTCCCTGGATGGTCAACCCACCATTGGCGACAATAGCGCCCTGGTCGTTGGTGAGTATGCCGCCGACGAAGAGGTTGGCGTTGTTGCCGGCGAAGACGAGGCCGGAAGGGCTGTTGTAGAAATCGCCTGATACGTTGAAGGTAAGGCTGTTGCTGGCAGCGAGCTGACCGGTATTGGCAAGCGACGGCAGGCTGAGCGTCAGGTCATGCGCGGCAAGTAATGCGGTGTTGGCGTTTGTCGTCAATCCAGCGGCGGAGATAGCGATATCGCCGGAACCACCCGCATTGGTAACAGTGCTGACTTGCGCGTTGGAGAGATCGGCACTGCCGGAGAGGTTGAGCGCCAGGCCGCCGAAGACGAGATTGCTGCCCGACAGGTTGGCCGAGGACGCGTTGACGATCAGCGTGCCGCCGCCGGCGATGCGGCTGCCTCTGGTGCCCGACAGATCCAGCGCACCGGTGTTAAGCGTCAGATTACCGCCGACGCGGGTAGTGCTCGTGTAAGCAATGGCGCCAGGCGCCGTGAGCGTGGCGTTGCCAAGGCTCTGCAGGCTGGAATAGCCGATGTTCTGCGTTGCACTGGCGGCAAGATTGCCGCCTGACAGCAACGAGTTGGCGTTGATGCTGCCGTTGGAGGCGGCAAGCATCATCGTGCCCGAGCGCTGCAGCATCAGGCTTCCGCCAGCCGCGGCATTGGTGGCGGCAAAGTCGACGCCGGAAACCAACGTATCGATCGTCATCGACCGGGCGGACAGATTGGCATTGCGGTTGGCAAGCGACTGGCCGGTAAGCGTGATCGCATTGCCGGCGGCGATCGTCAGGTCGCCATGGGCGACCGCATTGGAGCTGACATTGTTGGCAGCGTTGGCCGTGATGCTGCCGGCCGCCATCAGGCTGTTGACGGCCACGTTGCCGGACGTGGCTATGAGACTGAGATCGCCTGACTGACCGAGGACGATATTACCGGTGGCGGACTGGCTGGTCGCGGCAAAATCGACGCCGGCGACGATGACGTTGCCGCTAATACCCGATCCGGTGATCGAGACATTGCTTGCGCCGAGAAGCTGGCCGTTGATCGCAACCGCGCCGGGATTTGCGGACGAGCCGACCGAAACGGCGCCGTGGCCTGTAATATTGCCTGCTGTGAACACACTTGCCACCACATCGAGATTGCCGGCGACGATCAGAGTGCCGGCAGTGGCACTTCCTGCATTGATGTCGAGATCGCCGCTTGCTCGAAGGGCGATGGCGCCGTTTGATGATTGCGCGGTGGCAGCAAAGTCGACACCGGTAATGGCTTGACCCACCTGGACGGTCTGGCCGGAGATCGAGACGTCGTTGGCGCCGAGGAGCTGGCCCGTGACGTTGACGCTGCTGCTGCCGGCTAGGGTGATATCGCCATGTGCTGTAACGGCGTTGGCTGCGATGGTCGCGGCTTGCGCATCGATGCTGCCGGCAGACAATAGGGTCTGCGTGGCAATTTCTGCAGTGGCGGCAAGGTTCATGCCGCCGGACGATCCGAGCACGATGCTGCCACCGGCGGCATTGGTCGCGGCAAAGTCGATGCCGGAGATCAGGACAGGCGCACTGATGCTGCCGCCGTTTATCGTGAGATTGCCTGCGGCAAGGATCTGATTGTTCACATCGACATTGCCGATAATGCCGACTTTGCCATGCCCAGTGAGGCTGTCAGCCTTCAGACTAGCCGCGCGGATCGCAACATCGCCGGCCGAAAGCATCGTCTGAGAGACGATATTGCCGGAGGCGGTCAGGTTGAGGGCGGCGGTCCGGCCGAGCACGATATTGCCGCCCGCGGCATTGGTGGCGGCAAAGTCGATGCCCGAGATCAGAACAGGTGCGCTGATGCTGGCGCCATTGAGAGTAAGGTCGCCTGCAGCCAGGATCTGGCTCGTCACATCGACGTCGCCGGTAATGCCGACGTTACCGTGACTGGTGATGCTATCGGCCGTGAGATTGGCCGCCTTCGCCGTGACATCGCCCGCCGACAGTATCGTGCCGGCAGTGGTGTTGCCGGAGATGGTGAGATACGTGTCGCCGGAGCTGGCAAGCTTGATATTGCCGCCATTCGCCTCGGTCGCCGCAAAATCAACGCCGGAAACGAGAAGGCCGGCATTGAGGCTGTTTGCGTTGATCGCGAGATCGCCGGCCGAAAGCACCTGGCCACTGATATCAACTCGACCGCTTGCGCCAGGGCCGCTGGCCTTGAGATCAGTTGCGCCATGGGCGGTCAAGCTGGCCGCCTTGAGATTGGCGCCCTCGGCGGTGAGACCACCGGCCGACAGCAGTGTGCCGACGGTGATATCGCCCGTGGAGATCAGCGAGACGTCACCGCTTACCGTCTGGACGATGTTGCCATTGGCAGCTGCTGTTCTGGCAAAGTCGACACCGGAGACGATGGTGCCGGCGGTGATGCTTTGGCCCGAAATGGCAATATCGTTACCGCCAAGAATCTGGCCGCTCACATCTACGCCGCCGGCATCCGTGCTGGAAAGCGTGATCTTCTTATGGCCGGTGACTGCATCTGCGGCGATCGATGTCCCGCTGGCATTGAGATTGCCGGCCGCCTGCAAGCTTGAAGCCGCCGCACCGCCACTGACTGATACCGTCAAATCGCCAGCCTGACCGAGAACAATATTGCCTCCGGCGGCATTGGTGGCGGCAAAGTCGATGCCGGAGACGACCGTCTGGGCGGACAGGCTCTGACCGGTGATCAGGACATTCCCCGCACCGAGAATTTGACCGGCAACGGTGGTCGCGCCATCGAGCGTGACAGCGCCGTGCGCCGTGACGCTGTCAGCGCTAATAGTCGAACCGGCGGCACTGAGATCGCCAGCCGAGAGCAGCGTGCCAGCATCGACCTTGCCGGAAGAGGTCAACGAAACATTGCCGCTTGTCGTCTGTACGATGTTGCCGTTGGCTGCGGCTGTTCTTGCAAAATCGACGCCGGAGACGACGGCGCCGGCCTTGATGCTCGAGCCGGAGATGCTGACGTCATTTGCACCGAGAATTTGACCGTCAACTGCGGTGGTGCCGGAAAGTGCAATATTCTTGTGGCCGGAAATGGTGTTGGCAGAGATATTCCCGGCCTTTACATCGATGGCACCAGCTGCCTGCAGGGTCGACGCCGCAACAGCGCCATTGACTGACACAGTCAAGTCGCCGGCCTGGCCGAGAACGATATTGCCACTGGCCGCGTTGGTGGCGTCGAAGTCGATGCCACCAACGACCGTCTGGGCGGACAGGCTCTGGCCCGTGATAAGAACATTCCGGGCCCCAAGGATTTGGCCGCTGACGTTGGTTGCACCATCAAGGCTGACGTCGCCATGGGCCGTGACGCCATCAGCGCTGATGGTCGAACCGGCGGCACTGAGATCGTCGGCCGACAAAAGCGTACCGACGGTAATATTACCCGAAGACGTCAACGAAACATCGCCGCTTGTCGTCTGGACGATGTTGCCGTTGGCGGCGGCCGTGCCGAGGAAATCGACGCCGGAGACGATCGTCCCAGCCTTGATGCTTGGTCCGGAGATGTTGACATCCCCTCCACCAAGGATCTGGCGATCAATTGTCGTGGCACCGGCAAGGGTGACATCCTTATGGCCGGTAATGGCATCGGCAGTGATGGTCGCGCCACTGATATCAATGGCGCCGGCCGCCTGTATGGTCGGCGCCGTAACCGCACCGTTCACTGACACAGTCAGATCCCCGGATTGGCCGAGAACAATATTGCCGTCGGCCCCATTGGTGGCGTCGAAGTCGATGCCGGAGACGATCGTCTGGGCGGACAGGCTTTGACCAGTGATCAGCACATTGCCAGCGCCGAGAATCTGGCCGCTGACATCCACGCGACCGCTTGCGGTCGTCGTGCCGGTCGCACCGTCAAGGGTGACATCGCCATGGGACGTGACAGTGTTGGCGGCCACGGTCGCACCGCTGGCAGAGAGATCGCCAGCCGACAGCAGCGTGCGGGCGTCGATGGATCCGCTTGAAGCAAGTGTCAGATCGCCACTTAACGCCTGAACGATGGTTCCGTTCGCCGCTGCCATTCTGTCGAAATCGACACCGGAGACGATGGTACCGGCCTTGATGCTGGAGCCGGAAACACTGATATCGCCGCCACCAAGGACTTGACTATCGATGTCCACGCCACTGGTTGCGCCGGAAAGGGCAATGTTCTTGTGACCGGTGACCGCGTTGGCGGAGATCGATGCCGCATGGGCGTCGATGATACCGGCTGCCTGTATGGTCGGCACAGCAAGGGCGCCATTGACCGCGATGGTCAAGTCACCGGACTGACCAAGAACGATATTGCCCCCTGCCGCATTGGTGGCATCAAAGTCGAGGCCGGCGACGACCGTCTGGGCCGACAGGCTCTGGCCGCTGATCAACACATTGCCAGCGCCAAGGATCTGGCCACTGACATCCACGCGACCGCTCGCGGTCGTCGTGCCGGAGGCGCCTTTAAGCGTCAGATCACCATGCGACGAGACATTGCCGGCGGTGATGGTCGCGCCGCTGGCATCTAGATTGCCTGCCGACAGCAGCGTGCCGGCGCTGAGCAGGCCAGAGGCGGCGAGCGTCAGATTGCCGGTTCCTGTTGCCGCCGGGCCAAGGGCAATGCGGCCGCCCGCCGCATCGGTGGCAGCGATGTCGACACCCGAGACGATGGCGTCGGCCGCGATAGTCGGGCCGGAGACGCTGACGTTGCCGGCGCCGAGGATCTGGCCGGTAACGGCAGTGGCGCCGGAAAGCGTGATGTTCTTATGGCCGGTGATGCTATCGGCGGTGATGGTCTGGCCGGTGGAATTGATCGCGCCGGCCGCCAAGATGGTGCCTGCCTGAATCGCGCCAGCGCTGTCGTTGATCCTCAGATCGCCGCTACTCGCCACCACGATATTGCCGCCAGCCGCCTTGGTCGCTGCAAAGTCAACGCCGGACGCAAGAAGACCGGCACTGACGCCATTGGCGTTGCCGTTGATGGTGATGTTGCCGGCTCCGAGCAATTGGTTGGCGACACGGACGCCACCATCTACGCCGACATTCCCGTGACCTGTCAGAGTGTTTGCCTGTAGCAGTGCTGCCCGAACATTCAGATCACCGGCCGACAGGAGCGTGCCGACGACGATATTGCCGGTCGTGGCGGTCAAATCGAGCGTGCCGACCGGACCGACAGCGAGGGTACCGCCAGCCGCATTGGTGGCGGCGAAGTCAACGCCGGAGGCGATGGCGCTTGCCTGAATGGCAGCCCCAGAGATCAGGATATTGCCGGCGCCGAGGATCTGGCCGCTCGCGTTGGTCGATGCGTTGACAGTGATCGCCCCATGCGACGTGATGTTGCTTGATGTCAGCGAGGCTGCGGTCGCCGTGAAATCACCGGTAGTCTGGATGTTACCGGCCACCATATTGCCGGTCGCACTCGTGTTGAGTCTTTCAGCCGACAGCAGATTACCGGTAGTAATATTGCCGCCCGTCGCCGTCAGGCTGAGATTCCCGGCCGAGCCGAGCACGACATTGCCGCTCGGGTCGGCGCTGGTGGCAGCAATATTGATGCCCGCGACGACCATGCCGGTGGACACCGACCGGCCGCTGGCGCTGACATTGCCTTGCGCCAGTACGTTACCGGCAACAGCAATGTCGAGGCCGGCATTCAAGGTGATCGTCTGGTTGCTTAGCAGCGAAGCAGCCGAGATCGAACCGGCCGTGGCGGTCAGAGTGAGGTCGCCGGTGCTGTTGGCCGCGCCCGCTATCGCGATATCACCGGAGGTGGCGACAAGCGCCGCTGCACCGTTACCAGCCGTCACGCTGCCAGCCGCAATGCCGCCGCCCGAACTCATCTGCACGGTGGTGCCGCTGTTGATGTCGCCTGACACGCTCAAGAGACCAGCACCACTTGTCAGAACAATGTCACTGTCGGCAGCAACTGATTGCAGCGTTATGCCTTGATCGGCCTGGACCGCCGCCTTTTGCTTCGACGTCACCTTGGCAGCAGTAACCATGCGCTTCGAGGTGATGCTCACGCCATCGCGACCGGACGCATTCCCGATCGAGATCTTGCCATCCGCCGATAGCGTCAATTCCCCGGCATTGGCGGCCATGTCGCCGCTCATCTTGACGCCGGCACCCTTCTCGGTGACGACGACCTTGATACGATCTGCCTGCATAGCACCGAGGGCTGAGCCGTCGATCGCATATTCCGGTGTGCCAGAGGTCGCGGTCAGCGCGGTGGCCTCGCCGGTGGCATAGTTATATTGGCTGGCGCCACCCGTCAGCCGGATGGTTTTGCCGTAGATCGGCGCATTCACATGAATGTTGCGCGAGACGACGTCGAAGAGGTCGACAGCACCCGGAGCGGCTGCAAAATTCCCCCCTGCCCCCTCGAACGTTACATCGCCGCCGTTGACGGTAAAGCCGGTCAGGCTGCCATCGGCGCCGATATTGGGGACGCCCGTCGTCAGCGTCGCATGCGGCGTGTTGATGAAGCCGCAGCCGGCGCATGTGATTCCGTTGGGGTTCGCTATGATGACGTCGGCTTTTCCCCCGAAGACTTCGGTGGGGCCGTTCAGCGCCGAGCGATTGCCGCTGGTGACCTCGTTCAGGATCACTGAGGCCGGGTTGGAGTTGTTGAGGTTTGGGTTTCCGGGCGTGGCCCCGCCGAGGTTCGACGTGCCAACTTCACCGTTGAAATTATTTAGGATTAGGCCCGGCGCACCGACATTAAAGTTGTCATACTTGTTGTGCGACAGGCCCGCCGCGTTCGGCGCGACGATATCGACCAGCGGCACGCCATTCGGCGCCGCGCCGACGCTCGGCTGATTGGCTAATGGTGCCGATCCAGCCGCAGAGACAGACTGGGCATTCGCCAGTATCGGCTGGAAGACAAGCAACGCACTCAGCACCGTCGCAAGCGATTGCCGGGTGAGTCTACCCGGTTGATCAATCTTTTTCGACAATCCGTGTCTTCCGTTGCTCATCTTCTCGTCCACTTCCTGGCACTGTGGTCTTGCCCTTATCGGGTGTCCCTTGCGACGACAGAATTTCCTACTTCTGCATGAGCCACGTCTTTACGCTGCTGACGAACTTGTCGGAGAGCTCATGGGCGAGAGCATCCTTCTGCCGGGAAACCTGTGCCGCGTTAATTGCCATGGCGACAAAGACGCCGATGTTCCCTTCGCCACGCACGCCCTTCTCCGAAACATAGACAGTCGTTTCGGCTATGAGACGTCCAGTCTTTGCATCCTGAAGGCGGACTGATCCCGACATACTGCTGTGGTTATCCAGGATGATACGGCCGGCATTGCTGGCGAGATCGACCATGCCCAATGTCACGATAAGCTTCCCGGGTGTTTTTCCACCGGGCAGACCTTTAAGTTCACGATTTAGCGAAGCCTCGAGGGTCTGCACCACTTTCGACAGCTGCGGATCGGGCTTCTTCTTGTCAAAGAATCCGCCCATGTTGACGTCTGGAGCAGTCTCGAGCTGAATCTGCGTGATGGACGAACTCCGCAATGCCGTCACCAGCCGAGGATCCGCGGTCTGGCAGGCGCTGACGATCGCCGCCAGCGCGAAAACCGCAAGCAGCTTCACGTTGTGCACAAACCGCTTTGGGGTATTTTTGAATACAATTATTGACACGTGACTCACCATCTCCTTCACCACCTCACTGACGTACTGACAAACAGAAGCCCGGAGTCGCGGCGGTTAACCGTGCCGCCAAAGACATCCGAATAACCCATATCGAAGTTGACATTGCCGCCGGCGAGCTTGGCGCCGACCGTCCAACCGAACATGTCGCCACCCGCGATCTGGTAGCGAGCTTGCCGTGCGATCCGCCCATAATCGAGACCCAGATAGGGGCGGAACTCGCCGAGGATCTTCGCAAGCTCAGCATTCTCGGAAAAAGGTTGCGTGCGCCAGACGAGATCGTTGCGGACGAAGAAGCCGTTATTGCCGTAAAGCATGGTCTCGCGCGTGCCGCGCACAGAGGAATAGCCACCGACCGAGATCTGCTCGGCCCCGAACATATTATCGGGCGAATATTGCCCGGTGACGATCGAGTTGATCTCGAAGCGCTGGCTGGCGAGCTCGAACGGCCGGGTCATGGTGATCGTGCCGGTGAACTTGGAGAAGCGAGGATCGGCGTCTCCAGCCCCGACATCGCCGGGCGCGACCGCATCAAAGAGATCGAGCCCCTGGCTATAGGAGAGATCGAAGACCCAAAGCCCGCCCAGCATGCGGCGGGAATGGGAGATGCCGAGATCGCCGACCGTGTACTTGCGGCTGCCGACCTCTATTCTGTTGCCGAGCAGGAAATTGTTGGTTTCCTTGTAGGTCAAGCCTGTGTTCAGGGTGGTGATCGAATCCTTGTCACGGAAGATCACGCGATCGGCGCCGATGCCAACCTGTTTGCTGGTACCAGACGTTTTCAGCGGCCCGAAATTGCCGGGAACCGAACTGTCATAGCCATACCAGGAACCATTCAGCGACAATGTCCAGTAGCCATAGGGCACGCTGACATTGCCGGAATAGCTGTTACTCCTGCCCACGCCATCGTTCCGCCAGGGATAATCCGGGCCGCTATGCTCGTACGAAAAGTTCCATTGATCGTTGATGCCGAACAGATTGTCATAGCCAACCGTGGCCGAGGACTTGGAATACCCCGTCTGTTCCTGCCCGAGATTGCTGTTGCCGAAGGAGAGATGCCACCGGTGGTCCGGCTTGTTCTCGACATTGAGGATCGAGGTGCCGTCGGTCTTGCCCGGCAGCATCGCGGTCTTGGCGTTGTTGGACGAGAGGCGGTTGATCTGGTCGAGACCCTGTTCGATGTCGCGCAGATTGGTGATCTCACCCTTCATGCCGGGAAAGGCCGTTGCCAGCACGCCGGAACCGGGGGCCGGTTTACCGTTGATGTAGATGTCGGACAGCGTGCCCTCGACGGCGACCAGGCGCAGCGTCTTGGTTTTGGCGATGTCCTGGGCCGGCACGTAGACACGCGAGCTCACGAATCCCTTGTCGAGGTAGAGATGCGTCAGGTCGCGCAACAGCCCGTTGATCTCGCCAACGCCGACGCAGCGGTTCGCATAAGATGCGGTGACCTTGTCGATAGCGGTGGCCGGGAACTGCTTCACCCCCTCGACCTCGACATGGGTGATGGCGAAGCATGGACCGGCCTTCTGGCCGCCTGATGTTGCCGGTTGTTGAGCTTCGGCCTGTGTGGGCCTCGGCGTCATTCGGCCCAAGGTCTCCAACCGCTGTTGTTCGGCTTCCTGCGCCTGACGGCGCGCGAAGTCGTCATTCGGCGATTGCTGCGCGACAGCCCGGGACGAAGCCAGGACTACCGACAGCAATGCGACGGCAAACGGCACAACGAAAGACGACTTCGAAAAGCCTTGGCCGCTCTGCAGAGGAGACGGCCTTAAAGCCAGTGTCATAAGCGATTCCCGCCGTCCGCTTACTTCGAGGCGGGCTTCTGCAATGCGTCCAACGCCGCAGACAATCCCTTCAACGAGAATTTGATGTTGACCTTCTGGCCATTCATCATCTGCACGTGACCGGTGCCATCAGTCGCTTTGGCAAGTGCTAACACCATCTTGCCGTCCAGCTTCTGTTGCGCCCAACAGCCAGCCTGGTTGCAGTTGCGGTAAGCTAGTTGCACGACCAGTTTGTCACTTGCATCGATACCGATGCCGGCAGGCAGATACATGTTGAGCGGTACAAGCGTCGTCAGAACCAGCTCGTTTGGAGGCTGCTTCGCTGCCTTCTTGTCTGTTGCGGTGGGAGCCGGCGCCTTGGCGACCGCCAGCGTCAATATGTTGACGTCCTGGTCGCCCTGCTTGACCGTCGCAATTTGCGCGACTTCGCAGCTCGTCGTTGCCGAGCCGTCCGCAGCTTTTCCATCAATGCAACGATAATACCAGTCGTCGAATTTCTGAACCCGCGCTTGAGGTGCCGGCTGTTGTTCGCTCGCTGCGGCAGCGGTCCCTTCAGCGGAACCAGTACTTGAAGGCGTATTGGCAGCCGCGGGTGTAGGCTGTTCTTGCGCGATTGCGGAAAATGCAAACAGCGTCGAGGAGAGGAACACAACAGATGTCAAGGTCTTGAAGGAGAGGGACTTATTCGCGGGGGACATACAAAACTACCCAAAGTCAAAGCCATTCGCTTGAGCAAGGCGCGCCCTGCTCAATCGGCATGTCGGTCAAAATTCATGAAGATGCACCTGAAAGCGGTGTAGCCGATCATGGGCCTAATCCGCTCAATAGCATATTCCTAAAAAAGTACAGCGAAAAGTAGCGTCCACATAGGCTCTTCACACGCTCGTTTTTCGATATGAGTGTAGAATCTGCAACACGAACGTTCAGTAATTGAATAAATTTGAGTGCGTAATACACGATGACGCGGCTTCCCCCACACCCGACAAAGGTACGCGACGCGCCACCTGCCTGATTGGTGCGAGCGCGGCGACGCAGCCAGTCATCCAGGTCAGGCACGTTGGAATTGAACTCTGCCAGCTCGTGATGACCGGCCAGTGGGATGGGTGCGCTGAGAGTCACGCCTCATCCCACGGCGCTTTGGTCGACATGGTGCATTTCAAGCGCTCATTGGGCTGCGTGGGCGCATCCAGTCGGGCAAGGTATTCGGCATAGATTTCGGGGCTGACCGTGAATATGGTAGGATTAAGCAGCGCCTCCTCGCTGCGGCGCCCTGAAGCCTCTAGCATGAAGTCCGTTTAGCGCATCGACATGCAGATTGGCGTCTGGTTTCTCCGCCGGAAGCTAAGCTCAACTGCGGGGTTGTAGCAGCGCCAGCGCCAGGGTCGATGCGCCAAGCGCAGCAGTTAGAGCCAAGGGTCCAGTGGCGCCATAAGTGTCTACGACATAACCGCCGACAACGGCGCCGATGGTGATAGCGACTTGGAAGGAAACGACCATCAGACTGCCCGCTGCTTCCAGCGCATCAGTCGCTGCGCGGGATAAGTTGGTTGGCAGCACCACAGGAGCCATGCCAAAGGCAAAACCCCAAAGCGTGGCGAAGCCGAACGCAACGCCGATGTGGGAACCCCAAAGTACCAATGCGAGCGCCGCAAATGCCATCAATGCGGACGTGACTGCGAGAGCCATGTGGATATTGGCGTCGGCCATGCGACCGCCTGCGATGTTACCGATGACCGCAGCGATGCCAAATCCGAGCAACGCCAGAGCAATTGGGCCAGTTGTGAGGAGGGTCACATGTTCGAGGAAGGGGCGGACATAAACCGAGCCGGCAAAATGCCCTGTCATCAGCATGAGAATAGCAAGCATACCGAGCTGAACCCCACGACGCCGAGTTAGCCTGAAGACATCGGCAAGACTGTTGCTTGTCGTTGCAGGCAAAGTCGGCAGGCTGAGTAGCTGCAGCAGCATGGCAATCGCGGCCAGTCCTGCAGTAATCGCCATTGCACTGCGCCAGCCCAACCAGTCACTGATCAACGCCCCCATCGACGGTGCAGCGATGGTAGCGAGTGAGACGCCGAGGGTGACGATAGCCATGCCCCGACCTGTTGCATTGGCGCCCACCAGTCTCGCGACGACTGCAACTGAAAGTGCCCAGAAAGAGCTGATAGCGATACCCAGCCCCGCTCTGGCCAATAATAGTATCCAGAAATCGGTCGCCACCGTCGCCAGGATATTGGAGCCGATTGCCAGGCCGCTGAGACCAACCAGCACTGTCTTGCGGTTCAATCTGCCGATAAGAACATTGCTCAACAAGGCCGTCACGGCGCCTACGGAGGCCGTCGCGGTGACGACCTGCCCGGCGGTTCCCTCGCTGATGCCGAGATCGCGCGCCATCGGTGTCAACAGGCCTGCCGGCAAAAATTCGGCTGACACCAGCGCAAAGCTGGTCGCTGCCAGCGAAAGAACCGCGAACCAGGTATTCGCGCTCCATGCGACCGGCGCGATAGCATCAACGTCTTCCGCTGCGCCATCAAGCTGTATTGTTGTATCCGTCATTGAAGATCTCCAAGGTTTGGATACCTTCATAGACCAATCCGTTCGGATGAAATGTATCTTAGAATCCGAAATTAATGTCTATTCGTCCGGAATTTGTGCGACGCACAACACCCGGCGAGACGTTCGTGATGCGCTTGAACGCGCGAGCGAAGGATGCTTCGGATTCATAACCCAAACGGGCTGCGACCTCGGCAACCGACATACCATTTTGGCCCAACAACTCACCGGCAAGCTGCATGCGAAGACGCGCGAGATAACGTGCCGGTCCTTCCCCCAATATAGCGCTGAAGCGCTCGGCGAAAATCGAGCGTGATTGACCTGCCAAGCCGGCGAGGCTTTCGAGGGTCCAGTTATGGCCAGGGTCTCGGTGCATGGCCGCGAGGACGCGGCCGATATGAGGGTCGCGGATGGCGGCAAGCCAGCCCGTGGTCGAGGCACCAGTGCAATGGACCCAACAGCGGATGAGCCGGGCGGTCAGCAGGTCGGCCATTCGTGACAAGATGGTGGCACTGCCCATTTGTGGCTGCGCCGCCTCCGCCGTCATAGCCGCTAGCAAGGGTCCCACAATTGGGTCATTGCCGGCCACGTCGCAGCCCTTGATGATCGCTGGCATCAGCGTGATCAGAGGGTTTAGCGCACAGGCTCCCAGGGCCATGGAGCCGCAGAAAAGAGTGCTTGCCGCGCCAGTTCCTTCTCTCACCACTTCGCACACGTTGCTCCCCAGATTGGTCACCTGGCAACCATCGAGCGAGTCCCCGACAACATCCGGCGCACTGGCAAGCCGATGAGCGGTGCCTTGCGGAAGCAGCACCAGATCGCCCTCGCGCAACTCTTGCCAACCCTCTGCTTCGGTATGGATCCAACATGGACCTTGGCTGACAAAGTGAAAGCGAAGAAACGCTTGTTGCGGAAAAGCGATGTTCCACGGATGTCGCAGCTCGCAGCGACCATAGCTGACTCCGCTTAGGCGAAAGTCTTGCAAAACTTCGCTCAGCGCATCCATCGGAATGTGTGAATGTGAAGATGCTTCGGATGAATTGGTAGGCATTTTACCAATATATACGCCGAACGTCCGACAGGCAAGAGAGACAATCACTTGGCACCACCGCCTTGCTGTTGAACTCCATATGAAACTCTTCCGATTCGTCGTTTATCTGGCGCCGAGATGAGAACCGCACCGCTCGATTGTTCTCAGGCGAGCGTACCGTTGCAGGCGCACGCACCGGTAGGGCCGGAAGCAATCCAAGCGGGAGAGAGACGCCTCCGGCAACGACAATTGGGATCCGGCCGAAGAAGACGGCCGGGTGCGTCCCGTACACATGTGCACTGCAACAACGATTGCCACTTGCAATGTTTATAAAAATGTCTATCACTAAACATATTGCTAAACATGAAGATTGGGGACCTCATGTAGGCATTCTCTGAAAGTGGTGAGCTTGCACGTCGGCAGGGAACCCGGCCGGCCTTTAGTTCTGGGAGGAACTTATGCAAAGGAAATCGAAAGCTCTTATCGGGTTGGCCTCGGCATTCATCATGTCGTCAGCGCTGCCCAATCTCGCAAAAGCCGACCAACTGACACTCTGCTGGGCTGCTTGGGACCCGGCGAACGCGCTTGTCGAACTCTCAAAAGATTTCACTGCCAAGACCGGCACCGAAATGAAATTCGAGTTCGTGCCCTGGACGAGTTACGCGGACCGCTTCCTCAACGAATTGAACTCCCACGGAAAACTCTGCGACCTGATCATCGGTGACAGCCAGTGGATCGGCGGATCGGCGGAAAACGGTCACTACGTCAAGCTCAACGACTTCTTCGACAAGGAAGGCATCAAGATGGATGACTTCGTGCCGGCGACGGTGGTGGGCTACTCAGAATGGCCGAAGAATACGCCGAACTACTGGGCGCTGCCTGCCATGGGCGACGTGGTCGGCTGGACCTACCGCAAGGACTGGTTCGAGCGGCCGGAACTGAAGAAGGAATTCAAGGAAAAGTATGGCTGGGATCTCTCGGCGCCGAAGACCTACGACGAGCTGAAGCAGATTGCCGAATTTTTCCAGAAGCGTCAAATCGACGGCAAAACCGTCTATGGGGCGTCGATCTACACCGAACGCGGCTCTGAGGGCATCACCATGGGCGTGACGAACGTGCTGTACGACTGGGGTTTCCAGTACGACAACCCGGACAAGCCCTATCAAATGCAAGGCTTCGTCAATTCGCCCGATGCGGTAAAAGGTCTGGAATTCTACAAGGCACTCTACGATTGCTGCACCCCGCCCGGTAGCTCCAACGTCTACATGGTCGAGTCCGCCGATGCCTTCAAATCCGGCCAAGTCGCGATGCAGATGAACTTCGCCTTTACCTGGCCAGGCCTCTACAAGGACGAGAAGGTCGGCGGCGACAAGATCGGCTTCTTCCCCAATCCTGCCGAAAAGAAGCATTTCGCTCAGCTTGGCGGACAGGGCATCTCCGTCGTCTCCTATTCCGACAAGAGGGACGCCGCTCTGCAGTACATCAAGTGGTTCGCCCAGCCTGAAGTCCAGGCTAAATGGTGGAAACTTGGCGGCTACTCCTGCCTGAAATCGGTCGTGAACGCGCCGGACTTTGCCTCCAGCCAGCCCTATGCCCAGGCGTTCCTGGACTCGATGGCGATCGTCAAGGATTTCTGGGCCGAGCCGAGCTATGCAACCCTCCTCCAGGATATGCAGAAGCGCGTGCACAACTATGTCGTGGCCGGCAACGGCACCGCTCAGGAAGCGCTCGATGGGCTGGTGAAGGACTGGTCGGAAGTCTTCAAGGACGACGGCAAGATCTAGTGTTCAAGTTGACGCGGAACATCCTTGCCAGAACGGCGGCCCGGATCGCCAAGACTGCCGGGCCGCCTGATGTCTCACATACGCAAACACCAGGTGACATCTTGAACATTTCCTCTTCATCCGTGGTCGAGAATGCAGCTGACGCGACCGCAAGGGCGACGCCGACTTCGGTCGCTCACCGCGTCCGTGGCCTGTCCGACCGAGCGATCGCCTGGGTGTTCATCGCCCCCACCATTATCCTTCTTCTCGCCATCAACATCTTCCCGCTCATCTGGGCCATCTATCTCTCGTTTACGAACTATCGCGCCAATCGTCCGAATGCGCCGGTCCTGAACGTCGGATTGAACAATTACGAGCGTGTCCTGACCGACCCCGACATCTGGCAGGCGATGCAGACGACAGCGCACTTCGTCTTCTGGACGATCCTGCTGCAGACGGTGATTGGCTTCACGCTCGCCTATCTC
>Ga0157370_10001626_pt1 | contig 27753 bp, 27 predicted proteins | sample C35metaG_FD_113463 | JGI IMG/M metagenome (GOLD analysis project Ga0157370, IMG submission 113463) | Corn rhizosphere microbial communities from Kellogg Biological Station, Michigan, USA - C3-5 metaG | ecosystem: Host-associated > Plants > Roots > Rhizosphere > Soil | place: USA: Michigan...
AACGCTTGCCGCGTTGGGGGCGATGCTGCTTGCGGCATGCACGCTGGGTACTCCGGCAGCCGTATCGGATATCCGCTACGACCTCGGGCCCGCGCCCAAGACGCATCCCTCGGTGGTCCCGTTGCCCGCGGTGAGAATGTTCGAAGTGCGCTCGCCGCGCGCGCTCGACAGCGACGCGATCCTCTACCGGATGAACTACGTCGATCCGCGCCAGACCTCGTCCTATGCGCACAGCCACTGGACGATGGCGCCCCCGCAGTTGCTCACGCAGCGCTTGCGCAGCGCGCTTGCCGCGCAAGGCGCCGTGCTCTCCGGCGACGAAACGGCGAGCGCGCCGCTTCTCACCGTCGAGCTCGACCAGTTCGAGCAGGATTTCGATGGCGAGGACCAGAGTCATGGCGCCGTCACCGCGCGCGCGACGTTGGCCCGCGGTGGCAAGGTCCTCGCGCAACGCACGTTCACCGCCCGCGCGCCCGCGAGGACGTCGAGCGCCGCGGGCGGGGTCGGAGCGCTGTCCGCCGCGAGCGACGAACTGATCGCGCAGTTGATCGCATGGCTCGGCATGCAGGCCCCGCTGGCTGCGCAAGCTCAGTGACCTGGCCGCTGCCCAACGGGACGCGACTTCCTCACCTCCAATCGCGGCTACCGGCAATGAATGCCAGGTGGCTGCGATCGCGTGCGCCATATCGCTCCTTGAGCTGGCGCAGGTGATAGTCGACGGTGTGCGCGCTCATATCGAGCCTGACGGCAATCTCCTTGTCCGTCAGTCCGAGCACCAGCAGATCGAGGATTTGCCGGTGCAGCGGCGAGAGCAGACCGAACGCCTCCTGCCGTTGGGCCGCGCGCAGATAAGCCGCGCAACGCTGATGCAGCGACGAACCGAACGTCAGGCATTGAACGATGACATCCTCGGTGAGCCAGTCGGCTGCGCTCTCCCGCTGCGACGCAAGGATGAGGATCGAACGCATCGACGTATTGGAAATCGGCAAGCCAAAGGCCAGACCACTTAGGAAACCCTTCTCGCGCATTTCATGGAGGAGCTGTCGGTCCTCGTCAGCGAACTGGCTCGCACCGTATGTGCGCATCAACGTCTTCAGCTCCCATCGCTGCGGCAGCTGGCTGGTCAGCACCGTGCGCAGACGCGCGTTGCGTTCGAGCATGCCCGTACGCACCATGCGTTGCATGAGGCTCGGCGCGAAAGCGTTGCGCAGCAGATAGATGCGATCGACTCGGCCGTGGGCGTCGGTCCTCACTGTCAGATAAGCGAGACGACGGAAACCTAGTACGTGCACGACACTGCCGACCAGACGCGTCAGTTCGCCGAGGTCGGCCGCCGCGCCAAATTCAGCGGCGAGGCGCGTCTCGCTGCCGAGCTCATCGCTGCGCAGCATCGGCTCGACCGCGGATTCATCCACATAATGGATCCGGGGCGCGCAGCATGGGGCCTGCGAGGCCCTCACGGGCGTTTGAAACCCGGTACAGGCGTCGAAGTCGCTTGGCAACAGCACACTCGCCCGCTCGTCATCGAGTGCTTCGTATGACATACCGCCCTCCCGATTGCTGAAGCGCAGAGGAGGTCACCGGCGCTGCGCAGTGCAGCCGTTCGCCATGCCCGTGGTGAATGGCTGGACCCGTTTGCCACGCACGCCCTCGAGGACCCGTGAGTTACTCATGCAGAATCCGGCCCGCCCTATACGCAAGCTGGACCCGATTCCGGGCGGCGTATCTGCGTTCCAACTGCTCCAAGTGGTACGCCACGACGTGAGTCGATATCGATAAGCGCTCGGCAATTTCCCGATTGCTGATTCCCTGTGAGACGAAGCGCAGCACAGCATGCTGCACGTCATTCAACACGCCGGCTTCCGGATCTGCAATCAGATGCCGTAGCCGTGGTTGGACGAACTCATGCATGGCAAGGGCGACCGCATGGGCTTCGCCGATCGCTTTATCGGTGATCCAGCGTCGATCGGCTCGCGCGCTCGACAAGGTGACGATCGCCCGCTGGAACGTCTTGCCGGTGGGAAGTCCGATCGTCACGCCGCTGCGCACGCCGGCCCGCGCCGCGCTCTCGCTGAAACGCCGGGTCGCGGGGTCGGCGTGACGGCCATGCCGGTCCGCGCAGAGCGAAGCGAGCTCCCAAGCAAATGGCCAGTCGCACCGGCTCGCCGGGTCGATGCGAGGATCGCCGCTGAGCAACCCGCTTCGCTCGAAACACGCACGCCAGGCCGGGGGCGAATACGTGTCGAACCATGCGGCATGTCGAACGCTCCCGCCCATGCGATGTATGCGCCAATAGCACAGCCATTGGAACCCTGCGTCTTGAATCGCGGCGCGAACCTGCCGTTCGCGCGCGACGCCGTCGGGGCAACGCGTGATAGCCGACAACAGCCTGGAGGTGCCGGAGGTCGCGTCGTCCGGCGCGGGCCCCTTCGGCAACCCGACATCATCGAGTTGTCGCTCGCCGAACGCCGCCACGTCGATGCGACGATCGTCTGCAAGCTTCATCCGCCAGGGTCCGCGATGAACAAGGGATTGCATTGCGCGCATGTTCACCGTGGCCGCACGCGGTAGATCGCGTTGTTGCGATTCGCACTGAAGTAAACCGTGCCATCGGTACCGACGTCGACGCCTGTCGCCACGTAGGGGGGCGGCATGCCCGGAGCACCGGGCAGGCCGATGGGCAGCTGATCGGCCACGATGCGACGCTTTTGCGTGATGGGGTTGATTTCGCTCAGGCGGCCCGCGCCCGCTTCCGCAACGATGAAGGTGCCCCAGGGCGTTTGAGCAACGCCTTCAGGCAGCGCGAGCTGGCTGGCCACCACACGCTTGTTGCCCGTCGCGAGGTCGATCCTCGCAAGGTCGCCCGCGGCAGATTCGGTGACGTAGAGTGCGCCGTCGCGGCCGAGCGTCATTTGCGCCGGTCCCGCCAGCCCCGTGGCTACGATCTTGCGCGTGGCGAACCCCGCACCGCTCGCCTGCGTGATATTGCCGGTGGCGAACTCGGCGACGAGCACGCTGCCATCCGCGAGCGGCAGCGCAGCGTAGGGCGTCTGCCAGCCGGTCGTCGTGGCGAGCGTCGTGTTGCTCGCGCGATCGAGCACCTGCACGGTGCCGGTGATCCACGAGGCCAAAACGACCAGCTTATCGGAGAGGCCGAGGGCGAACGGGTATTGCAACGTAGAGCCGGCGGCCCACATGCGCATGACGTCTGTCACGGCGCCGCTGGCCAAATCGACCTTGCGGTAGCTGAAAATATCGGCAAGCCACATGTTGCCGCCCGACACCTTGATGCCGGCGGGCACCGCAACCAGCCCGCCGGTCAGCAGCCTCGACGAACCGCTCGCCATATCGACAGCCGTGATCGAGTTGTCAGCGAAGTTGGAGACGTAGATCGTGCCGTCAGACGCGAGCACGAGGTTATCCAGCGAGGGCTTCAGCGTCTTGAACACCGTCTTGCGGCCGGTTACCGGATCGACCTTGCTGAGTTCCCCGGTTGCCGCGTCGACGACCCAGAGGTTGCCCGAGGCATCGAGTTTGACGGCGCTGGGCGCGTTGAATTCGGCGTTGATCACGCTGAGGGCGCCGTTCGCCGGGTCGATTCTCACGACGCTGTGCTTGAACCACAGCGGGCCGTAGATCATGCCGTCGGCACCGACCTGAAAGCCGTCCAAGCCGCCGAGGTCCTTCGCGATGAGCCGAGGCGGATGGGCGCCCGTCACGTCGATTTCCCAGAGGGCGTCACCGGCGAAGACCTGGCTGACATAGAGCTTGCCCGTCCTTGGGTCGAAAGCGACGGCATTGATGCCCGGCAAATCGCTGGCCACCACCTGTATCGGCGCACGTGGACCCGCGCGATAGTGCACGACGCCCACCAGATAGCTGGTCCAGGCCATCTGGCCTTGCGGGCCGATGGCCATGTCGTCGGCCTGCCCATCGGGACTACCGATGAACACCTTTGCGTCGCCGGTGGTGCGGTCGACTTGCCAGATCGAATTGCCGATGATCGTGCACGCGAGCAGGCGGCCATGCTCGTCGATTGCCAAGCCATGCACACCCGAGAAATGCGACGGCGCGACAATTGCCTCTGGGGCGCGCCAGCCATTGGGTTGGGAAGTCTGCGCAGAGGCGCATAAGCTCGCCAGCAGGGAGCAAGCGGTCAAGAAGCGGGCAACGGCACGGTTCATGGTGGGTTTTTCGCGAAGGACGCTGCGTCGAGTGGGGCGGGACGCGTTCCATGATCCGGACAACGCGCCTGGCGGGCTTGAATCGGCGTGCCGTGTTTGACTCTGCGTGCTCTTATTTTTTATTTAATGGCTGTAAACTGGCTTGCACTATGCAATTCGCATTGCCGTGTCCAGGGGCACCGCACGATGGTGCTGCCGGCTCGTTGTTACGAAGGCGCAACTTTCGCAAACTACTGTCATCGACGAAATGGACCCGCGCGAAAGATTACATACCTCTTACATCGGCGTGCGAGACACGCCGACGCTGTTCGTGACGACGTTGCAGAAGTCGACGATGTTCCTCAACAGGGAACGATGCGACGTAGCCAACCACGGTCTCACTCCGGACTATCCGCTGGAGGACGCATTCGCCGTTTATCTGATGCTGGAAGCGATGCCCAGTTGGGACCTGTGGTGCGACGGCAAGCCTCGACCGGTGGTGGATCATCGAGCCGGGGAAGTCGCGATATACAACCTCGATCAGTTGTGGCGGGCCAACATGCGGGCGACATTCGATTGCCTGCATATTCATATTGCACGCGCAGCATTCGACGAAATCGCATGGGAAGCGGGCACTCAGCGGATCAACGATCTTGTTTGCCCTCCTCACGAGAACACCCTCGATCCGGTGATTTTTTCCTTGGGGACAAGCTTGCTTCCCGCGCTCGAGCATCAGGAACGCGCGAGCCAATTGTTTGTCGAGCACGTCTCATATGCGCTGAATCTGCATATTGCCGTCACGTACGGGAAAATGCAGCTTCGGTTCGCCAGAGTGAACGGTGGTCTCGCTCCTTGGCAGATGCGGCGCGCCACCGACTACCTGATCGAGCGCCTCGATGGACAGGTCTCATTGCTTGAACTTGCCAATTATTGCGGCCTTTCGCGTAGCCATTTTTCGCGTTCATTCAAGCGGTCGACGGGATATGCTCCGCATCAATGGTTGGCGCGCAAACGAGTCGACCGGGCGAAGGATTTGCTGACCAACACCACGCTGGCTCTTTCCGAGATCGCGATCCGGTGCGGTTACGCTGATCAGAGCCATTTCAGCCGTGCGTTCAGCGCGCAGACCTCTGTCACGCCGACCCAGTTCCGACGGACCCGTTCATCGAAGCGCATCGATGCCGGCTTCGAGACGTCGGTTTCATCCGACGGCTGATTGCGGCGCGGCTCGACGGACGCGGGACCGCCCGGCTGCGCGTCGGCGTCAGCGCTGACCGTGCGCAAAGCCCTGCGCGAGCGGACGACCCCGCTTACTGGCTATAATCGGCCGGGCCTCGCGTGGGCCTCGTGGGCCGATGCCGCGGCGGCCGCCGCCTGGCGCCGCTTCATTTTTTGGAAATCATGGATTCCTTTTTCAAGTACCACGTATTTTTCTGCGTCAACCGGCGCGAGCCCGGCGCCGATCGCCCAAGCTGCGCGAACTGCAACTCCGAGGCGATGCAGGCCTATGCGAAAAAGCGCGTGAAAGAACTGGGGCTCGCCGGCCCCGGCAACGTCCGGATCAACAAAGCAGGATGCCTCGATCGCTGCGAACTGGGGCCGACCGTCGTCGTGTATCCCGAGGGCACCTGGTACACGTATGTCGACGAATCGGATATCGATGAGATCGTCGAGTCGCACCTGCAACACGGCACGATTGTCGAGCGGCTCAAGATCGATTGACGGAACCACGCGCGCCATGAATGCCCAAACGAAAAAATTTCTGATCGACGGGCCCGTCGGCAAGATCGAAGTTGCCGTCGATATGCCCGCCGATGCGCCGCGCGGCATGGCGCTCGTTGCCCATCCGCATCCGCTGTTCGGCGGCACGATGGACAACAAGGTCGCTGTGACGCTCGCGCGCACCCTGGTGCAACTGGGCTATGTCGTCTACCGGTCGAACTTTCGCGGCGTGGGTGCCACGCAGGGGGAGCACGATAACGGCGTCGGCGAGCGCGACGATTTGATGGCGGTCCTCGAGCATATGCGCGCCGACCCCACGCATGGCACGCTGCCGCTCGTGCTGGCCGGATTCTCGTTCGGCACGGTCGTGCTCTCGCATGTGGCGGCGCGGCTGCGCGATGCCGGCGTCGCCATCGAGCGAATCGTGTTCGTCGGCACGGCCGCGAGCCGCTGGGACGTCGCGCCCGTGCCGGAAAACACGCTCGTCATTCATAGCGAGTTGGACGAAACCGTGCCGATCGGCTCCGTTTTCGAATGGGCACGACCGCAGGAGCTGCCCGTGGTGGTCGTTCCGGGCGGCGAACATTTCCTGCATCGCAAGCTGCATATCCTCAAGCGGATCGTGACCGACGCGTGGCGGTAGCCGGCGCGGGCGCCGGTGCGGTACCGCTCATCGGCGTTTCGGGGCCACAGGTATGCGGAAAATGCAAATCGACGCGATTGCGCCGCGTATAATGGGCGCAATTTTTTTGCACGAGCGTCGCTGCGCGACGGGCGTTCCACCGCTCGGCGATCCGGCGCTCGAGCGCCGAACCGAACGCGCCACCGCCTGTCCAACGCTCGCTTTGCGCCGGGCGGCGCGGCCGCCACGCTGACTTCTCTCGCACGAACTGAATCCTATGCGCTCTTCCTTCTTCGGCATGCCGTCCATTGCCTCGTCTTTCGTTTGCCCTTCCATCGTCCGCACGCTGCCTGCCACACTGGCATCCGCCGCCGCGTTGGCGGCTGCATGCTATGCGCCGGGCGCCGCGGCGCAAGTGCCGCCGCCGGCCGTGACGGCGCGTTCGTGGGTGCTCATCGACGCCACGAGCAACCAGGTTCTTGCCTCGGGCAACGCGAACGAACGCGTCGAGCCGGCTTCGCTCACGAAGCTGATGACGGCTTATCTCGTCTTCGAGGCCCTGCACACGAAGAAGATTTCGATGGATCAGGTCGTGACGCCGAGCCTCGCCGTGCGGCGCGTGCGCAACGACGAATCGCGCATGTTCATCGAAGCCGAAAAGCCGGTGACCGTGCACGATCTCGTCTACGGAATGATCGTGCAGTCGGGTAACGATGCCGCGATCGCGCTGGCGGAACTCGTCGGTGGGACGGAAGGGCATTTCGTCGAAATGATGAATGCCGAAGCGAAGAAGCTCGGCATGACCGGCACGCACTATGCCGACGTCAACGGCATGCCCGACCCGCAGCACTACACGACGGCGGCCGATCTGGCGACGCTTTCCGCGCATCTGATTCGTGACTATCCCGAGTACTACTCGATCTTCGCGATCAAGGAATTCACCTATAACAAGATCAAGCAGCCGAACCGCAATCGTCTGCTGTGGCTCGATCCGAGCGTCGACGGTCTGAAGACGGGTCACACGCAGGCGGCCGGCTACTGCCTGATCGCGTCGGCGAAGCGTTCGTTGCCTGGCGTGCCCGATGCATCGCGCCGTCTCGTCAGCGTCATGATGGGCGAGCAAAAAGAACACGAGCGCGTACAGGACAGCATGAAGATGCTGAACTATGGCTATAGCGCTTATGACGTGGTCCGGCTCGTGAAGGCGAATCAGGTGGTGCAGACGCCGCGCGTGTACAAGGGCGCGGCCAACAGCGTGCCCGTCGGCGTGAAGAGCGACCAGTACATCACCGTGCCGCGCGGCATGGGCGACAAGGTCAAGCAGCAGGTGACGCTGAATGCGCCGCTCGTCGCGCCGATCGCCGAGGGGCAGCCGCTCGGAACGGTGCAGATCGTCGGAGATGGCAAGACGCTCACCCAGTTCCCCATCGTCGCGCTTCAGCCGGTGCCGGCTGCCGGCATCGGTGGGCGTATCTGGGACTCGTTGATGCTGATGTTCAGCAAGAAGTGATGTGGAGCCACGCGAAATGAGCCCGGTCAATGAATCGTTGTTCGAGTTTCCATGCGACTTTCCGATCAAGGTGATGGGGAAGTCCCACCCCGATTTCGCGGAAACGATCGTGACCGTCGTGCGCGATTTCGATCCGACCTTCGAGGCGTCCCGCATCGAAATGCGGGCTTCGAGCGGCGGCAACTACATCGGCTTGACGGTGACCGTGCGCGCCACGAGCCGCGAGCAGCTCGACGACATCTATCGCGCACTCACCGGGCATCCTATGGTGTCGGTCGTGCTCTGAGCTTTGCGCACTTTCGCGATACCGCCGACATCCATAGAATCTAGCCGGTCGCAGGCGAAATCAGCGCACTGTCCGCCGCCTGCGCGCCAGCCGCGCCCCTGCAGGCCTTCACGTATAACGCCCGGAAGCGCTCCACCTCCTCGAATATCCATGTGTGGAAGGCCTGCACCCGAGCGGTTGCGATGAGAGACGGCGGGCATACGAAGTAATAGCTGGCGGTGCTCGGCGCATCGATGTCGAAAAGGCGCACGAGCCGTCCAGCCGCGAGTTCGTGCGTGGCGATCGACCGGCGCACGAGTCCAACGCCCTGGCCGTCGATGACAGCCTGCAGCAAATTCGACGAATCCTGATAGAGCACGCCCCGCCGCGGCTCGCTGATATTGCCGAGCCCCGCGACATCGAACCAAGGGCGCCAAAGCTCGTCATCCGACCGCAAAAGCCGCGTGTCCACCAGATCGGCCGGCGTCTTCGGCAGCGCGCCGCCGTTGTAAGACGGCGCGCACACGGGAAAGAACACTTCATCCAGCAGTGGCTCGACATATAGATCCGGATAGTGTCCGCCGCCGTAGCGGATGGCGAGATCGACGTCGTCGCGCGTGAAATCGGTGAGCGCATTGGTCGATAGCAGCTCGACGTCGATTTGCGGGTTGCGTTCGATGAAGCTGCCGATGCGCGGGGTGATCCACCGTGCGGAGAACGACGAAGCCGATGAGACGATCAGGCGCCGCTCGCGGTCGGACGAGCGCACGTCATATGTCGCATCGGCGAGCGCCATCAGCGCGGCGCGTACGGCCTTGGCATAACGGGCGCCGGTCTCGGTAAGCCGGACGCGTCTGCCGTCGCGAGCGAAAAGGGCGGTGCCGAGCTGCTCTTCCAATGCGCGAATCTGGTGGCTGACCGCGCCATGCGTGACGAACAACTCATTGGCGGCGCGCGAAAAGCTCTCGTGCCGCGCAGCGGCCTCGAACACGCGCAGCGCGTTGAGCGGGGGAAGGTGTCGGAGGTTCATTGTGAATTTATTTCACATATCGGTGAGAATTGATCGTTTTACGCTGAGGTCCGCCACGCCTAGGATTCTAGTCATCGAAGGCCCCTTTTTGGAAAACGATCATGAGAAAAATATCCTCAAGCATCACGTTCGAAATCGAACCTGGCGAAACGGCTTCCATGTTGATCGGCGACAGCACCCGGCTGACAGCCGAGGGTGGGCCGCTCTGGGTGACGCGTAGCAATGACGTCGAAGATTACTGGCTTCAGCCCGGCACTGCGCTGCATCTGCGCCGCGGCGAGCGCTTGTGGCTCAGCGTCGAAGGCAGCGAGAAGGCCGAGGCACGATTCGTCGCGCCGCTGACGAGCCGTGCGCTCGTTCAGGATTGGCTCGGTGCGCTCACGGAGCGTCTCGCCGCGCGCTGGCGCGGTGGGTGGCACGCGGTCTGATGCAGACTCGCGGCCCCGGGGCGGCGGCGTCTTGCTGTCGCCCCGCTTGCGTAGGCGCAGTGGCGGCCCGGCGGCGTCGGTCCGATTCCGGTAAACTGCGCAAATCATGTGTCCCGCGTCGAACCCCGAAACCGCCGTCTCTCCGGAATTCATTCCGCAAAGCCCGAGGGCGACGGCTGACGCCGGCCTGACCGTCCGCTGGCGTGGGCTCGAACCTTACGAGGCCAGCTTTACCGCGATGCGCGAGTTCACCGAATCGCGTACCGATGCCACGGCCGATGAACTCTGGCTGGTCGAACATCCCCCTGTTTTCACGCTGGGCCAAGCCGGCAATCCGGCGCATTTGCTGGCGGCGGACCCTGCCATTGCGCTGGTCAAAGTCGACCGCGGGGGGCAGATCACTTACCACGGGCCCGGTCAGGTCGTCGCCTATTTGCTACTGAATCTGAGGCGGCGCGGCATTCTCGTGCGTCAACTCGTCACGCTGATCGAGGAGGCCGTGATCGAGACGCTCGCGGCGTATAATCTCGCCGGCGAGCGCCGTGCTGGTGCCCCCGGCATCTATGTGGCGCCCGGGCCACGCGCGGGGACGCACGCCGGCGCGAAGATCGCGGCGCTTGGCCTGAAGATTCGCAACGGATGCAGCTATCACGGTGTCAGCCTCAACGTGAACATGGATCTGCGCCCGTTTCTCGCGATCAATCCGTGCGGCTATGCGGGGCTCGAAACGGTGGATATGGCCACCTTCGGCGTCACCGCCGGCTGGCGCGATGTCGCCGGCACGCTGGCCGCGCGCCTTGCCGCCAACCTCGACATCGCTCTCGCGCATCGCTCATCGACTGGATCTACCGAATGACAGACCTTCATGCCCAACCGGCCGACGCCGCCACGACAGGCGCCGCCGACGTCCGCGAGCCCGCCACCGCCGCATATGACGCCAGCGCGAAGCAAAAGGCCCAAGCCAAGACGGCACGGATTCCGATCAAGATCGTGCCGATCGAAAAGCTGAAAAAGCCGGAGTGGATTCGCGTGAAGGCGGCGACGGGCAGCTCGCGCTTCAGCGAGATCAAGCAGATCCTGCGCGAGCACAACCTGCATACCGTCTGCGAGGAAGCGAGCTGTCCGAACATCGGCGAGTGCTTCGGCAAGGGCACGGCCACGTTCATGATCATGGGCGACAAATGCACGCGGCGCTGCCCGTTTTGCGACGTGGGCCATGGCCGCCCGGACCCGCTCGATACCGAAGAGCCGCTCAATCTGGCCCGAACGATAGCGGCGCTCAAGCTCAAGTACGTGGTCATTACGAGCGTCGATCGCGACGATCTTCGGGACGGGGGCGCCGCGCACTTCGTCGAATGCATTCGGAAGGTTCGCGAGCTTTCGCCGCAAACCCGCATCGAAATTCTCACACCGGACTTTCGGGGCCGGCTCGACCGCGCGCTCTCGATTCTGACGAGCGCGCCGCCCGACGTCATGAATCACAATCTCGAAACCGTGCCGCGGCTTTACAAGGAAGCCCGACCGGGCTCCGACTACGTGCATTCGCTGAAGCTGCTGAAGGACTTCAAGGCGCTGCATCCGGAAGTCGCGACGAAGTCCGGCCTGATGGTGGGGCTCGGCGAGACGGAGGAAGAGATCCTTCAGGTCATGCGCGACCTGCGCGCGCACGATGTCGATATGCTGACGATCGGCCAGTATCTGCAGCCGTCGGAACATCACCTGCCGGTGCGTGCGTACGTTCACCCGGACGTTTTCAAGATGTACGAGGCCGAGGCTTACAAGATGGGCTTCACGCATGCCGCGGTCGGCGCGATGGTGCGCTCGAGCTACCACGCGGATCTGCAGGCGCACGGCGCCGGTGTCGTGGCGGAAATATGAAATGCTTCTTATAAGGAGCATATAAGAGAGATTTTCTGCATTGTGCTACATTTATGAGGCACACGGAGTTGCCTCATGGATTGCACCCTCCAGATATTCCTGGATGATCGCTGGGCCGCTTGCGCGGAAATCGGATTCCACGCCGGGATTTGCCGTTGGAATTATCCGGTCATGTACGCCGTCGAGCACCCGGATACACCGCTCTCGCTGGCCGAGCCCGTGGATATGGATATCCGCGGGAGCCGCACTCTGCCCGCCTTCCTTTACGATCTTGTCCCGCAGGGCGAGGGGCGTCGCTTCCTGTTGGGCGAATTGAAACTGCCCGACGGTCCCGATGCGGACTTTCCGCTGATCTGCGCGGGCGCCGTCAACCCAGTGGGCCGGATTCGCGTCGCCGAAGCGGTCGACTACTTCGAGGCGCACGTGGCGCGGCATCCCGCCGCGCGTGGCCTGCCTGGGCTTACTATCGACGACGTCGTGGTGCGCAGCGACGACTTCAAGGAAAGGATGTTCCTGCATGGAATGCTCGGCACCGGGACCACCGGTGTTCAGGGCGCGGCGCCGAAATACCTGCTTACCCGGGATCGAGCAGGCTTGCTGCACGGCGATGCGGTTCTGCCTGACGCCGAGGCCACCGAGCATTTCATCGTCAAACTGCCGCGGGGCAACAGCCCAGCCGATGAAAAGGTCCTGCGCAACGAGGCGGCCTACATGCGAGTGGCGGCAGCGCTCGGCATTCGCACGCACGCGCGATTGCCGGCCCTTCATGGCGACGTGCTGTTGATCCCACGCTTCGACCGCATCGCAGACGACGGGAAAGTCGTTCGACTCCACCAGGAAAGCGTGGCATCCATCTTAGGACTGGCCGGCTTCGACCTACGTCCGAGCCTGTTCGACGTCGTAGCCGGAATCCGCAAGGTCGTGAGCGATCCGGCGAAGGAAACGCTCGAATTCATCAAGCGCGACGTGCTCAATCTAGCGATGCGCAATACCGACAATCACCCGCGCAATACGGCCGTGCAGGTGCTCGATGGTGAAATCCGGCTCACTCCGCTTTTCGATTTCGCGCCGATGTATCTCGATCCCCAAGTGGTCCCGCGGACGTTGAGATGGTATCGACCGGATACGCGGGTCGAACTAACGGAGTGGGCGGATGTGCTCGCGGCACTGTCGGTTCCCGATGGCGAGCGCCGGACGCTTGCCGATGCGCTGGTCCGTTTTGCCGCGCAAACCGAGCGCTTGCCCGACATCATGGAGGCACAGGGCGTCGATCGCGACATCATCGAATTCCTGATGCCGTCCATCGATGCCCAGGTCCGCCAACTGAAAGCCCTTCAATCGCCAGAGGCCCATCATGCGGCGCCGGACACGAATGACTCCTGACGATCAGAACGCGCTGCGCCGTGCCTTCTACGAAAGGATCGGCCGGGGCGACATGACCCTTCCCGAGGCCATGAAAGCAATGCGCGAGATGACGGGCCTGACGCAGGCGGAGTTTGCCGCGCACCGGGGCGTGAGCCGCAGGGTGATCCAGGACATCGAGCGCGGGACCGGGAATCCGACCGTCGAATCGCTCAATAGCATCGCGAAGCTCTTCGGCCTGCGCGTCGGGCTCGTCCCCGTTAGAAAGAAAGAACTGGGCGAGCCGACCTCCGGTTGAGTTTTTCGGCGTCGAGGGACGGACGGAACCGTCCAGCTATCCGGACGGCCTCGTTCCGCGATTCCGGAACTCCGGAATCGAAGGCGCCGCGCCGGCAAAATATGCCATAAAAATCAAGCAGTTAGATAGTGCTTAACGTTGGCATCGACCTTGCGAATAGATGGCCTGCGGCCCCCGGGCCCTACCCATTAATCAAGCAAGGAGACAGCCGATGCGCCCGCTCAAGAAACCCTTCTATCGAATCCTATACGTCCAGGTGATCGCGGCGATCGTCGCGGGCATCGTGCTCGGTCATTTCGCGAGCAAGCTCGCGATCGACATGAAGCCGCTCGGCGACGCATTCATCAGCCTCGTGAAGATGGTGATCGGGCCGATCATCTTTTGTACGGTCGTGACCGGTATCGCGGGCATGGAGGACATGAAGAAGGTCGGCCGCGTCGGCGGCAAGGCGCTCCTGTACTTCGAAGTCGTCTCGACGTTCGCGCTCGTACTGGGCCTGATCGCCACTCATGTGCTCAAGCCCGGCGCCGGCTTCAATGTCGATATCGCAACGCTCGACGGCAAGGCCGTCGCCACGTACGCCGAGAAGGCGGCGCATGGCGACAGCGCCGTCGACTTCTTCCTGCACATCATTCCGAAGACGTTCACCGACTCATTCGCGCACGGCGACATTCTGCAGATCCTGCTGATCGCCCTGCTCTTCGGTACGGTACTCGCCACGATCGGCGAGCGCGGCAAGCCCGTCACGAACTTCATCGAAAGCTTGTCGCACGTCCTGTTCGGCATCGTGCGCATCGTGACCAAGCTCGCGCCGATCGGCGCCTTCGGCGCCATGGCCTTCACCATCGGCAAGTACGGCCTCGGTTCGTTGCTGCCGCTCATGAAGCTGATCGGCACGTTCTATCTGACGGCTATCGTGTTCGTGCTCGTCGTGCTCGGGACGATCGCTCGCCTCGTGGGCTTCAACATCATCCGGTTCATCGCCTACATCAAGGAAGAAATGCTGATCGTGCTCGGCACGAGTTCGTCCGAAGCCGCGCTGCCGCAACTGATGGAAAAGCTCGAAAAGCTCGGTTGCTCGCGCTCGGTCGTCGGCCTCGTCGTGCCCACGGGCTATTCGTTCAATCTCGATGGAACGAACATCTACATGACGATGGCCGTGCTCTTCATCGCACAAGCCACGAACACGGACCTCACGCTGGCTCAGCAGCTCACGCTGATCGCGGTCGCCATGCTGACCTCGAAGGGGGCCAGCGGCGTCACGGGCGCAGGCTTCATTACGCTCGCCGCGACGCTTGCCGTCGTGCCTACGATCCCTGTCGCGGGCATGGTGCTGATTCTCGGTATCGATCGCTTCATGAGCGAGTGCCGCGCGCTGACGAACATCGTCGGTAACGGCGTCGCCACGGTCGTGGTATCGGCATGGGAAAAGGAGCTCGACCGTGCGAAGCTCAAGCGCGCCCTGAGCGGCGGCGACGTCGAAGTAGGCGAGGCGGTCAAAGCTTGAACCTCGATGCGCCGGCGCTCCGGCCGGCGCCGGCGGATTTCGCGCGCTGTGCCACAATGGCCTTTTATCCTCGCCCGGAATCCGCTGCTGTGAAACGTCGTGCTGTCGTCGTTTTCGCGCTCGCCGCCGTGCTCATCGCGGCATGCGTCGTCACGTGGCGCATCACCTGGCTGCGCGGTGTCGATGACATCCAGCAACAAGCCGCCGTGCGAGCCGATCGCACGGCGAGTGCATTGAGCAGCACGCTCGATCGCTACGAATCGCTTTCCTACCTCCTCGCAAGTCACCCGCTCGTCCAGGAAGCACTGGAACACCCGACGGCTGACGCCATCGCGCGTGCCAACCGCTATCTCGAAGATGCCAACCGGCATGCGCATGCGACGGTGACTTACATCGTGCGAGCCGACGGGCTCTGTCTCGCGGCCAGCAACTGGAATCTCGCGGATACGTTCGTCGGCTCCAACTACCTGTTCAGGCCGTATTTCATCGATGCCATGAAGGGCCAGGTGGGCCGCTTCTTCGGTATCGGCACCGTCTCGCACGAGCCCGGTTATTTCATCTCCCAGCCGGTCTATCGCGACGGTCGCATCGTTGGCGCCGCCGTCGTCAAGCTCAACCTCGAATGGTTTCCCGGCTCGGATGCGGGCGAGCCGTTGCTCGTTGCCGACAATCATGGCGTTATCTTTTTGTCCTCGGTGCCGGCCTGGAAGTACCGTGCCGTGGCGCCGCTGCCCGCGTCGGTCACCGCGGCGATCGAGCGCACACGCCAATATGCCCAACAGACGATCGCCGAGCTGCCGTTGGCCACGGTTCGAACGATCGATGCCAATGCGCAGATCGTGCGTGTCGGCGACGCGCGCTTCGGCCCGCACTTTGTTGCGACCCGGCGGTGGCTGGGCGCGCCGGCCTGGCAACTGATTACGCTCTCCTCGATCGACCCGGTGCGAGCCGATGCGCGCAACGCGGCGGCGGCAGTCGGCTTCGGCTTCGCCTCGATCTGTTTGCTCGCGTTTTACTGGCGAACGCGCCGCGCCCGGCTCGCCGAAATGATCCGAGGCCGTGCGATGCTGCAAGCCGCCTATGCCGAACTGAACGAGCGCGTAGCCGAACGCACGGCAGATCTTTCCGCGGCCAACGCGCGATTGCAGACGGAAGTCGGCGAGCGGACCCGCGCGGAGCGCGAGCTGCGCGCGGCCCACGACGAACTCATCCAGACGAGCAAGCTGGCGGCACTGGGCCAGATGGCAGCGGGCATCACGCATGAGCTCAATCAGCCGTTGGCGGCGCTGCGAGCCTTTTCGGACAACACGCGTGTGCTGCTCGAGCGCGGCGAGCAGGGCGCCGCGCGCGAAAATCTCGAGGCGATCGCGGCGCTGACCGAGCGCATGGGCAAGATCACGAACCAGCTCAAGCTCTTCGTCGGCAGGGCACAGCCGCGCACTGCGCGCGCGCCTGTCGTGCGTGCGGTTTGCAACTCGCTGAACGTGCTGCAAAAGCGGCTGCAGGGTGTCGCGCTCGATGTCACGCTCCACGATTCCGAAACGATGTCCGGCGGGTGCAGCGAGCCGCTCGACCTCGCTGCCGAGCACCCGGAGCTCGTTGCCTACTGCGACGAACTGCGGCTGGAGCAGGCGCTGATCAATTTGATCGGCAATGCGCTCGATGCGGTCAGCGGTGTCGACGCGCCGCGCATCGGCATCGAGATCGGCGCGTCGTTCGCGAGTCTTTCGCTGACGGTGCGCGACAATGGTCCGGGCATCCCCGCCGATGTGCTACCGCGACTGTTCGAACCGTTTTTTACGACGAAGGGCATGGGAGAAGGGCTCGGTCTCGGCTTGGCAATCGCCTCGTCGATCGCCAGGGATTGCGGAGGAACGCTGAGCGCGCGCAATATGCCGGAAGGCGGAGCGGCCTTCGTACTGATGTTGCGCCGCGCCCTTGCGTCGAATGCACAGAGCGACGCGTCGGCGCGTTGATCCACTGCGCGTGCAGCGTATTCTCCTTCGGTTTTTACGATATCCGGCATGACAGCGACAGCAGCGATGAGCGACAGCCTTCAAGTGATCTTCATCGAAGACGACGAACTCGTGCGCCGGGCCAGCGTGCAGAGCCTGCAGCTTGCCGGCTTCGATGTGACGGGCTACCCCTCCGTCGAAGCGGCTCAGGTGGCTCTTGCCAGGGCCCAGGCAGCGGGCGCGGGCCCAGGGGTCATCGTGAGCGATATCCGGCTGCCCGGAGCCAGTGGGCTGCAACTGCTCGAACACTGCCGCGAGCACGTGCCGGAGGTGCCGGTCATTCTCGTCACGGGTCACGGCGACATCTCGATGGCTGTACAAGCGATGCGCGACGGTGCCTACGACTTCGTCGAAAAGCCGTTCGCTTCCGAGCGTCTCATCGAGACGGTGCGCCGGGCATTGGAACGCCGGCGTCTGATGCTCGAAAACGACGCACTGCGACGCGAGCTCAGTCAGCGCGACGCGCTCGTGCCGCGCATCATCGGACGAAGTGCCGCGATCGAACAGGTGCGGCGCCTCATTGCGAAGGTTGCGCCAACGGATGCCGCGGTGCTCGTCAACGGCGACACAGGCGCCGGCAAGGAACTCATCGCGCGCTGTCTGCACGAGCTCTCGCCCCGCCGCGCCAAATCTTTCGTTGCGGTCAATTGCGGAGCGCTGCCCGAGCCGATGTTCGAATCGGAGATGTTCGGATACGAGCCGGGCGCCTTTACCGGTGCGGCAAAACGCCGCATCGGGAAGCTCGAGTACGCCTCGGGCGGCACGCTTTTTCTCGACGAAATCGAAAGCATGCCGCTCTCGCTGCAGGTCAAACTGCTGCGCGTGCTGCAAGAGGGCGTACTCGAGCGGCTTGGCTCGAACCAGCCGATTCGCGTGGATTGCCGCATCGTGGCCGCGGCGAAGGGGGAGATGGCCGAGCACGTCGCAGCCGGCACATTCCGGCGCGATCTGCTTTATCGGCTCAATGTCGTGACGATCACACTGCCGCCGCTGACCGAGCGCCGCGAAGACATCGTGCCGCTTTTCGAGCATTTTCTGCTCGATGCGGCCGTGCGCTACCAGTGTGCGGCGCCCGTACTTTCCGAGCGCCAGCGGTCGCGCCTGACCGAACGCGATTGGCCCGGCAACGTGCGGGAGTTGCGCAACGCCGCTGAGCGTTTCGTGCTCGGCATCGCCGACGGACAAGGCGCATTCGATTCGACCGAGGAGGGCGCCAACGTGCCCGCGGCTCCCCTCAAAGAACGTGTCGAGCAATTCGAGCGCGCAGCGATTGCCGATGCGCTCGAAGCGGCGAGCGGTTCGGTGGCGGCCGCAGCCGACCGGCTGCAGATCGGCAAGGCGACGCTTTACGAGAAGATCAAACGATACGGCCTCGCCGAACGCGGCGAGGCCGGAAAAGAAACGGGCTGAGCGAGTGGTGCGTTCCGGGCGGAGCCGCGCGACCTTCGCCTAACGCGTTTGGGCAGCGGAGTGGGGCGCAGCCCGCTCAAGCCCCCAGCGCGTTTTGCAGTAACTTGTCGAGCTCTGCGAATTGCGGCTCGCCCACGTAGCGCTTCAATATCGTGCCGTTCTTGTCGACCAAGAAAGTGGTGGGTGTCAGCTGGACGTTACCGAACTGCTTGGCTGCACTACCGTCATCCATGGCGACTTTGAACGGCAACTGGCGCGTTTGCGCGTAATTCGCGACGTACATCGGTGCGTCGTAGTTCATCGCGACGGCGACGAACTCGAGCCCACGGCCCTTGAAACGATTATAGGTCTCGACCATCTGAGGCATTTCCTTGACGCAGGTGGCGCAGCTCGTTGCCCAGAAATTGACGAGGTACACCTTGCCCTTGAGATCGGCCGTGGAGACTTTCTGCCCCGACAGCAGTGTGAACGTTGCGTCGGGCACGCGTTGCGAGGTGCCGAACGTCAAATAGCCGGCGACGGCAATGGCAGCCGCGGCGAGCGCCAGCACGACATAACGCAGTGGGCTGCGGCGGGCGGAAGCGGGGGTCTGGCTCATGGATGAAACCTCGAAAGCGCGAAGCGCGGTAACGGCGCCGCAATTTTAACGCCATTTGCCTGCGGGCGCGTGCCGCGCACGGCACGCTGACGTGTGCGCCGGACTTCTATCCATCGGCTTCTGGTAAATTGCTGCCACTTCAAGGAGTTCAAGGCGGATACCGCTTGTTTATGCTTCGAATGACCCGCCGTCCTGCCGCGCTGCTCTTCCTGCTTGCGGCCTTCACCGTGGCCGCCTGCTCGCCGGCCTACGATTGGCGCACCATCACCGACGACACGAACGGCTACACAATCGATTTGCCGGCCAAACCGCTGATCGACGAAAGACCGATCGACATTGCGGGCACCACCATGCGGATGCACGTCCGGGCCGCCCGTGCTCAGAACGCCATGTTCTCTGTCGGCACCGTTGCGATGCCAAGCGACGACCCGAAGCTGCAGCGCGCGGTGCTCGACTCGATGCGCGACGCGTTGGCGCGCAATGTCGGCGCAAAACCGGACGCGCGCGCTATCGATGTTCCGCGGGCCGATGGCGGCCATGTTCCCGCACTCGAACTGGAAGTCAACGGCCCCGTGGGGGCGACGGGCAGGCACAAGACCATCCACGCTTGGCTCGTAGCGCGCGGCACGCACGTTTATCAAGCCGCCGTGATAGCCGACGACGCGCCGCCGGAAGAGCAAACCGACCAGTTTTTTCAGTCGTTCAAGGTCTTCTGACGATGATGGAGCCCACCGAGGGCTGCGCTTCGCCCGTTTTTTCGGACTATTTGCTCCAGGTTGTGGATAACTTTGTTGAAAACCGGTGTAACACGGGTGCAAACGCTTGCCCGGCTGGCTTGTAGTCAACCTATTCATTCGCTGTTAGCGCGCAAGCTTCTATAAAAATCAATAGCTTGAGATCATTTTCTCGGGTGATGCCTTCAAAACAGCGATGATCAATCGCAAATCCAGATATGTGTATAAGTCAAGCCTACCAAAACATGGGGCTAGGGGCGTTGGCATAAAGGGCACGAACGGCCGCGCGCACTGCGGCGCTCATGACAGCGACGCGACGCGCCGATATTGGATCGCTTCGGCCACATGCGCGCTGTTGGGCATGGCATCGCCCGCGAGATCGGCGATGGTTCGCGCGACCTTCAAAACCCGGTAGTAGGCCCGCGCCGACCAGCCGAAGCGTTCGCTCGCTTCCCTCAACAGCAGCTCGCCACCGGCGTCCGGTCGGCACACCTCGTCGACTTCGCGTCCTGCGAGTTCGCGGTTGGTCTTGCCCTGCCGCGCACGCTGGCGATCGCGGGCCGCGACGACTCGCCGAGCGATAGCGGCGGTGGGCTCGCCGGACGCTCCGGCGCGGGCAGATAGCTCGGCTGCGCTCAGCGCGGGCAACTCGATCTGGATATCGATGCGATCGACGAGCGGCCCCGACAGCTTGCGCAGGTAGCGGGTGGCCGCATCGGGCGTGCACCGGCAGCGGCCCGCCGGGTCGCCCCGCCACCCGCAGGGACAGGGATTCATGGCCGCGACGAGCTGGCAGGCCGCGGGGAAATCGGCTTGCTGGGCCGCGCGCGAGACAGTGATACGGCCCGCCTCGAGCGGCTCGCGCAGCGTCTCGAGTACATGGCGATCGAATTCGGGCAGTTCGTCGAGGAACAGCACGCCCAGGTGGGCGAGTGTGATTTCCCCGGGTTGCGGCGGATTGCGCCCGCCGACCAGTGCGGCGGCGCTCGACGAATGGTGCGGCGCGCGAAATGGACGGCGGCGCCATTGCACCGGGGAAAAACCGAGCATGCTCGCCGAGAGCAGCGCGGCCGATGCGAGCGCTTCCTCGTCGGACATGGGCGGCAGCAAGCCCGGCAGCCTGGCCGCGAGCATCGACTTGCCGGCTCCGGGGGGGCCAACCATCAGCATGTGATGTCCTCCGGCGGCTGCGACCTCGAGCGCCCGGCGCGCACCTGGCTGCCCGATCACGTCGGCCATGTCGGGCACGGCGGGTGCAGCGTGGGCCTCGAGCGAGGGCGTCTCGATAGGGCGCAACGTTCCGTCTTCGGCTCCAGCGAGATGCGCGCACAACGAGGGCAGATCGGGCGCCCCGTAGACATGCACTCCCGGCACGAGCGCCGCCTCGCCCGCACTAGCGAGCGGCAAATAGAGTTCCGGCAGGCCCAGGCCCAGGCCAGGCTCCGCAGCGGCGGCCCCTTGCACGCCGCCATCGATGCCGGTCCGCTCGCGCCGCGTGTCCCTGCTCGAATGACTGGCGCCATCGTGCCGCTGACGCCGCGCCGTCCCGCAAGCCATCGCGAACGCACCGCGCATCGGCCGCAAAGCTCCCGTCAATGAAAGCTCGCCGGCAAACTCGCGCGGGCCCAGCGACGCAGCGGGAATTTGTCCGCTCGCCGCCAGGATGCCGAGCGCGATCGGAAGATCGAAGCGCCCCGATTCTTTCGGAAGATCGGCCGGCGCGAGATTGACGGTAATCCGGCGGACCGGAAACTCGTAGCCGCAATTCTGCAGCGCGGCGCGCACGCGCTCGCGGCTTTCGCGCACTTCGAGATCAGGCAAACCGACGATGGAAAATGACGGCAAACCATTGGCGAGATGCACTTCGACGGTCACTTCAGGCGCGCGGCCGGCAGCCGGCGCGCGCGAACGCACCACGGCAAGCGACATGGATTCTCCGGGGAATGAAGCAGGCGGCTAGTGCGCCGCCTGCGGATACGGCAAGGAGCGATGCGCCGCGGCAGCGCGTTACGCGCGGGCCGGGCGAAAAGAGGGAGGGTGACTCAGGATTCTTGCGAGGCGGCGAGCTTTTGCTCGAGCTCTGCCACCCGCCGCTCGAGTTCTTCGAGGCGCGTGCGCGTACGCAGCAACACCTGCGCTTGTGTATCGAACTCCTCCCGCGTGACGAGATCGAGCTTGGAGAAACCCTGGGAGAGCATGGCCTTCACGTTGCGCTCGACGTCTTTCGCCGGCGAGTGCTTGAGCAGGTCGCTCATGCGCGCCTGGAAGTCCTGAAAGATATCGTTCGGTTGCTTCATGATGGTTCCCCTCGGACGCACAAAAAAAGTGCAGCCCATTCGAAAAGTAACGTCTATAACGCACCGATGACCCGAAACGGTGCGCGCGGTGCGCCGAATCAGACAGTCATGAGCGGCGATGGTGCGTCGCTCTAGCGTAGACCGTGCGAACACTCTAGCAACGATCGACGGCCCGCGCCAGCGCGGCCGGCCGACGCTGGCCGTTCGGCCTGCTTTCAGACGTTTTGTCCGCTTCTCGTCCTGCCCATTCGCGTACGGAGGTGATGGCACACAAGTTGCTCTACTGGGACCCGCATCGGCCGGTGCCCCATTTCGCGGCGGCGGTGCCGATATGGCCGGCATGCCACGGCGGCCGCACGAAAACGGGTTCTCGCAACGAAAAAGAGGATTTTCATGAAGCTCATTACCGCAATCATCAAGCCGTTCAAGCTCGATGAGGCGCGCGAAGCGTTGTCGGCGATCGGCGTCTCGGGCATCACGGTCACCGAAGTGAAGGGCTTCGGTCGCCAGAAGGGCCATACCGAGCTCTATCGAGGCGCGGAATACGTCGTCGACTTTCTGCCGAAGGTGAAGATCGAGGCCGCCGTATCGGACGACATCGTCGACCAGGCCATCGAAGCCATCGAGCGTGCCGCGCGCACCGGCAAGATCGGCGACGGCAAGATCTTCGTGACGCCGATCGAGCAGGTCATCCGGATCCGTACCGGCGAAACGGGCGCCGACGCCCTGTAAGTCAAAAAGTTAGCGATAAGAGGAAACCGAAAGATGCGCAAATTTCTGATGTCCCTGGCGATGGCCGCCTCGCTGCTGGCGGGCGGTATCGGCGCCGCCCTCGCGGACGACGCGTCGGGCGCCGCCGCCGCTTCAGCACCCGCCGCCGCGGCGTCCGCCCCGGCTGCCGATGCGAGCGCCGCAGCTCCCGCGTCCGCAGCACCGGCATCGGCTGCGGCCCCGGCCGCGGCCTCCGAGGCCGCACCGGCCGCGCCCACCGCGCCGTTCTCCGTCGACTCCTCGAAGATCAGTTCCGGCGATACGGCCTGGATGCTCACCTCGACGGCGCTCGTGCTGTTCATGACGATTCCGGGACTCGCGCTTTTTTACGGCGGCATGGTTCGCAAGAAGAACGTGCTCGCCACGGTGATGCAAAGCTTCGCGATCACCTGTCTCGTGACGGTGCTGTGGACCGTGATCGGCTACACGCTCGCCTTCACGCCGGGTAACGCATTCATCGGCGGTCTGTCGCGCACGATGCTCGCCGGGATGGCGTTCATCAAGGGCGATAAGGCAACGACGCTGACCGTGAGCCATCTCGCGCCGACGATCCCCGAATCGGTCTATTTCGTCTACCAGATGACGTTCGCGATCATCACGCCGGCGCTCATCACCGGCGCATTCGCCGACCGCATGAAGTTCTCGGCGATGCTCGTGTTCATGGCGCTGTGGTCGCTGATCGTCTACTCGCCGATCGCCCATATGGTCTGGGAACCGACGGGCTGGCTCTCCGCCGCGGGCATCCTCGATTTCGCGGGCGGCACGGTCGTGCACATCAACGCCGGTGTTGCCGGGCTCGTTTGCGCCCTCGTGCTGGGCAAGCGCGTCGGCTACGGTCGGGAAGCGATGGCACCGCACAACCTCGTACTCACGCTGATAGGCGCGGCCATGCTGTGGGTGGGCTGGTTCGGCTTCAACGCGGGTTCCGCCGTGGCGGCCGACGGCCGTGCCGGTTTCGCGATGCTGACGACGCAGATCGCCACTGCCTGCGCCGCGCTCGCGTGGATGTTCGTCGAATGGATCGCCAAGGGCAAGCCGTCGGCGCTCGGCATCGCATCCGGCGCCGTTGCCGGCCTCGTAGCGATCACGCCGGCATCCGGTTTCGTCGGCGTGGGCGGTGCGCTCGCCATTGGCATCGCGGCGGGTGTCGTCTGCTTCTGGTCGGCCACTTGGCTCAAGATGAAGCTCGGCTACGACGACTCGCTCGATTGCTTCGGCGTGCACGGCGTGGGCGGTATTCTCGGCGCGCTCCTGACCGGCGTCTTCGCGGTCAAGGACATCGGCGGCATGGACGGCAGCCTGATTCTGCAGGCGAAAGGCGTACTCACGACGGTGGCCTATAGCGGTGTCGTCAGCTTCGTGCTGCTCAAGGTCATCGATATGGTCATTGGCCTGCGTGTTGCCGAGGAGGAAGAGCGCGAGGGTCTCGACGTCGTCTTGCACGGCGAGCACGTCGAATAAGGCGCCCGCCTTTCCAACGACCAGGCAACAGCGATTCAGCCCGCCTTTTCAGGCGGGCTTTTTTTTGTTTTTTCGCGTGTACGGGGGATGGAACGACCCTTTCGCCAATCAGGTCAATAGAAAATATGGTGGCCGGCAAGGGTTGCGGAGGGTAAAACTGCCCCCAGATCGGCAGGGCAATTGCTCTACAATCTTTTTTCCCCTGTCTGCGAGTGCTCCATGGTTCCGCATCTAGTTACGGCGTTAAACGGTCCACTGCTCGATCTCGAGCGGAAGATCCTCGATGCCACGCCGGCGATCGAGCGCTGGTTCCGGCTCGAATGGCAGGAGCATACGCCGCCGTTTTATTGTTCGGTCGATCTGCGCAATGCGGGTTTCAAGCTTGCGCCCGTCGATACGAACCTCTTTCCGGGCGCATTCAACAACCTTCCGAACGAAGTGCTGCCGCTCGCTGTCCAGGCGGCAATGGCGGCCATCGAGAAGATTTGCCCCGATGCAAAGAACCTGCTCGTGATCCCCGAGCACGAGACACGCAACGCGTTTTACCTCGAGAACGTGGCGCGTCTCGCGACGATCATGCGCCAAGCCGGCCTGAACGTGCGCTTCGGCACGCTCGACGAAAACATCGCCGGCCCGGTGACGATTTCCCTCAAAGACGGCCAGAAAATCGTCCTCGAACCGCTCGAGCGCACGCCGCGCAGGCTGGGTCTGAAGAATTTCGATCCCTGCTCGATCCTGCTCAATAACGATCTCTCATCGGGATTGCCGCCGGTACTCGAGAATCTGCACGAGCAGTACGTGCTGCCGCCGCTGCACGCGGGCTGGGCCGTGCGCCGCAAGTCGACGCATTTTTCCTGCTACGACGACGTCGCCAAGAAGTTCGCCAAGCTCGTCGAGATCGACCCATGGATGGTCAATCCCTATTTCGCGCATGTCGAAGACGTCGATTTCGAGGCACACACCGGCGAAGAAGCGCTGACCGACGCGATCGACGCCATCATCAAGAAGATCGCGCGCAAGTATCGCGAGTACGGTATCGGCGAAAAGCCGTATGTCGTCATCAAGTCCGATGCGGGCACGGGCGGGCGCGGCGTGATGACCGTGCATGACGCATCCGAACTCGCCCACCTTTCGAAGGGCGAGCGCACGCGCATGGCGGCGACGAAAGGCGGTCGGCCCATGCATGATCTGATCGTGCAGGAAGGGGTGTATACGTTCGAGCGCATCGGCGAAGAAGTGGCCGAACCGGTCGTCTACATGATCGACCGGTACGTCGTCGGCGGTTTTTACCGCGTGCACGGCTCGCGCGAGCGCGATCAGAACCTCAACGCCCCCGGCATGCATTTCGTGCCGCTCGGCTTCGAGCACACGGCGCTGCCCGATGCGCACGCGAAGCCTGGCGCAGCACCGCCGAACCGCTTCTATATGTATGGCGTCGTGGCACGGCTCGGCCTGCTCGCCGCGTCCGTCGAACTCGAAAAGACCGATCCCGAGGCCATCCAGGTCTGAGCCGCGCGCGCCGTCGCGCGCATCGCCCAGGCCACGAGCGGCCCCTTTGAACAAACGACAACCCCGCAAGGGGGCGCAGGAGCTTCATGGATATCCTCTTCATCGCCGATCCGCTCTCACGCTTCAAGATCTACAAGGACACGACCTACGCGATGATGGCCGAGGCCGCACGCCGCGGCCATGCGATCTTCGCGTGCGAGCCGAAGCACCTTGCGTGGACGGGGGGCAACGTCGAAGCAACGGTGCATCGGGTCACGATCGTCGGCGACACGGCCGATTTGCATCGTAACGTGTGGCACGAGAACGGGCCCAACGAGCACCGCTCGCTGATGTCGTTCGGCGCCGTGCTGATGCGCAAGGACCCGCCGTTCGACATGGAGTACGTGACATCGACCTGGCTGCTCGAACTCGCGGAACGCGCCGGGGCGCACGTCTTCAACAAGCCGCAGACGATTCGCGATCATTCCGAGAAGCTCGCCATCGGCGAATTCCCGCAGTTCGTCGCGCCGTCCCTCGTGACGCGCGACGCGGCGCGATTGCGCGCCTTTCATGCCGAGTACGGCGACGTCATCTTGAAGCCGCTCGACGGCATGGGCGGCATGGGCGTATTCCGCGTCAAGAGCGACGGCATGAACCTCGGCTCGATCATCGAAATGTTGAGCCATGACGGGGCGAGGTCGGTCATGGCTCAAAAGTTCATTCCCGAGATATCGGCCGGCGACAAGCGCATCCTGCTGATCGGCGGGCAAGTCGTGCCGTTTTCGCTGGCGCGAATACCGCAGGGCAACGAGGTGCGCGGCAACCTTGCGGCGGGCGGCGTCGGGGTGGCGCAGCCGCTGTCGGTGCGAGATATGGAAATAGCCGAAACGCTCGCGCCGGTGCTCGCTTCGCGCGGGCTGCTGCTCGTCGGGCTCGATGTGATCGGGGACTGGCTCACCGAGGTCAACGTCACGAGTCCCACCTGCTTTCGCGAGATCATGGATCAAACCGGCTTCGATGTCGCCGGCATGTTCGTCGATGCGCTGGAGCGGGCTGCGCCGGCATGACGTTGCGTTTCGCGCGAAAATGGACTGCTACAATTGCTGTATTGCAAAACCAACCGGGGCGCACCTGCGTTTCCGGGTAGGCCTGCACCGGTTGTGCGCAGGTCGTCGTTTTTTGTTGCAGGGCTGACATGGCAGGCATTCTGATCATCGCGCACGCGCCGTTTGCCACGGCGCTAAGAGACTGCATCGCGCATATCTATGGCGGGATTCCGGCGCGCATCGGCGTGATCGACGTTACGCCGGATTGCGATCCGGCACAGGTGAGCGCGTTCGCGCAATCCGAAGTCGAGCGCCTGCGCGAGAACAACGGGGTGCTCGTGCTGACCGACATGTACGGCGCGACGCCCGCCAATATCGCCAGCAGGCTTGCGAGCCTCGCCGATGTGCGCGTGCTGGCCGGTGTCAATCTGCCGATGCTCGTGCGCGCTGTCTGTTACCGCACGACCCCGCTCGATACGCTTGCCGACAAAGCATTGACCGGTGCGGCGAAGGGGGTACATGCAATCGGACCGCAGACGTCGCCGGGCGGGGTTTGCGCGCCGTCGCCCTGTCTGCCGACAACCGGTGCGCCGCTGAGTGCCGCCGAGCCGTTGCCTGCCACAGCCATGCAAGCGCCGCGCACCGGTACGCGCGGTACCGGCGCCTGATGCGCCCTTTTTCGATTTCACCGACTCTTGCCAACGCCTATCGGGCCGCAGGGAACCGTAGATGCTTCAAAACGAAACGACGATCGTCAATAAACTGGGGCTTCACGCACGTGCGTCGGCCAAACTGACTCAGCTCGCGGGCAACTTTCAGTCGGAAATCTGGATGACACGCAACGGACGACGCATCAATGCGAAGAGCATCATGGGCGTGATGATGCTCGCGGCCGGCATCGGCAGCACGGTGACGATCGAAACGGAGGGGCCGGATGAAGCCGAGGCGATGCAGGCGCTATTGAAGCTGATCGCCGACAAGTTTGGCGAAGGCCAGTAACGCGGCGCCGGCGCTGGCGACGAGCCGCGGCAGTCCGCGGTTTTTTTTTACGGCCACAGTTAGCGCTTTAGCGCTTACTGAGGCCCAATGCAGAGCAACGGCCCCAGTTAGCGCTTTAGCGCTTACTGGGGCCCAATGCAGAGCAACGG
>Ga0157370_10001627_pt1 | contig 27727 bp, 22 predicted proteins | sample C35metaG_FD_113463 | JGI IMG/M metagenome (GOLD analysis project Ga0157370, IMG submission 113463) | Corn rhizosphere microbial communities from Kellogg Biological Station, Michigan, USA - C3-5 metaG | ecosystem: Host-associated > Plants > Roots > Rhizosphere > Soil | place: USA: Michigan...
ACCGTCTGCTTGAATTCGAAATGCTGCCCGCGGTTGAGAAAGCGCGGATCGGGCGCGAAGAACGCGATCGAATTGTAGCCCCAGTAGTTTTTCAGCCGGCGCTCGACGAGATGCCGGTCGTCGACGAAGGCGTGGATCGGCAGGAACTCGACGGCGGTGACGCCGAGCCGCGTTAAGTGCTGGATAGCAGCCGGACTGCGCAGCCCGGCGAAGGTGCCGCGCACCCGCCGCTCGATCTCGTCGTTGAGCTTGGTGAAGCCCGCGACATGCATCTCGTAGATGACGGTGTCGCGCCATGGGCGGCGCGGCGGTGCATCGAACCCCCAGGTGAAGCTTTCATCGACGAGGCGGCATTTCGGCACGACGCGCGCATTGTCGCGCCGGTCGAAGGACAGATCGCCGCGCGCGCTGCCGACGCGATAGCCGAAATGAAGGTCCGAGATCTCGAATCGGCCGTCGAGCTCGCGGGCATAGGGGTCGATCAGCAGCTTGTTGGGGTTGAAGCGATGGCCTTCATTGGGCGCATAGGGGCCATAGACCCGGTAACCATAGAGCAGCCCCGGGCGCGCTTCCGGCAGGTAGCCGTGCCAAACGCCGTCGGTGTGCTCGGGCAGCGCGACGCGCTCCATCTCGCGCCGGCCGTGCTCGTCGAAGAGGCACAGCTCGACCTTCTCCGCATGCGCCGAGAACAAAGCGAAATTGGCGCCGCGCGCGTCGATCTGCGGACCCAGGGGATATGGCTTTCCGCCGCGCATCGCCGCCGCCATGGTGGCTCCTAGTCGGCGGCGGGCGCGAGATAGACGGCGGCGAGTGGCGGCAGGGTCAGGGACATTGACTGCGCACGTCCGTGCCAGCGAAAGGCCTCGGGCTGGAGCCGGCCCTTGTTGCCGACGCCGCTCCCGCCATAGCGCCCATCGTCCGAATTGAAGATTTCGACATAGGGGCCGCGGCTCGGCATGCCGATGCGGTAATTGTAGCGAACCACCGGGGTGAAGTTGACGATCACGACAACGTGGTCGGCGCCATCGCGCCCGTTGCGTTGGAAGGAGACCACGCTCGCGCTGCGGTCCGATGCGTCGACCCACTCGAAGCCGGAGCGATCGTGGTCGAGCTGATGCAGCGCCCCCCGCTGCCGCAGCAGATTGTTCAGATCGCGCATCATGGTCATGACGCCTTGATGCAGCGGGTCGGCAAGCAGATGCCAGTCGAGGCTGCGGTCGTGATTCCATTCCTGCTCCTGGGCGAACTCGTTACCCATGAAGAGCAGCTTCTTGCCTGGATGTCCGTACATGAAACCGTAATAGGCGCGCAGATTGGCGAAGCGCTGCCAGGGATCGCCCGGCATGCGTCCGAGGATCGAGCGCTTGCCATGGACGACCTCGTCATGGCTGAGCGGCAGGATGAAATTCTCGGTGAAGGCGTAGAGCAGACCGAAGGTCAGCTTCTCGTGGTGATAGGCCCGATTGATCGGGTCCTCGGACATGTAGCTCAGCGTGTCGTGCATCCAGCCCATGTTCCACTTGAAGCCGAAGCCCAACCCGCCGTCGAAGGTCGGCCGGGAGACCATCGGCCAGGCGGTCGATTCTTCGGCGACGGTGGTGATGCCGCTGAACGTCGCATAGCAGGCTTCGTTGAGGCGCTTCAAAAACGCGATCGCCTCGAGATGCTCGTTCCCGCCATGGATATTCGGAATCCATTCGCCGGGGTTGCGGCTGTAGTCGAGATAGAGCATGGCGGCGACGGCATCGACCCGCAGCCCGTCGACGCGGAAGCGGTCGAACCAGAACAGCGCATTGGTCTGGAGATATTCGGCGACTTCCGTGCGGCCGTAATTGTAGACCAGCGTGTTCCAGTCGCGATGGATGCCGCGGCGCGGATCGGCGTGCTCGTAAAGCTTGGTGCCGTCGAAATCGGCGAGCCCGTGCGGATCGTTCGGGAAATGGCCCGGCACCCAGTCGAGCAGCACGCCGATCTCGGCCTGATGGCAGGCGTCGATGAACGCTTGGAACTCGTCGGGCGTCCCGAAGCGGCTGGTCGGCGCGAACAGCCCCGTCGGCTGATACCCCCAGGAGCCGTCGAACGGAAATTCGGCGATCGGCAGCATTTCGATATGGGTGAAGCCCATGTCCCGTACATAGGGAACGAGCGTCGACGCCAGCTCCCGATAGCTGAGCGAGCGATTGCCCTCGTCGGGGCGGCGGCGCCACGAGCCGAGATGCACCTCGTAGATCGTCATCGGCGCGCCGTAGAGGTTGCGCCGCCCGCGCTCATCGATCCAGGACTGGTCGTGCCATTGATGCCGGTCGTTGCGGCAGACGATCGAGGCCGTGGCGGGCGGGCGCTCGGCGCGGAACGCGAAGGGATCGGCCTTCATCGGCATGCGGCCGCCACTGGCGGTGCGGATCGCGTATTTGTAGCGCTCGCCTTCGCCGAGCCCCGGAATGAAGATTTCCCAAATTCCGGCGCCGGGATGAAGGCGCATCGGATGACGCCGCTCGTCCCATTGATTGAAATCGCCGACGACGCTGACGCGCGAGGCGTTGGGTGCCCACACCGCGAACACCACGCCCTCGACCGTCTCCATGCTGACGAGATGCGCGCCGAGCCGGTCATAGGCGCGGCGATGGGTCCCTTCGCGCAACAGGTAGAGGTCCATTTCGCCGAGCCACGGACCGAACTGATAGGGATCGACGATCTCTGCCGTGCCGCCATCGTAAGCAACGCGCAGACGATAGGGATGCGGCAAAGGCCCCGTCACGGCGATCTCGAAGAGCCCGTTGGAGCATTCGGTCGGCTCCGACGCCACGGCTTGGCCGGCGAAATCGGTCAACGCAACCGTGCGCGCGCCCGGCTGGAACACGCGCACGAGGGTGCGGCCGTCGGCAAGAGGATGTGGACCCAGATAGGAGAACGGGTCGCCGTGATATCCGCCGACAATCGCGCCGGCTTCGCTACCCCGCTGCATCGGACCTTTCGGGTATCTGCCGCCCCAGCAGTAAAGTCCGGAGCCCTGCGAGGGGAACGCCGGCCCAGCCGGGGCGGTTCCCGAGCTCGTAATCGATTTCGAGCGCGGCTTTCTCGATGAGAAAGAGCGACAGCAGATTGCGGGCAATTGCGGCATCGCGCGGCCAGAGCGGGCAATCGGCCATGGTCGCGACATAGGTGTCGAGGAAGCGGGTGCTCACCTGATCGCGCCACTCGATAACCGCCGGGCTGAGCTCGTTGCGATAGTCCGGCCGATTGGCTGTCGCGTGATCGAGCGCCGTCCAGGCCGCGTAGTCGAAAGACCGCATCATCGAGGCGACATCGCGCACGATCGAATGCTTTGCCCGCCGGTCCGCGAGAGAAAGCTGCGGCGGCCCTTCGAAATCGACGATCGAAACGTCGTTTTGGACGACGAGGGTCTGACCGAGATGGTAGTCGCCATGGCACCGCGACAGCAGAACCTCGGTGTCGCCGGCAGCGGCGGAGCGAATCTGAGCGAGCACGGCGCCGCGTTGCTGCGCGAGCTCGTCGAGCGCGGCAATCGCGTCGGCTGACAGACGGCCGCGCACCGCGTGCAGCGCGTCGAGCGCCGCTTCGACGCGCCGAGCCGTCTCCTCGCCCCAGTCTCTCATGCGCTCGGGCCCGGCGCGCTCGACGACGAAGGCCGGATCGCCCTCCTCGACATAGAGCACGCGATGAAACTCGGCCGTCCGGCGCGCCAGTTGCTCGATATAGACGAGATAGGCGGCGTGGTGCTCGGTCGGCAAGGGTTGCGGCTCCGCGGGCGCGACGCGAATGTCCTGCAAGAACCGATCGAGATAGGCGAGGGTATAGGTCCAGCCGTCGCCCTGGTTGCGGATCAGCGCGTGCACCACGCCCAGCGCGGTGTCGTTGCCGGCGGCGTCGACGAGGTGAATGCTGCCGAAGAGCGTCGGCGTGTTGGCATAGGCGCCGGTCCCGGTCAGGAACGCGCCCAGCTCGATCTCGGGATGCGTGCCGACGGCAACCCGGCGATAGAATTTCATGATCAGCCAATCGTCGATGCTGGCCGAGCTGTTCGACTGTTCCTGGGTGCGCAGGCGGATAACTTGTTTGTCCGGTTTCGGCGCGGCAAGGAAGGCTGGCGCCGGCTTGAAGGCGAGGGTACCGGCCCCGGCGGCAATTCTCGTGTCCTGCAGCAACGCGTCCGTCACGCTGCGGACAAACTCCTCGCCGAAAAGCGCATCTTGCAGCAGGCCTTCCTTATAGCTGCGCCGGATCTTGGCGAGGCTCGCCGGCGAGACCGCGGTGGTCTGCCAGTCCTCGACGACGGGCAGCGAATAGCAAATCGTTTCCTTGCTGCTCGCCTCGGCAATCATCCAGCACCATTCGCGCCCGCCGAGGGTGAAGCAGAAATTTTGCTCGACCTCGATATGAACAGAGCGCTCGCTCTTTTGCGCGAACCAACGGCGGGCGCGCAAATAGGCGGGGAGGACCTCGCGCTCCAACAGGCGAAGATTGCGGCCTTCGACGGCACTGCGCAACCCGCCGGTTTCGACCAGCGTCACGAGCTCCGGCATGAGCTGTGTCGTCGGCTTCTGCGCCTCATCGGGCGGCGTCAGCTCGAACCAGAAGAAGCCGTAGCCTTGAAGCGTGATCGAATACCAGGTCTCGCCGATCGCCGGGAACGCCGTTCGCCCGAGCAGCTCGACCGGGATGCGGCCGGCGAAGGCCGAGAGCTCCAGCTCGACGGGCTGGGCCGAGCGCGAGAGATTGGCGACGCACAGCACGGTGACCTTCTCGTGCTGCCGCAAATAGGCGATCACGGCGCGATTGGCGGGATAGAGGAAGGTCAGGCCGCCGCGGCCGAACACGGCGAGGGACTGGCGGACGCCGATGAGACGCTTCATCCAATTGAGCAAGGACGAGAGGCTGCGCTCCTGGGCCTCGACATTGACGGCGTGATAGCCATAGACCGCGTCCATGATCGGCGGCAGATAAAGCTGCGCGGGATCGGCGCGCGAGAACCCGCCATTGCGGTCGGGCGTCCACTGCATCGGCGTACGCACGCCGTCGCGATCGCCCAAATAGATGTTGTCGCCCATGCCGAGCTCGTCGCCGTAATAGATGATCGGCGTCCCGGGCATCGACAGCAGCAGCGCATTCACCAGCTCGATCTTGCGCCGGTCGTTCTGCATCAGCGGCGCGAGGCGCCGGCGAATTCCGAGATTGATGCGCGCCCGCCGATCGGCGGCATAGGTCAGCCAGAGGTAATCGCGCTCGGCGTCGGTCACCATCTCGAGCGTCAGCTCGTCATGGTTGCGGAGAAAAATCGCCCATTGGCAATTGTCGGGGATCTCCGGCGTTTGCCGCATGATGTCGGCGATCGGATGCCGGTCTTCGCTCGCGATCGCCATATAGATGCGCGGCATCAGCGGAAAATGGAACGCCATGTGGCATTCATCGCCCGTGCCGAAATAATCCTTCACGTCCTCCGGCCATTGATTGGCCTCGGCGAGCAGCAGCTTGCCGGGAAATTTCCGGTCGAGCTCGCCGCGGATCGATTTGAGGATGGCGTGGGTCTCGGCGAGATTCTCGCAGCTCGTGCCTTCCCGCTCGCAGAGATAAGGAATCGCGTCGAGACGGAACCCGTCGACGCCGATATCGAGCCAGAACTCCATGACGTTGAGCACCGAGCGCAGCACATGCGGGTTGTCGAAATTGAGATCGGGCTGGTGCGAGAAGAAACGATGCCAATAAAAGGCGGAGGCCTCCGGGTCCCAGGTCCAGTTCGATTTTTCCGTGTCCGTGAAGATGATCCGCGTGCCCTTGTATTTTTCGTCCGTGTCGCTCCAGACATAGTAGTTGCGCGCAACCGACCCCGGCTTCGCCCTGCGCGCGCGTTGAAACCACGGGTGCTGGTCCGAGGTGTGATTGACGACGAGCTCGATGATGAGCCGCATTCCGCGCTTGTGCACTTCGCGGACGAGATGCCGAAACTCGGTGAGCGTGCCGTAGGAGCGGTGGACGTCGCGATAATCGGAGACGTCGTAACCATCGTCGCGCAAGGGCGAGGGGAAGAACGGCAACAGCCAAATGACCGTAACGCCGAGCTCCTGGATATAATCGAGCCTCTCGGTCAGCCCGACGATATCGCCGATACCGTCGCCATTGGCGTCGTGAAACGCCTTCAGGTGCAATTCATAGATGATGGCGTCCTTGTACCAATCGACCCGTCCGTCGAGCGTTTTCATTGCAGCGTTCGCACCTTGAAGATCAACGCCGGCGCATCCGGCGTCAGTCGAATGCGTTGGCGCGAGCCGACCCGGTGGATGGTCTGGCCGCTCAGCAGGTCGTCGAGCGCGATGTCCTCGTGCTCGGCGATGCCGAGGCTGGGCAGGGGAAGCGTGATCTCCGCTTCCTGGGCGGCGAAGGGGTCGAGGCTCAAGGCGATGAACACGGCGTTGTCGCGGGAATAGAACATCACCCGCTCGCTGTCGCAGGGCAGGAAGATCAAGTTGAGCCAATCGGCGAAAGCGGGATTGGCGCGGCGAATGCGGTTGAGCGCGGCGATCAGCGGCTTGATGTTGCCGGGCCGGTCCCAATCCCAGACTTTGTATTGATACTTCTCGGAGTCTGCGTATTCCTCGGCATTGGGGAGCGCGCGGTTCTCGCACAGCTCGAAGCCGTTATAGATCCCGTACAGCCCGGCGATGGTGGCGGCGAGGATGACGCGGATGCGGAAAGCCGGCGGCCCGCCCTGCTGCAGAAAGACCGGCAGGATATCGGGCGTGTTGGTGAAGAGATGCGGGCGGAAATAGTCCTTGGGCTCGTCGCGCGTCAGCTCGGTGAAATACTCGATGAGTTCGCGCTTCTCGTTGCGCCAGGTGAAATAGGTGTAGGACTGGGTGAAACCGATCTTGGCGAGGCCCTGCATCAGTTTGGGGCGGGTGAAGGCTTCGGCGAGGAAGATCACGTCGGGATGGTCGGCCTGAATGGTGCGGATCAGCCATTCCCAGAAGGGCAGCGGCTTGGTGTGCGGATTGTCGACCCGGAAGACGCGCACCCCCTCCTCGATCCAAAAGGCGACGATGTCGCGGATCGCCTCCCAAATTGCCGCGGCGGCATCGGAGTCGAAATTGATATTGACGATGTCCTGGTATTGCTTGGGCGGATTCTCGGCATAGCGGATCGAGCCGTCGGCGCGGAAGACGAACCACTCGGGATGCTCTTTCACCCAGGGATGGTCGGGCGCGCACTGAACCGCGAGGTCGAGCGCCACTTCCATGCGGCGCTCGCGGCAAGCGCGGACGAAGGCACGGAAATCGTCGAGCGTGCCGAGATCGGGATCGATGGCATCGTGCCCTCCCGCGGCGCTGCCGATGGCATAGGGGCTGCCGGGATCATTCGGCCCCGCGGCGAGGGAATTGTTGGGACCCTTGCGGTGCACGGTTCCGATCGGATGGATCGGCGGGAGGTAGACCGTATCGAATCCCATCGCCGCAATCTCGTCGAGCCGCGCAACGCAGTCGGCGAAATGCGCGCTGCGGCCGGGCACGCGGCCTTGCGAGCGCGGAAACATCTCGTACCACGCGGAAAACCGCGCTTCGGCGCGATCGACGATGATGTCGCGCGCCGGCGCAAGACGGGTGACGTCGGCGCGCGGACCCTCCTCGATCATGAAGGCGGCGAATTCCTCGGAGAGAAGCAGCTCCGGTTCATCCGCAGCCGGCGCCCGGCCGCGGCGCTCGAACTTCGCTGTCGCCCCTGCCGCAAGTTGGCGCCCTTCTTCGAGGTCGAGCGCGATATCCTGGCCGGCCGCCCGCTTGCGCAGGATGCGAGCGCGCCACGAGGCGAACAGATCGGTCCAGGCCTCGATCGTGTATTCGACCCGTCCCAGCCGGGTCAGCACGAAGTCGCCGGTCCAGCGGTCATTGTCGAAGAGCCGCAGCGGCGCCGCGGTCCAGGAGGGCGCCCCGGCATTGCGATAGAGGAGACTCGCCCCCAACACCTCATGGCCGTCGCGATAAAGATCGCACCACACCTCGAAGCGATCGCCCACGACGCGCTTGACCGGATAGCGGCCGCACTCGAGCTCCGGGTAGAGCCGCTCGATCACGATCCGCGGCGTGCGCGCGCAAGAGCTCGCGCCCTCCGTTTCGCTCTGCGGCGGTTGTGTCCAGCTATGCGGCCGGTATTCCTCCATGCGACGACTTGGGCGGCGCGCCGATCCGATCCCCCGCGCGACGTCTCGGCTCAGGCGACGCTGAGCAGAGTGTCGGGAAGCGGCCGGAGGGAGGCGGATTGGAGGGCGGCGATGAAGGAGTCGTACCAGCCCTGCAGGCTGCCCTTGCACAGGATACGATAGAGTGTCTCCCAGCGCTCCAGGCGTTCGGCGTGCGACATATAGAGTGCCTCGTGAAGGCTGCGCGCCACCTCGGCCGGGTCATAGGGATTGACGATGAGGCCGGCATTCAGCTCCTGTGCCGCGCCGGCGAATTTCGAGAGCACGAGCACGCCGGGATCCTCCGGGTCCTGCGCCGCGACATATTCTTTGGCAACGAGATTCATGCCGTCGCGCAGCGGGGTGACGCAGGCGACCTTGCTCAGGCGGTAGAATCCGGCAAGCTCTTCGGGCGAAAAGCCTTCATTGACGTAGCGCAAAATCGTCCAATCGGCGCCGCCGAAGCGGGCGTTGATGTCGCCGGCCGTGGCGGCGAGCTCGGCGCGGAAGTGGCGGTAGCTCTCGACCTCCGAGCGCGTCGGTGGCGTGATCTGGAGGAAAGAGACGCGGCGGCGCTCGTCGGGAAAGAGGGTCAGGAAGCGCTCATAGGCGGCAAAGCGCAGCGGCAGGCCCTTGCTGTAATCGAGACGGTCGACGCCGATCACCAAGGCGCCGTTGTGAAGATCCTGGCGCATGCGCGCGAGACGCCGCGACTTGCTGCGGCGGCGCGCGGCGGCGGCGAAACGCTCGACATCGATGCCGATCGGAAACACGCCGAGGTTGATGCGCCGCTCGCCCACCCGCAGCACGGTGTGACCGATCATCGTCGCGACGAGGTCGCTGGTCGCGTAATCGCGAAAGCGCAGCAGATCGCCGCAGGTCTGAAAGCCGATCAGATCGTAGGCGGCGAGCGATTTCATGATCTCGCGATGCGAGGGCAGGCATGCAAGCGTCGAGGCCGAGGGGAAGGGCGTGTGGAGAAAGAAGCCGATGCGATTGGTCATCCCGCGCCGGCGCAGCGCCTGGCCCAGCATGAAATAGTGGTAGTCATGCACCCAGATGAGGGAGTCCGGTTCCGCGACGCGGCACACCGCATCCGCCATCGCGTCGTTGATCGCGCGATAGGCGGTGAGGTAGTCGGGCGTGAAATGCATCAGATCGGCGCGGTCGTGCAGGATGGGCCAGATCACCGAATTGGCCATCCCGTTGTAGAAGCTGCGATAGGCCGAGCGCCGGAACTCGACCGTGACCATGCGCCCGGCGCCCGCCGCGCGGATGTTGATCGCGTCGTCGGCGCTGACCTCCTCGCGAATTTGTTTTCCATTGCTGCCGATCCAGCAGGCGCCGAATTTCTCGGTCGCAACCTGGAGAGCCGCGGCCAATCCCCCGTGGACCGCTCCGCTACTCTGTGGCGCGGTGATGCGGTTCGAAATCAAGATGGTTGTCATTCGGGCGCACTTTCCTGGGTCAGCCGGGACAAGGAGCGGAGGCTCAAAAATTCTTTCCTGGGCAAACGCCGACAATGACAAATCGTTCCCGCAAAAAAGCCGCATTTTCGAAAGTTCAGGGCATGGCGCATCGCCGATGCGAATGCCGCCCGCGTTCGCGCACCTAAAGCGCGGCCGCCGCGCGCAAGGCCGTTCTCAAAGAAAATTCAGCCGTCAATACGAGCGGGGCGATTTTTGCGCCGGCGCTCCTTGCCCGGCGCGCCCTTCGCTCAAAGCCTCAGGAGGCGTCGCCGCAGTCGCGCCACCGGTAGCCGAAGCCCGAGTAGTTCTCGAGTACGTCCCAATCTCGATCGACCACGCGGAATTTGTCGCGGATGCGTTTGACGAACGCCCGCACATTGGCGCGATAGCCTTCCGCGCCGGTTCCCGTCAGAAAGCCTTCGCCATGCACGAGGTCGTAGAGCTCGCGATAGCGGATGTCCTCGCCGGCCCGGGTGGCGAGAAGATCGACCATCTTGAATTCGGTGTTGGTGAGGGCGACTTCGCTTCCCTTCCAGAAAGCGCGCGCAGTTTGCCGCCGCAATTCGAGATCGCCCCGGTGCAGCACCGGCCCCGCGCCGGCATCGCCCTCCGCGGCGGCGCGCCCGCTCTTGGCGCCCTGGACGATCAGATTGATCCGGCGCAGCAGGATCGAAAAGCTGCGCGACTTGTCGACGAAGTCGACCGCGCCGCGCTGCAGCGCCGCCTCCTCGTAGATTTGATCGGTCAGCTCGGTCAGGAAGATGATCGGAATCGGGATGTTGGCGTCGCGAATGCGGCTGAGCACCTCGATCCCGTTCATCTCCGGCATCATCCAGTCGAGCAGGACGATGTCGTCGTCGCTGCCCGCGACGAGATGGGCGACGGCCGCCTTGCCGGAGCCGAAGGCCCGCACGTCAAAGCCGGATTCGCTCAGATTGAGGGTCAGCGATTCGCGAAAGAGGGGGTTGTCGTCGACCAAAACGACGCGCGTGCGTGCGGCGGCGGACAAGGCCGGTCGGTTCGTCTCGCCGGCACGAACTTGTGACGCGGGAGCCATGCCGGGTCCCATCTGCTCAACCTCCGATATCCCCTGCGCTTCGCGGCGGCGCATGTTCTTGCCGATATTTTTGCACGGGTTCGCTGTCCCGGACAATACGTCATCTTCCGCACGCTCGCCAGACCCGGCTCCCAAAATTTCGCCCCGGCGCAAGCGCGCGCATCCGCCGCTTGCTCACTCGGTATGGGTGTGGCGGCCCCGGCTTTGATCGCATGCGGCGTGTTCGGTGCGGTGCAGCACAGCTATGATATTAAAGTGATAACAACCTCGGCGAATTGAGATTTTCCTTCTTAAGCCGCGCCGTCCTTTACTATTATGGAAGAAGTTTGGCGAGATGGCGCGATCCCTCGATCCCATGGACGAGCAGAAAGATCCGCCGCGTTGCCTTGGGAGAGTCTTTGCAAGCCCGTCCACTGGTTAGCCGCCTCGAGCGGCGGTCGAAGCTTGACTGCCCAGGGAAGGGATCGAAGAAGAGGTTTGTCTATGGAAGCACCGTTGCGGGGCCTGCGCGTCTTGCTGGTCGAGGACGAGCCCCTTGTCGCCGAGTTGATCGTCGACGTGCTCGAGACGGCGGGGTGTTCGGTGGTGGGGCCGGTCCCGCGCCTCGATGCGGCGGTCCGCGCGGCCGAGACCGAGGCGATCGATGCCGCCCTTCTCGATCTCGACCTCGCCGGCAAACGCAGCTATCCGGTCGCCGCGGCGCTCGCCGCGCGCAAGGTGCCGTTCCTCTTTCTGACGGGCTATGGCCAGGGCGCCCTCGCCCCGGAATATGCCGCCTGCCGGACCGTCGCCAAGCCCTTCAAGCCGCAGCACCTCATCGACCTGCTGGCGCGCACTGTCGAGAAGGCCGCGCCATGATGAGGCGGTGGCTGCCATGCGCGAGGCACGACGAGGGAAAAATTCCGTGAGCGCGCGCTCGCTCCGCGCCGCGACCATCATCATTCTTTTGGGTATTGCCGCGTCCGTGCTTCTCTTCGTGGCGGCGGTCTATGATCTCCGCCTCGACCTCGCGCGCGGCGGCGGCGACATTATCCTCCTCTCGATCATCGCCGGCGCTTTGGCGATGATCGTGCCCGCGGCGCTGGCGCTGCTTTTCGTTTTGCGGCGCAGTCACCGCTCGCGCAGCGTTCTTCGCGCCACGGTCAACGGCATCGCCCAAGGCGTCGCCGCCTTCCAGAAAGGCCGGCTGATCGCGTGGAACGAGCAATTCGTCGAATTGCTGGGCATTCCCGCCGGCCTGGCGGAGCCCGGCACCCCGATGTCGCGGTTCGAGGAAACGGATCGCGGTGGGCTGCTCGGCGATCTGAGCGAGCAGATGGCCCGCGCCGAAGCGATGAACCAGACCATACAAGTGGAGCGCATCCGCGCCGACGGCGCCGTCATCAATCTCTTCTTCAGCGCGCCGCAAGACGGCATCGCGGCCTTCGGAGCGATCGACGTGACCCTGCGCCGCCAGCGGGATCGCTTCCTCGAGCATGCGCAGAAAATGGATGCGCTCGGCCACATGACCGGCGGCATCGCTCACGACTTCAACAATCTCCTGACTGTCGTGCTCATGAATCTCGACGTCATGCGCGAAGACCGGGCGATCATGCAGAAATTCGCCCGGCGCATCGATCTGATGACCGCCGCTGCGCAAAAGGGCTCGTCGCTCGTCAAGCAGCTGCTCGCCTATGCCCGCAAGCAGCCGCTCGAGCCGGAGGTCGTGTGCCTCGGCGATCTCGTGCCCGGCCTGCTCGATCTGGTGAAGCGCGCGATCGGCGAGGACATCGACGTCACCGTCGATTTTGCCGAGGAGATTTGGCCGACCATTCTCGATCCGGCGCAGTTCGAATCGGCGGTGTTGAATCTGGCGCTCAACGCCCGGGATGCGATGCCCGAGGGCGGGAGCTTGGCTGTCGGACTGGCGAATGTGAGCATCGCAGATTCCGCGCTGGCGGGCGACGAAATGCCGTTTGGCGATTACGTCGTTTTCTCGTTGAGCGATACGGGCTGCGGCATGGCGCCCGCGATCGCCGCCCGCGCCTTCGATCCTTTCTTCACCACCAAGGATGAGGGCCAGGGCACCGGGCTCGGATTGAGCATGGTCTATGGCTTTGTCAAGCAGACGGGCGGCGAAATCAAGATCGCCAGCGAGATCGGCAAGGGCACGACGATCCGGCTCTTCTTTCCGAAGTGCAGCAAAGTGACGGCTGCGCCGGACGACGCGCCGGAGCCTTCCTTGCAAACCGGAACGGAGACGATCCTCGTCGTCGAGGATGACGACAAGCTCCGTGCCACCACCGTCGGCGTCTTGAAAGATCTCGGCTATGAAATCCTTCAAGCGAGCGACGGCCCATCCGCCATCGCGATCTTGCAGACGGTTCCGTCGGTCGATTTGCTGTTCGCCGATTTGATTCTCTCGGGCTCGGTCAGCGGACAGCGGCTGGCCGATATCGCGCGCGAGCTGCATCCTTGGATCAAGATCCTCTACACCTCCGGCTATGCCGAGCGCGCGAAGCGCTCCGGCGCGCAAAACGAGCCGGCCAGCGCGCTGCTCAGCAAGCCCTACCAGATCGCTGAATTGGCGGCCAAGGTGCGCAACGTGCTCGGCAATCCTCACCTGCTGGAGCGGCGGACGGCGTAGTCGCGCTCGAGCGGATGCGACGCACTCGCGCGCTTGCCGACACTTTAAATTCATTCAAAAAAATCACAAACCGCCGCGCTTCGCCCGGCCTAGAGTGGCGCTACCGAGTTCCCGCGGAGCGAATGCTGGAACGATTGGGCGTCGAGATGTTTTGACGCCCGCAGGAATGCGATCCCGCGCCGACAGCTCGGTTCGCGGCATGGATTCGATGGGGGCCTGAGATGACACATACAATAGCCGTCGTTGACGACGACAAGGTTCTCCTCAGTTCGATCTCGCTCGCTCTTGAGGGCGAAGGCTACGCCGTCTCCGCCTATTCGGACGGTTTCGAAGCGCTGAAAGCGGTAACGACGCATCCGATCGATCTCGCGGTGCTCGACATCAAGATGCCGCGCATGGACGGGATCGAGTTGCTGAGCCGGATCCGCAAGACCAGCGCCGTCCCGGTGATCTTCCTCACCTCGCGCGACGACGAGGCGGACAAGCTGTTCGGGCTGCGCGCCGGAGCCGATGACTACATCACCAAGCCGTTCTCCTATCGCTTGCTGCTCGCGCGGATTCAAGCGCTGCTGCGTCGGGGCAAGCTCGCGGCGGGCGCCGAAAAGGATTTGGCGATCGAGCGCGGCGATTTGCGGCTCGATCCGGCGCGGCATCAATTCGTCTGGAAGGGCAGGAACGTCGATCTCACCGTCACCGAATTCCTGCTTCTCAAATGCCTGGTCGTGCGGCCCGGCCTCGTCAAAACCCGCAACCAGCTAATGGACGCGGCTTATGGCGAGCACAGCTATGTCGACGACCGGACCGTCGACAGCCGCATCAAGCGGCTGCGCAACAAGTTCAAATCGGTCGATCCCGAGTTCGAACAGATCGAAACCATTTACGGCATCGGCTACCGCTACCGCGACCAATAGCGCAAGCGGCGCAGCCCAATACCGCATCGAGCGCAGCTCCCGGCGCGGCGCCCGCCGCGCCGGTGCGCCCGCTGCGCTATCCGAACAGCAAGACGAGGATCACGATCAAAAGGATGAGGCCGCCGCCGCCCGCGGGGTAATACCCCCAACTGGCGCTATAGGGCCAAGCCGGAAGGGCGCCGATGATGAGAATGATGAGGACGATGATCAACAAGGTACGAATCATGAGCGATGCTCTCCGTTGCCGTTGGTTCGCAAGCTTTTGCGCGGGCGTCGCTGAGAGGCCGGTCTCGCGCAGTGAGGCCGGTGTCGTGGGTCACATCGAGAAGGTCAGGTCGAAAGCGCCAGATCGCTGGTTTCATTGGCTTCGCTCGGCCGCTTCTCGCTCTTTTCTCGGCCAAGAGCGCGTTCGAGCGCGCTGCGTCCCCGGCTCACGCGGCTTTTGACGGTGCCCTGGGCGCAGCCGACGATCTCCGCCGCCTCCTCGTAGCTGAAGCCCCGGGCCGCGACGAGGGTCAGCGCGTCGCGCTGCACCGGCGGCAAGGCGCCGAAAGCGCGCTCGAAATCGCGCATATCGAGATGCGCGTCCTGCTCGCCCTCCTGGCCGGCCGGCCGCGGAATGTTCGCGAGCGCCGCCATGCGCGAGCGCGTGCGCAGCTCGTTGTAAAACTGGTTGCGCAGGATCGTCGCAAGCCACGCTTTCATGTTGGTTCCCGGGGCGAATTTGTCGCTGTTGCGCAGCGCGCGCAGCGCGGTCTCCTGCACCAAATCGTCGGCCAGGGCGCGGTCGCGGGCGAGAAACTGCGCAAAGGCGCGCAAACGGGGGAGGTTCTCGACGAGAGCTTCTTGAAACGGCGGCATGATTTTGTTCTCCTGTCTGCCTCGCAAGCGAATCGACGTGAAATTCTGTGCAGTCGATTACGGCAGCAAGTTGACGGGAAGCGCCGTTTCCTGTGCGGCTCGGAACATCTCATTTATAAATTGCAAAATGTCTCAAAATTATCGCGCGGTGGCCGCGCCGCGCGCGCGCGTGCCGGTGGTGACGCTTAGCACTCACTCAGCATCGCGCGCACTTTCGCCGCGAGCTGGTCGAATGAAAACGGCTTGCCGATCATCTGCACGCCTTGGTCGAGGCGTCCGTGATGCACGATGGCGTTGCGCGTGTACCCGGTGGTGAACAGCACCTTCAAGTCGGATTTGCGGTGCAAGGCTTCGTCGGCGAGTTCGCGGCCATTCGCGCCGCCCGGCATCACAATGTCGGTGAAGAGTAAATCCACGTCGTTGACGCGATCGAGAATGTCGAGCGCCATCGCCGCGCCCGAGGCCGCGAGCACGTGGTAGCCGAGATCGGTCAGTATTTCGACCGTGTATTCGCGCAGCGCATCGTCGTCTTCGACGACGAGAATGGTCTCGGCTCCGATCGCCCGCGGCACGCCGTGCATCTTGCTGAACTCGGTTTCCTCGGCATCGCTGCCGAGGTACCGGGGCAGGTAGATTTTCACCGTGCTGCCCTCGCCGACTTCGCTGTAGATCTTGACGTGCCCGTTCGACTGGCGGACGAAGCCATAGACTTGGCTGAGGCCGAGCCCCGTTCCCTTGCCGATCTCCTTGGTCGTGAAGAAGGGCTCGAAGACGCGCTCGAGAGTCGCTTTCGTCATGCCGAGCCCGGTATCGGCGATCGCGATCAGGATGTATTGCCCCGGCTTCAGCGGCTCGGGCAGGGCCGCGACGTAAGCCTCGTCGAGATGGCAATTGGCCGTTTCGATCGTGAGCTTCCCGCCCCGGGGCATGGCGTCGCGCGCGTTGACCGCCAAATTCAGAATCGCGTTTTCGAGCTCGTTGAAGTCGACACAGGCCTTCCAGAGACCCGCCGCGAGCACGGACTCGAGCGCGACGGTCTCGCCGAGCGTGCGGCGCAGAAATTCTGACATGCCGGCGACCAGCTTGTTGGGATCGAGCGGCTTTGGGTCCAAGGGTTGCTGGCGCGAGAAAGCCAGCAAGCGCTGCGTCAGCGTCGCGGCCCGCCGCGCGCCCTGCATTGCCATGTCGCGGCCGCGGGTGATGCGCGCTGCGGCCGGCGAGGCCCCGATCGAGGGGATGTGAGCGCCAATGATGTCGAGGCCGCCGAGGATGATCGTGAGAAGGTTGTTAAAGTCATGCGCGACGCCGCCGGTGAGTTGGCCGACCGCCTCCATCCTTTGCATTTGGCGCAGCGAGGCATCGGCTCTCCGACGCGCTTCGCTTTCCGCTTCGAGCGCGCGGCTATGTTCCTTCGCTCGTTCTCCCATGCTCTTGGCGAATGCTTCGCTTTCAAGCATCGCGCGCTTGCGCTCGGTGATGTCGAGGTTCACGCCGACGACGCGGGTCGGCTTCCCCTCGGCGTCGTAGAAAATGGCGTAGCGTGCCTCGATCCATTTCGTCGCGCCGTCCGGCGGAACGACGATGCGGAATTCGGCGATGGCGTCGGAGCCACGCACTCGGAACGCCGTCTCGAGCACATCCGTCACATGCGACCGATCATCGCGATGAAGCAGATCGATCCAGGTTTCGTAACGCCCGTCGAACGCCGTCAAGGCATCGAGCGCAAGAAAATTGGGCGACAGCCGCACGACGCCGGTCTCCACATACCACTCGAAGAATCCGATCCGCCCGGCCTTCTGAGTGAGATCGTGCAAGGTTTGGCTGTCGAGCGCGGCGTTCGGGACGGCGCCCGCGCCGGCGACGTCCTCCAGCATTCCGACGATGCCGATCAGCCGGCCTTTTGAATCCTCCCAGGGAAATTTTCGCGCAACGAAACGGCGCCCGCCCAAACTCTCCTCGATCGCGAGCGGCGCGCGCGTCTCCATGACAAGCTGGTCCGAGGATCGAATCGTTTGCGCCGCCGCGGCCGGCAGGATGTCCTCGTCCCGGCAGCCGAGGAGCGCGGTGGTGGTAGCGAGCTGCATCGCCTCAGCCATCGCCTGGTTGGCAGTCAGGTAAACGCCTTCGGCGTTCTTGACAAAGACGGGATCGCTGCTGGCGCGGACGAGCGCTTCGACCAAGGTCTGCGCGTCGCCGGCCCGCCATCGCTTCCGTCCCGGTGCCCGACTGCCACTCATCTTACCGAACTCTCCCATCTTGCGGGCTCGCGGCCCGGAGCCAAGATCGACCATGGCGCAACGCGCCGCACTCCGAAAACCGCCGATCGTAGGAGGAAGCTCCCTTCATTCTGTAAATTGAGCGCGGCCTTCGATGTATCCTGCCCAGGCAAGAATGCGCCTCTCAAGGAAGGAGAAAGCGCGGCGTTGCGTTTGCGCTGTGACTATTTCGAGGCGAGTTGAATCGATGCGGGCACGGTTCGCGCGGCACGTCACAAGGCTTGCGGCTCGGGCTCCGCCGCGACACCGCCGCGTCCGGTTTCGCTGAGCGTCGCGACCGACCATTCGATCGCTTGCTGCAGCGAGCTCGCGACGAAATCGGCGCCGGTCTCGCCAAGCGCGTTCTGGCTTCGGGCGTCTTCCTCGCTCAAGGTCCAAAATCCCGCGATGATGCGCGCCCCGGGCAATCTTCGGCGCAAACGGCGGGTCAGGTAGCGCGCATTCGTAAACCCGCCCGCTTCGAGATAAGAGAGGCAGGCGAGGTCCACGCCCGTCGCATCGAGCTGCACGATGTTCGACGCCGAAACGGCCTCGCTCGAGACGATGCGCGCTTCGATGCCGCGCTTCTCGAGGAGCTGCGCCAACATCGCGGCCGCGGCCTCGTCGAGCGAGCCGCGTCCCGCGATGCAGAGCACGCGGCCGGGCGTCGCGATCTTCAAATCTTCCGGCCGCACCAGCGCGCGACCGGTTCCATCCTTCGCCTCCGCCTGCTCCGGCGGCACGTCGCTATGCTCCGACAAATCGTCGACCACGGTTTCGACGGACTCTTTGATTTGCACGCGGCGCGAATGATCGAGGGCGCCGCGATTGACGTCGAATTGCGCGAGCGCCAAGCCCTTGATCGCCACTTCATCGTAATAGGCGGAAAGAGTCGTCGATTTGAGATATTGCTCCGCCTGATGGGCCACCTCGTCGGGATCGCCGGCGAGGATGCGTTGATAAAAGCTTTCCTCGGGCGCAAGCGCGGGCTGGTCGCCGAACAGCACGTTGAGGAATTGCATATGCTCGGCGTGGCGCCCCAGAACCACCAGGCACACGGTGAGCGGCGTCGACAGCAGCAAGCCGATCGGGCCCCACAGCCAAGCCCAGAAAACCGCCGAGACCACCACCGCCACCGCCGACAGCCCCGTGCTGTGCCCGTAGATCAGCGGCTCGACGATTTGCCCCATGATCGGCTCGACGACGATGAAGAGACCGAGCGTCCAGAACAAGCTCGACCAGCCGGGATCGACGGCAACGGCGATGATGGCAGGGAACAGCGCGGCAATCGGTGCGCCGATATAGGGCACGAAGCGCAGGCACATTCCGAGAACGCCCCACAGCACGGGATTGGGCAGGCCGATAATGTCGAGGCCGATACCGATCAGAATGCCGAAAGTGGCGTTGATTCCGGTCTGCGCCAGGAGATAGCGGCTGAGCCGGTGCGCGGCATCGTCCAGGGCGCGGGTCGTCCGCTGCAGATCGTGCCCGCCCGCGAGGCGAATGAAGCGGTCGCGCAAATCCTCGCGCTGCAGCAAGAAAAAGAACACGAAGATCACCACCACGCCCGCCGTCGCCAGCGGCTCGAGCAGCGGTCCGATGACGGTCGGGATGATCTCGAGCGCGCTCGGCGCGGATTTTTGGATTTCGACCGGGATCGGCGGCTGCGACGGATTGGCGGGTTGCGTGGGTGTCGGCTCGGCCGATGGCTTTCCGGCGAGCAAAGGCAGGGCCGAAGAAACCTCGTTGCTGAAATCGCGCAAGGCTTCGGTCGCGCGCCCGACGATGCCGCCCTCGCTGGTGGAGCTGTGCAGCGACTGCAGCTTCTGCACGATGTTGGTCTGGTACTGCGGCAGATTCTCGGCGAGATGCGCCACTTGGCTGCCGATGAGCGAGCCGACGCCGAGGATCACCAGAAAGGCCAGCAGCACGACCAGAAGGACGGAGGGCACGCGGCCGAAATGCCAGCGCCGCAGCAGGACAACCGGCGGCGCCAGCGCGAAGCTCAGCAGCACGGCGAGCGCGAACGGAACCAAGATCGCGCGGGCGAGATAGAGCGCGACGACCGCTATAACGAGAGTGACGATCGCGCCCGGCCTCACGCGCGCTCTGCCTGCGCTGGGGCGTGTCGCCGTGCGTCGCCGCCGCGCGGCTTCGGTTGCACGCTCATGGGGAAACTTCTCGCTCGGGCGATTGAGCGCTGCGCGCGTCGTGCCGCCGTTTGTTGCGGATATAGATCCATTGTCCGGCGAGCGCAGTCAAAAGAATGAGCGCGTTCGTCGCAACGAAAACCCCGTCGTCTTGCAGCCAGCTGTAAACGACGAACCCGATCGATGCCGAAACCTGACCGACGAAAAGCCAGCGCGACACGCCTCGCCAAGTCCCATCGCGCCATTGCGAATAGACCTGACGGGTCAGTGTCGCAAGCAGCACCGCGGCTGAGGCCCACCCGATGATCTCCGCGCCTATTCTGCCCTCCATTCTCTTCCGGCCCGGAAGACCTGGCGGGCTCTTTCGTACTCTCTTGTCGTCGCCGGCGGATTGCGCGCCGGCGCTTTTCCCGTCCCTGTCTCTCGCGCAGCGCCGGTCGCCTGCCTCGCCGCCGCAACGGCGAGGTGCAGCTCTAACGCAGCAGGCTGGTTTCGCTCGCGCTGATGATGTGCACCGCAAGGCAGCGTTGGAAGAGTGTGAGCTTGTTGCGGTGGAACAGCCGATTGACGACCGACGGGAGCTTCGCGCGAGCCTTTGCGACCTGCTGCCGCGCGCTTGCCGAAAGCCTTGGCCCCGCTTCTAAGCGCCTAACGAATGCCTGCATCTTCTCTGTCTCCTGCCGGGCCCGCGGCTGCCATGCCTAACCCGCGGGTCTCTAACGCCGGAGGGAGCCCAAGGTTCCCGAGGAGGCCTTGTTGCCCCCGCCGCCGCCGGATTCGCGCCGGAACCAATCTTTTCGCGGCACATTTGAGGAAGAGGCGCCCCCCTGGCGCCTCGAGAGTGATGGCTAAATCCCCCCTTTTAGCCAGGCACTTTCCCTCCCTGAACTTGGCCGCGCCCTTATGGGCGCGGCTTTTTTTGGGGGGAGGGTCCTGCGTCGGGCGCGGCGCGGAACCAAGTGCGGCGCGCCTCGTTAGACAAACCGAGTTCAATTCGGGGCGAGGTGTCAGTGTGTCCAGCACATCTTTGCATGAAGATCCGCAAAAAATCGGCAGTGAGGTAATCGACCGCCACCGCGCCGTCGTATCGCTGATGGAGGAATTGGAGGCGATCGACTGGTACGATCAGCGGGTCAGTGCCAGCGACGACCCGACGCTGAAGGAAGTCCTGGCGCACAATCGTGACGAGGAAAAAGAGCACGCCGCGATGGTGCTCGAATGGCTGCGAAGGCATGATCCGGTCCTCGACAAATTTCTCAAAATGTATCTCTTCACCGAAGGCCCGATCCGCGAGCGCAAAGAAGAAGAAGAGGAGGGCGCCGAGCCGAAGCGCGCGCCGTCGCTCGGAATCGGCAGCCTGCGCGATGCGAGCCGTCGGTGACGGACCGGTTGCTTCGCGACTTCGCGCCGATCAGCGATGCCGCTTGGGCGCTGATCGATGACGAGGCGCGCCGAACGGTCAAATCGGTCCTCGGCGGGCGGTGCGTCGTCGATTTTCGCGGCCCCGAAGGATGGCAGCACGCATCGGTCGCCGATGGCCGCATCGATCCGATCGCCGGCCCCGGCGGCGAGATCGAAGCCGGGCGTCGCCGCGTTCAGCCCTTGATCGAGCTGCGCCGCGGCTTCGAACTCGGCCGCGCCGAGCTCGAAGCGGTCGAGCGCGGCGCCAAGGATCCCAACCTCGACCCGGTGACCGAGGCGGCGCGCGAAATCGCCTTGGCGGAAGACCGCGCGATCTTTCATGGCTATGCCGCCGCGGCGATCAAAGGCATTTGCGAGGGCGCGAGCGCGGCGCCGATCACGCTCAGCGAGGACTACCGCGCCTATCCGCAAGCGGTCGCAACGGCGTTGAGCCGCCTGCGCGATGCCGGTGTCGGCGGGCCTTTCGCAATCGTGCTTGGCCGACGCTGCTTCATCGGGCTGACCGAAACCACCGCGGGCGGCTACCCGGTGCTTCAGCATGTTCGCGACCTGATTGACGGGCCGATCGTCCGCGCCGCTGCGGTCGACGGTGCCGCGGTGTTATCGGTCAGGGGCGGCGATTTCGAGCTGGTCGTCGGCGAGGATTTCTCGGTGGGCTATCTCAGCCACGACGCGGCCAAGCTGCGGCTCTACATCGAGGAGAGCATGACCTTCCGGCTGATTTCGCCGCAAGCCGCAGTGGCGCTGATCTACGCCACCAAGGATGAAAGCCGAGCCGGGCGCTGAGCGCGCGTCGCAACCAAAGCCGCGACGCCGGGGTTGACTGGGCGCAATGCCCCGAGCGATCTGGACCGGCCATCTGCGAATTTCGCTTTTTTCCTGCCGCAGCCTTGCCGAGCAGCCGGGCCGGACGACGAGCGGCGCAGGGGCGAAATCCGCGCCGCGCGCGAGCTGCAAGCGAAGCGAACCCGCCAAAGGGCGCAAGCTGCATCGCCAAACGCATCGCCGGCGCGCCTGATCCTGCGCTTGCGCGAGACGCGACAGCCGATGGCCAAGCCCCGTCGACCTGAGGCGCACAAAGGTTCGGGCGCCTCGGAGCACGAGATCGAAGACATCGAGAACCGCTCGCGGCTTCGCGCGCCGATCATCTATGAGATCGTGCGCGAGGAGGGCGATGAGGAGATGGACCGCCCCGTCGCCTCGCTGTGGTGGTCGGGCGTCGCCGCTGGCTTGTCGATCAGCTTCTCGCCGCTCGCACAGGCGAGTCTCTTCACTCTCCTGCCCGATCGGCCCTGGCGCGGGCTGATCTCCGATTTCGGTTACTCGGTCGGATTCCTCATCGTCGTCCTCGCGCGTCAGCAGCTCTTCACCGAGAACACGCTGACGGTGGTGTTGCCGGTGATGGCGGAGTTTAGCCGCCGCAACCTCCTCCGCGCCGGCCGGATCTGGTCGTTGGTGCTGGCGGCGAATTTGACGGGAACAGTGATCGCCGCCGCGTTTTGCATTTTTTCGCCGGCGATCGATCCGGCGATCCGCGATGCGATGATCACCCTATCGCGGCAGACGCTCGCTCACGCCCCGTGGGAGATGCTGTTTCGCGGCATTACCGCCGGGTTTCTGATCGCCGCGATGGTGTGGCTCATCCCTAGCGCCAAGGGCAGCGAGTTCCACGTCATCACGCTGATGACCTATCTTATCGCGATTTCCCAATCGGCTCACATCGTGGCCGGCGGCGTCGAGGTGTTTCTCTTGGTCTTTGCCGGCGTCGCCGACGTGCCGACGGTGCTGATCCAGTTCATCCTCCCGGTTCTCGCCGGCAACATCTTCGGCGGCACCGCCCTCTTCGCGCTGCTCGCCTATGCCCAGGTGATGCGGGAAATCTAGGGCGGGACCGGCCTAGAGATGGTCGATGAGTCGCACAGGCTCGAGGCGCAGGCCGTCAGTGGCCTTGCCGTGATCGAGATTGAGGATGGGCACGCTCCGGGCCGAGTAATCGTCGAGCGTACCCATCGCGGCGGGAAGTCCGATGCCGAGCGCGATTCCGAGTATCCCGCCCAGCAGCAAAATGAACGTCAGGCGCAAAGTTGCCTCCCACGGCAGCCGCAACCGCCCTTGGGGCGGAGCAGCAAGTGAACGCGTGAGGGGCTCAATCGTTCCAGAAGGGAGCGGGGCCGCACCGGCGGCCTGGAAACTCTCAACGCTTCCAAACCGGCGTGCCGAGATCGATTTGGCGATCGTTGGTCGCAACGCCGGTGCCGGCGCCGACCGCGCCGCCGATCAGCGCGCCGGGAATGGCGCCGATCCCGCCGGCAAGCGCGCCTATGACGGCACCCGATCCGGCGCCGACCGCCGCGCCGCTTCCCGCGCGGTCTCCGGGCGAGGAGCCGCACGCGACCAATGCGGCGCAAACCGCAATCATCGAAGCAAGCTTGATCGAAAAGCCGCGCATAGGGCCTCCGTCGTAAATCGGGATGATGCGCAATAACCGGGGCTTGGCGGCTTCGTTCCCGAGGGCAGGAGGCAGGCGGCGAGCCTAGTCTTCGGCGGTCTTGCTGCGGCGCGCCGTCTCGCCCGCCGGCGATCCCGCCACCGCTTGATCCGAGGGAAACACTTCGAGGCGCACCGTCGCTACCCCGTCTTCGCGAATGCCGAGCTTTTTCCCGGCGGCGGCGGACAAGTCGATGATGCGGTCGCCCACATAAGGACCGCGATCATTGATGCGCACCTTGACCATTTGGCCGGTGGTTGCGTTTTTGACGCGAACGATCGTGCCGAAGGGCAGGCTGCGATGCGCGGCGGTCATCTCGTGCCGGTCGAAGCGCTCGCCATCGGCCGTGCGATGCCCCTGATGCGCCCTGCCATACCACGACGCCGCGCCGATCTCGCTGAAGCTTGGCGTCTCGGGCTTGAGGACACGAAGATCGGCGGTGGGCGCCGCGGGCGCCGGCCGCGGCGCGGTGCAAGCGGCAAGGAGAAAGGAGCAGCTCGCAAGAGACGCAGCAAGAAGCGAAGTGATGGCGCGCATGGACTGCTCGTCTCCCGTGAAGAGCCGGTTTGAGATTGTCCTCCTGTGCCGGCTTCGGCTGCCTTGCCAAAGCCGCTTTTTTCCGAGAAACCCGCAACGGCCGGCCGCGTTCCCGAAACCCGCGATTTGGGCCGCGCCGGCGGCGGTTACGCCGCCTTGGTGGCGCGGGTGAGGCGGCGGATCGCCTCGACGAGCGGGCGCGCCGCGGCGTCGTAATCCCGCCAGGCGCCGCTCTTCTTGAGAAGCGCCGATGCCGTCCGAAGGGTGAAGCGCTTGGGGTCGAGGCCCTTTTTCACCTGGCCCCACAGCAGAGGCATCGACACCGGTGCGCCGTCGCGCGCGCGCGGCGACAGCGGCGCAACCGCGGTCGAGAACCGGTCGTTGCGCAAATAGTCGAGGAAGATGCGGCCGGCACGGTCCTTTTTCGACATGGTGACGAGGTAGCGATCGGGGCTATCCGCCGCCATTTGCGCGCAGATCGCGCGCGCGAAGGTCTTGGCTTCGGGCCAGCCGAGCGCATTGCCTTTTGCGGGTGCGAGGGGAACGACGAGGTGAAGCCCCTTGCCGCCCGTCGTCTTGCAAAAGCTGACGAGGCCGATGCTCTCCAGCCGATCGCGCAGCTCGAGCGCCGCTGCGATCACATGCTCGAAGCCCAGATCGGGCGCGGGGTCGAGATCGAAGACGAGCCGGCCCGGGCGCTCGGGGTGCCCCGGCTCGCAATTCCAGGGATGAAGCTCGAGCGCGGCGATCTGCGCGAGCGCCGCCAATCCCTCGAGCCGGTCGACCTGCAGATAGGGCTCGCGATCCCCCGATACCTTTGTCAGAGCGAGCAAGTTCGAGAGGCCGCGCATGCCATGGCGCTGAAAGAAATGCTGGCCGTCGATGCCGTCGGGCGCGCGAATGATCGAGCACGGCCGGCCGCGGATGTGCTCGATCATCCACGGGCCGACGGTTTCGTAATAGTGCGCGAGATCGAGCTTGGTCACCGGCTTGCCGTCGCCGGCATCGGGCCAAAGCGGCTTGTCGGCATTGGAGATCGGCACGCCCATCACCACGTTCGATCCGGAGGAGCGCCCGGCACGCGGCTTTGTTGCTCGCGGGCGGCCGCCACGGGAAGGAGCGGCGGGTTGGGCGAGAGGCTGGGTCGCTTCGGCGGCTTCCTCGTCCGCGACCTCGCGCGCGGGCTTGTCTTGGCGCAGGCCCTTGAATGCCGCCTGCCGCACCATGCCGTCGCCGGTCCATCCGGCAAATTCGATTTCGGCGACAAGCTCGGGCTTGAGCCAATGAATGTTGGCTTCGTTGCGCGGCGCGTTGGCGCCGCCGAAGGGATTGGTCTTCGATGCGCGCGCCTTGAGCTGCGGCAGAATGCGCGCGACCGTCTCCTGCCCGAAGCCGGTGCCGACCCGGCCGACATAGACGAGACGCGTCTTGCGGTAGACGCCGACCAGAAGCGAGCGAAAGCGCCCGTTGGTATCGCTCCAGCCGCCGATCACCACCTCATGGCCGGCCCGGCACTTGGCCTTGGTCCAAATGGTCCCGCGGCCCGAGACATAGGGCGCGTGCAAGGATTTCGAGATGATGCCCTCGAGCGACATGCGGCAGGCGGAGCGAAGCACCGTGTCACCGGCATCGGTAAAATGCTCGACATAGCGGAGCGACGGATTGCGCCGCAGCTTTGCCGTATCCAGCAATTCGCGGAGCCGCTGCTTGCGCGCCTCGAGCGGACGATCGCGCAAATCCTCGCCATCGGCGAACAGCAGATCGAAGGCGAAATAGATCAGCTCGTCGGTCGCTTGATCGGAAAGCGCCGCCTGCAACAGCGCGAAGTGGGGCGCGCCTTTCTTGTCGAGCGCGACGACCTCGCCGTCGATGATGCAATCCGGCAAGGCTTCTCCGGCTTTGGCGATCGCCGGGAACTTCGCGGTCCAATCCAAGCCCTTGCGCGTGCGCAACACGACCTTGCCGCCGGCGACCCGCATTTGCACGCGATAGCCGTCGAACTTGATCTCATGCACCCAATCGGCACCCGACGGCGGACGCTCGACAAGCGTCGCAAGCTGCGGCGCAATGAAATTGGGCAGCGTGCTCGCCTTGCGCTTGCGGGGCGTATTCTTCTCTTCCCGGTCTTCCCGGCTCGGCGCGGTCGTTACGCGCGCGGGGGGCGGTGCGTCATCGCGCGACGATTGCCACACCGCATCGGCGCGAAAGCCGCGGCTTTTGCCGAGCATGAAGGATTTCGGCGCGGGCGGCTTGCCGGCTTCGATCTCGTCCATCGAGCGCCCCGATGCCACAGAGCGATCGCCATCGGAGAGGCCGCTCTCGCCCTCGCGGCTCCATTCGTCACGATGCTTGATGAGCAGCCAATTGGTGCGCTTGCCGCCGAAGCGGTCGCTGCGCATGCGCACCAGCACCCATGAGCCGTGGAGCCGCTCGCCTTCGAGGGTGAATTTGAGATCGCCGCGCGCCAGATCGCCGCTTGCCGATTTCCCTTCCGGCTGCCAATAGCCGCGGTCCCAGATCTCGACCGTGCCGCCGCCATATTGGCCGCGCGGGATCGTCCCCTCGAAATCGCCGTATTCCAGCGGGTGATCCTCAACCTCGACGGCGAGACGCTTGTCGTGCGGATTGAGCGAGGGCCCCTTGGTCACCGCCCAGGATTTGAAAACGCCGTCCAGTTCGAGGCGGAAATCGTAATGAAGGCGCCGGGCCGCGTGTTTTTGAATGACGAAGCGCAGGCGCGGCGATGGCGCGACGGCGCCGCCGCCCGCAGGTTCCGCGGTTTTGGCGAAATCGCGCTTCGCTTTGTAAGCGGCAAGCTTGGCCTTGGGCATCGCAATTCTCGCTCTCGCCCCTTGTTGAGGCATAAACGCCGAGGAATGGCAAGAGGATGCCTCTTGCCGAGGGCGGTGGCCACGGCAACCCCCGAGGCCTCGCGTTGCGGAACCATCGGCAGCGGCGCTTGTTTAGGCATCGTCAACGCCGCGCGGAGAACAGCGCGAGGCACCCACCGTGCCGCGCCGCTATGCGTCTCTCGCGGCGAAACTCTCTCCATGGGTGACGGGAAAAACCTTTTCCAGAAAGGACCAAAGATCATGACGAAGACCGGACAGTGGAGCCTACCCAAGGTGATCATTGCCGCGGCCCTTTTGGTTTCCGCATGCTCTCCCATCGAGGGCCGCGAGACCTCGGGACAGTATGTCGACGACGCCACCATCAGCACCAAGGTTCGTGCCGACCTCTTGAAAGAGCAAGCCCTGAAAGGCTTCGACATTCACGTGCAAACGGAAAAGGACGTCGTCCAACTGAGCGGCTTCGTTTCATCGCAGCAACAGAAGATGGAGGCCGAGAACATCGCCCGCGGCGTGAGCGGCGTTCGCGGCGTCAGGAACGACATCATCGTCCGCTAGACCGAATTCACGGGCATTCCGTTGTGAGGCGGGGCTCGCTCGGCCCCGCCTCTTGAATTCTAGGGAGATCACCATGGCCGACCAGCTTCAGGGCAAGCGAATCGCGATTGTCGCGACCGACGGCTTTGAGCAATCGGAGCTGTTCGAGCCGCAAAAGGCCTTGAAGGCGGCGGGCGCCACGGTCGAGATCATCGCGCCGAAGTCCGGGAAGATCCAAGGCATGGAGCATCACAACAAAGGCAAGAAGGCGTCGGTCGATCGCACGATCGATGCCGCCAAAGCGGAGGATTATGCTGCCCTGGTTCTGCCGGGCGGCGTTGCGAACCCCGATGCGCTGCGCGCCGATGAGCGGGTCG
>Ga0157370_10001628_pt1 | contig 27716 bp, 27 predicted proteins | sample C35metaG_FD_113463 | JGI IMG/M metagenome (GOLD analysis project Ga0157370, IMG submission 113463) | Corn rhizosphere microbial communities from Kellogg Biological Station, Michigan, USA - C3-5 metaG | ecosystem: Host-associated > Plants > Roots > Rhizosphere > Soil | place: USA: Michigan...
CAGTTCAGCTGGATCCTCTACGTCTTCGGCGCATTCCTGCTGTTTACCGGCATCAAGATGGCGCTGGCGAAAGAGGATGATGGTGAGATTGGCGAGAAGCCGATGATTCGCTGGCTGCGCAGTAAAATGCGCATGACCGATGAGCTGCACGGCGAGAAGTTCTTCGTGCGTCGCAACGGCCTGCTGTTCGCTACGCCGCTGCTGCTGGTGTTGATTATGGTGGAACTCAGCGACGTGATTTTCGCGGTAGACAGTATCCCGGCTATCTTTGCCGTGACCACTGACCCGTTCATCGTGCTAACTTCTAACCTGTTTGCCATCCTCGGCCTGCGCGCCATGTACTTCTTGCTGGCTGGCGTGGCGGAACGCTTCTCCATGCTGAAATACGGTCTGGCGGTGATTCTGATTTTCATCGGTATCAAGATGCTGCTGCTCGACGTGTTCCATATTCCGGTTGGGGTATCACTGGGCGTGATCGCGACCATTTTGGTGACCACGCTGCTGATCAATACTTGGGTCAATCATCGAACTGACCGCGCAAAATTAGAAAAATAAGCGGGCATAGCTCGCAATATGAGAAGCCAAAACGGGCGCCTTAAAGTGCCCGTTATTTTTTAAGCTAAATTCTGCTAGGCCACCTCTCAGGATTGGGAAAGGTGCAACACTACAAGGAAAAACAACATGCAAACACAATCAACACCATCGCTGATTCAACGCATTCTGCACGCAAGTTTGGTTAAACAAATCCTCATCGGCCTATTGGCAGGTATTGCTCTGGCGTGGCTTGCGCCCGGTGCAGCGACCTCCGTCGGGCTGCTCGGCAGTTTGTTCGTCGGCGCGTTAAAAGCCGTCGCGCCGCTGCTGGTCTTAGTACTGGTTACCGCCTCGATCATGAACCACCCGCTGGGCCGTAAAACCGTGCTTGGCCCTATTCTGTTCCTCTATCTGTTCGGCACTTTCTCGGCGGCACTGATCGCCGTGGTGGTCAGCTTTATGTTCCCTTCGACACTGGATCTTAAAATCGCCGATGTTGCCATCACCCCGCCGGGCGGCATTGTCGACGTGCTGAAAGGCTTGATCATGAGCATCGTGTCGAACCCGTTCCGCGCACTGATTGATGCCAACTATATCGGCATTCTGGCTTGGGCCATTGGTCTGGGGCTGGCTATGCGCCACGCGGCTGACACCAGTAAGGCGATGATTAGCGACGTGTCTGAAGCCGTGACGAAAATCGTTCGCGTGGTGATTCGCTTTGCGCCGCTGGGGATTTTTGGCTTGGTGGCAGAAACCCTCGCCACCAGCGGCTTTGGCGCGCTGTATGACTATGCGCACCTGCTAGTAGTGTTGGTGGGCTGTATGCTGCTGGTCGCTCTGGTCTTCAACCCGCTGATTGTGTTCGCAAAAACCCGCCGCAATCCTTATCCGCTGGTCTTCGCCTGCCTGCGCGAGAGCGGCGTCACGGCCTTCTTCACCCGCAGCTCGGCCGCCAACATTCCGGTGAACATGAACCTGTGCCGCAAAATGGGGTTGGATGAAGACACCTACTCCGTCTCTATTCCTCTTGGCGCAACCATCAACATGGCGGGTGCCGCCATCACCATCACCGTGCTGACACTGGCGGCGGTCACCACCCTGGGCATTGAAGTAGATATCCTCACCGCGCTGCTGCTCAGCGTGATGGCGGCGGTCTGCGCCTGCGGTGCCTCCGGCGTGGCGGGCGGCTCGCTGCTGCTGATCCCCATGGCCTGTAGCCTGTTTGGCATTCCCAATGACATCGCCATGCAGGTGGTCGCCGTCGGCTTTATCATCGGCATCATTCAGGACTCCGCAGAAACCGCGCTGAACTCCTCCACCGACGTTATCTTTACTGCGGCGGCATGCCAGAAGGTGTGATGCCGTAGCGGCACGACTTAATCAAAGCCGGAGATTTCCCCCTCCGGCTTTTTTCATTCCTCCGATCATTATTTCCGTTGCAACGGGGTTTATAAATCTGTCGCAATCATGGACTCCCAGCCGCACTTTCCCTTACTTCACGCCTTCCAGCAGTCTTTCCAGCGGATAGACCGCCGCGATCACCAACTCATCCTGAATCTGCGCCGCGCCGTCCAACTGGGCCTGCGCCTGCTGGCGCTCTTCTGCGGTGATACTCTGGCCTTTCTGGATTTTATCCAGCCATTGCAGCCCCAGCCCGGACAGCTTGCCGAGCTGCTCCGCCACCGGCTGTACCGGCTTCAGCACGTAGTTTTGCGCCAGGATCGGCTTAACCTGCGCAGTGTTGGCCTGCCATAGCGTCAACTGGTTGCGAATGGCGGCGGCGGCTTGCGCGTCTTTGCCGTCAGTCAGCAGGGCTTTAACCTGATTATCCAGCTCGCGCACCGCGTTGCTCTCCGCTGGCAACGCGTCCACCAGACGATTCAGCGGTTCAAACTGGGTGTAGTTTCCGGCCTTAAATTTCAGGTGCTGGCGAGTGTAATACTGCGCTGGCTCGAGGGCCGAGGAGAGGGTCAACAGCGGCGTGATGTCGCTGCTGTTGGCCAGACGGGTCATCAGGCGGGTGGTTTCGGCATGCTGCTGTAGCCCGACCGACACCGCCGACCAGGCATCCACTTTCGCCAAACGCTGGTACATGTTGTTGATATCTTTCACATCCTCGGCGGACCACAGGCGTTCGGCAACCACAAAGCCGCGCGGCCACAGCTTCAGATCGAGAATCTGCGAGGTGATATTTTCCTGCCACAGCGCGGCTTCTCCGCCGAGAATGTTTTTCATTGCTTTGGCATCTGGCACCACTGGCGGCGTGCCCTGCGGCGTTTCGCCAAGCTGGCTGCCGGTAGCCGGATAGCGCGCGTTGCCAATCAGGAAATAGCCGTCGAACTTGCCGTCTTTCAGGGTGAGCACCGGGCGGGTGTCGCCCATCCACGTGTCTACCGTGAAACTGACTTTGCCGTCATTCTGCCAAACGATATCGCGCACCGCGCGGCGGGTTTTGCCTTTGAAATCAATGAATCCGCGCCAACCCTGCTTGCCTTCAATCAGCGTAAAGCTGCCGTCTACCGCGCTGCCTTTCAGGCGCGGCATGGAGAATGCCCAGCTCTGGGCTTTTTCACCCTCGGCGACGTTTTGCTCCACGCCAAGCGGCTGCGGCAGGATTTCATTGCGATAGTGGTAGGCCGAGCTTTGCGGCTGGTCGAGGTAGAAGCCGGTGGAAAGGATCCCCTGATACCCCTGCTGCGCGCTGGCCCCCAGCGAGTCCGGCCCCTGCCATGACTGGATCACAATGTCGTGCGGTAAGTCGGGGTGGAAAATCTCATCCCAGCCCACCATCTGGCGATGATGTTTATGCAAAATCTCCTGCAAACGCTTGTTGAACGCGGCCTGCAGCGCATGGCTGTCGGCAATATTATGCTTCTTCATGTAAGCCTGAATCGCCGGAGAATTCACCCACTGGGTGTCTTTCACTTCATCGCCGCCAATATGCAAATAGGGGTCGGGGAAGATGGCGGTCAGCTCGCCGACGATAGTGTCGGCAAACTGGTAGACCTGCTCGTTAGACGGGTCGAGCGTCGGCTCATGCACGCCCCACTCGCGCTGCATCTGGTAAGGGCCGGGGGCGCTAATCAGCTCAGGATAGGCGACGGCAATCGCCGAGGCGTGGCCCGGCATATCGATTTCCGGCACCACGCGGATGCCCAGCGAAGTGGCGTAGGCCACCACCTCTTTCATTTCGGCCACGGTGTAAAACTCGCCGTCGCTGGCTAACTGTTGCAACTTCGGATAGTGCTCTGAGGCGAAGCGCCAACCCTGATCGTCAGTCAGATGCCAGTGCAAAACGTTCAGCTTGGCGGCGGCCATCCCGTCGAGCTGGCGCTTAATGGTGCTTATCGGCAGGAAGTGCCGCGCGGAGTCCAGCAGCACGCCGCGCCACGCAAAGCGCGGGTTATCGTGAATTTTCACCAATGGCAGGAAGGTGTTTTCGCCGTCGTTTTGCAGCAATTGCAGCAGGGTTTCCATGCCGTGCAGCGCGCCAAATCGGCTGTTGGCGGTAATGGTCGCGCCCTGCGGCGTGACGTCAAGGTCATAGCTTTCGTCGCTGTCGGGCTTCGGCAGGGCGTCTACTTTATGTTTGATCACTACCTGAATTTTGCTCTGCTTGCCGTCAGTCGGCTGCGGCTGGAGCGTCCAGCCGGTCTGCTGCTCAATGCGCTCACGCCAACGCTGGGGAATAGCGCCGAGATTGTCCCCACTCACCGCCACCGACAGGCTGTTGTCCACCACCCATTTCCCCGCCTGCGGGGCCACTTCAACCTGCTGCGGCCATGGCATAAGGGGCAAATTCCCGGCGGGAGCGGCCAAGGACGAGGAGCTGACAGCAAGGAGTAACGACGAGGCAAATAAGGAACGACGGAATGGCAATGGCATTAGCAAGATCCCTTAGAGGTAAAGCAGACTGACATAGCCTGCTGAATCGTAAAGGATTAACTATAGCCTTTGTGTAATAAAAAGGCGGTGATTGAGTTAACAATCACCGCCTTAAGCTTAACAACGCGCGGTTACTGCCAGCCGTAGCGGCGAACGAACCAGCCTTTCACTGTCTGAGTCAGCACCATGTAACCCGCCAGAATCAGGATCAGCCATGGGAAGTAGCTCAGCGGCAGGGCCTGCAATTGCAGGAATCCAGCGGCTGGGGTGTAGATAAGGCCGATGCCGGTAACAATCACCAACAGGGTCATGACGCACAGCGGCCACGAGGCGCGGCTCTGGATGAACGGCACTTTGCGGGTGCGGATCATATGCACAATCAGCGTCTGCGACAGCAAGCCTTCGATAAACCAGCCGGACTGGAACAGGGTCTGCATTTCCGGCGTGTTGGCCTTGAACACCCACCACATCAGGCTGAAAGTCAGAATGTCGAACACTGAACTGATCGGCCCGAAGAACACCATAAAGCGCCCGATATCCCCAGCGTTCCAGTTCTGCGGTTTGGCGAGCTGCTCTTCATCCACGTTATCAAACGGGATAGCCACTTGGGACACATCGTAAATCAGGTTCTGAATTAACAGGTGCAACGGCAACATTGGCAGGAACGGCAAGAAGGCGCTGGCGACCAGTACGCTGAAGACGTTACCGAAGTTGGAGCTGGCGGTCATCTTGATATATTTCAGCATGTTGGCGAAGGTTTTACGCCCTTCGGTCACGCCCTGCTCCAGCACCATCAGGCTCTTTTCCAGTAAGATGATGTCAGCCGCTTCTTTGGCGATATCCACCGCAGAGTCAACCGAAATGCCGATATCCGCCGCGCGCAGCGCCGGAGCATCATTGATGCCGTCGCCCATAAAGCCCACCACGTGGCCTTCGCCGCGCAGCACGCGCACGATGCGCTCTTTGTGCATTGGCGTCAGTTTGGCGAACACCGTGGTGCTCTCCGCCGCCGCCAGCAGCTGGGCGTCATCCATGCTTTCGATATCGCTGCCAATCAGGATCTCATCCACTTTCAGCCCGACGTCTTTACAGACTTTACGTGCCACCAGCGGGTTGTCGCCGGTAAGAATTTTCACCGTCACGCCTTTGTTTTTTAAGGCTTTCAGCGCAGGCGCGGTGCTCTCTTTTGGTGGGTCAAGGAAGGCAATATAACCGGCCAAAATCAGGCTGGATTCATCATTAATGCCGTAACCCTGAGTGCGCGATGGCATCACTTTGTGCGCCACGGCGACCACGCGCAGCCCTTGCTGGTTGAGGTCGTCGGTAATGCGGCGAATGCGCGCCAGCAGCACATCGGTCAGCGGCACAATCTCACCGTTGAGCTGCACTAAGGTACAAATCGACAGCATCTCTTCCAGCGCGCCTTTGCAAATCAGCCGATGGCTGTCGGCATGGTCGGACACCACCACCGACATGCGGCGACGGTCGAAGTCGAACGGGATCTCATCAACTTTCAATGAGTTGCGCGCATTGGCAATGTCACCGCGCTCCAGCACCGCTACGTCGAGCAGGTTTTTCAGGCCGGTCTGATAGTGGCTGTTGAGCCACGCCAAGTGCAGCACTTCATCACTGGTGACGCCGAGCACGTCGGTATGGCGCTCGAGAACGATTTTATCCTGCGTCAGGGTGCCGGTTTTGTCGGTGCAGAGAATGTCCATGGCGCCAAAGTTCTGAATGGCGTCCAGACGCTTAACGATAACCTTCTGTTTTGAAAGCTTAACTGCCCCTTTCGCCAGCGTCGAAGTGACAATCATCGGCAGCATTTCTGGGGTCAGGCCCACGGCCACGGAGAGCGCAAACAGCGCTGCTTCCCACCAGTCGCCCTTGGTGTAGCCGTTGATCACCAGCACGATAGGGGTCATCACCATCATGAAGCGAATCAGCAGCCAGCTAACTTTGCTGATCCCGGCCTGGAAGGCGTTCGGCTGGGTCTCTTCTTGCGTTACGCGCTCGGCCAGTTGGCCGAACCACGTTTCGCCGCCGGTGGCAATCACAATGGCCATCGCCGTGCCGCTGACCACATTAGTGCCCATAAAGCACAGGGTATCCTGCTCCAGTGGGTCGGTATTGGCGGGCATGCGGCTGTTGGCCTGCTTCTCGACCGGCAGGGACTCCCCGGTCAGCGCGGCCTGACTGATAAACAGATCTTTGGCCGACAGAATGCGCAGGTCGGCAGGGATCATATCCCCGGCGGAAAGCTTAATCAGGTCGCCCGGCACCAGTTGGCTGATAGGCACTTCGCAGGTTTCACTGCGGCCCGTTTCGGCATCGCTGCGCAGCACGGTGGCGGTGTTGCTGACCATGGCTTTCAACGCGTCCGCAGCGCGGTTAGAGCGCGCTTCCTGAATGAAGTGCATAAAGGTGGAGATCAGCACCATCGCGCCAATCACCAAGGCTGCCGTCAGGTCGTCAGTGGCGTAAGAGACCAGCCCCAGCACGGTGAGCAGCAGGTTGAACGGGTTGCGATAGCAGTGCCACAGGTGCTGCCACCAAGGCGCGGGCTGCTGATCGTCGGTCTGGTTGAAGCCCACGCGCTCGCGAATAGCCTCGACCTCAGGGCCGGTCAGCCCTTCCGGATGACTGCCAAATTGCAGATACAGCTGATCTTCCGTCGCGCGGGCGCACTTCAGGCTGTGATTGGCGATACTGGCAGGAATTTCCTGCGCTTTGCCGCCGTGCACATTTTGTTGCAATGCATCACCCAGCAGGGGATCACGGCGAACCAGACGGCGTGGTAAGTTACGGCTTAGTGCATTGAGCAGCCGTTGAGTCATAGTTTTGAACATCGTTCGACCCTTTGTTGCGCCCAGAACCTAAAATTTGGGCATGGCAAAAGCAAAACCCATCCCGCTGCAACACGCAGGCGTGGCTAGCCCGTGCAGGGGATTGGATAAATTAAAATTGGGGGACGAACGAAAATCGATCGCCACCGCTTACCTGTACAGCACTTTTTCAAGCGTTAGTGTCACGGTAAGCAGTAGCTAAAAAGCGGATGCTTACCGGATCACAACGGACCTACAGAATTGGGGTCGGGTCCCATTAGGTTTTTATCTCCGGTAAGGAACGTTTAGGAAAAGATACCTGTCCGGTATTACAATTCATCGGCTGAGCAAAACCCTCAGCGAATCGGCAAATTGACATACAGTGGGCATCAAACGCCCGCAGTGTACGCTGGTTAACTGCAACCAAACATAAACCTGATCAATCATTAGCGCTAAAATCATGCAAAATCGCCTGACCATTAATGACATTGCCCGCCTGAGCGGGGTCGGTAAATCTACCGTTTCACGCGTGCTAAACCATGAAGGCAACGTCAGCCCACGCACGCGCGAAAGGGTACTGGCGGTAATTGAGCAGCATAATTTCAGCCCGTCGAAGTCGGCGCGGGCGATGCGCGGGTTCAGCGATAAGATTGTGGCGATCATCGTGTCGCGCCTTGATTCTCCCTCTGAGAATCAGGCAGTGCGCGCCATGCTGCCGCTATTTTACGAGCAGGGTTACGACCCTATTGTGATGGAAAGCCAGTTCAGCGCCGAACGCGTGCAAGAGCATTTGCAGGTGCTGAAGCAGAGAAATATCGACGGCGTTGTGCTGTTTGGCTTCTCCGGGTTAGAAGCCGCGATGCTGCAAGGCTGGCAGGACAATCTGGTGATGATGGCGCGCGAAATGCCGCAGTTCTCCTCAGTCTGCTATGACGACGCGGGCGCGGTGCGCCTGTTGATGGATACCCTGCTGGAAAAAGGCCATCGGCAGATAAGCTTTATCGGCGTCTCGCCGCAAGATACCACCACCGGCCAGCTACGTTTTCAGGCTTACCAAAGCTACTGCGCGGAACACGGCCTGAAGCCGCATATGGCGCTGGGCAAACTGAACTATGAAAGCGGCTTCGAGCTGATTTCTCAAGTCTTGCTCCCCGAAACAGACGCGGTGATTTGTGCCTCCGACACCATTGCGCTCGGTGCACAGAAATACCTGCAACAACAGAACGTTAGCGGCGTTCAGGTGTGCGGCATTGGTAACAACCCCCTGCTCCGCTTCCTCTTCCCTAATACCTTCTCGGTCGAGCTGGGTTATGGCAAGGGGGGCGAATCCGCTGCCCGCCAATTACTCACCCAACTCAGCCAAAAAACCGACTTAAGGCAAATTATTATTCCCGGCCAATTGGCCAGCTGAATACCTCACTTTGAGTCATGCAGAAAAATTGTGATCTACCGCTTAAAACCGGGAACGTTCCCAGACAAGTTCCCATAGGTTTGGCTATGCTAAAGGTCGAAATGTACCCTAACGACAATCACAATATCCCTAGCGTCCTTGGCTCCTCCTTAGCGTCAGGTACAAAGGGAACATAAGGTCAATCCATGAGCAAAGTAAATCAGCAAGCTGTTAATCGGCTAATAGAGCTGGTCGGCGGAAGCGAAAATATCGCCACGGTCACGCACTGTATTACCCGCCTGCGCTTCGTATTAAATAATCCAGAGAAAGCCGATCCGAAAGCCATTGAAGAACTGCCAATGGTCAAAGGGTGTTTCACCAATGCCGGACAGTTCCAGGTGGTTATTGGTCCTGAAGTTGACGATTACTACAAAGCCCTGATCGCCAGCAGCGGCAAAGATGACACCGGCAAAGAGGCCGCCAAAGTGGCTGCCCGCCAGAACATGAGCTGGGTGGAGCGCGGCATTTCGCACTTCGCTGAGATCTTCTTCCCACTGCTGCCTGCTCTTATCAGCGGCGGTTTGATTTTAGGTTTCCGCAACGTCATCGGTGATATCCCGATGAGCGGCGGCCAGACGCTGGCCCAGATGCACCCGATGTGGAAAACCATCTACGACTTCCTGTGGTTGCTGGGTGAAGCCATCTTCATGTTCCTGCCAGTGGCAGTGTGTTGGTCCACGGTGAAGAAAATGGGCGGCACCGAAATCCTCGGTATCGTGCTGGGTATCACGCTGGTTTCCCCGCAGCTGATGAACTCCTACAACCTCGGCCAGCAAATTCCTGAAGTGTGGAACTTCGGCTGGTTCACCATTGAGAAAGTGGGTTATCAGGCGCAGGTCATTCCTTCTATGCTAGCGGGTATGGCATTAGCCATTATCGAAAACGCCCTGAAGAAAATCGTGCCGAACTACCTTTATTTGGTCATCGTGCCAGTGGTGTCGCTGATCCTCGCCGTGTTCCTGGCCCACACCCTGATTGGTCCATTTGGCCGCATGATTGGTGATGGCGTGGCATGGGCGGTGAAAGCCGTGATGACCGGCAGCTTCGCGCCGATTGGCGCCGCGCTGTTTGGCTTCCTCTATGCACCTTTAGTTATCACCGGCGTGCACCAGACCACGCTGGCTATCGACATGCAGATGGTGCAGAGCACCGGCGGCACGCCAGTTTGGCCGCTGATTGCTATCTCCAACATCGCGCAGGCGGCGGCGGTAGTCGGCATCATTATTGCTTCTAAGAAACACAACGAGCGCGAAGTTTCAGTCCCGGCCGCCATCTCCGCCTTCCTCGGCGTAACCGAACCGGCGATGTACGGTATCAATCTGAAATATCGCTTCCCAATGCTCTGCGCGATGATTGGCTCCGCAGTGGCCTCCCTGATTTGTGGCCTGAGCGGCGTCACGGCTAACGGTATCGGTGTTGGCGGCCTGCCGGGCATTCTGTCCATTAAACCGCAGTTCTGGGGCGTATTCGCACTGGCAATGCTGGTCGCTACTGTCATTCCAATCATTCTGACGGTACTGGTTTACAAGCGTAAAGCGCGTAAAGGTGAGCTGGCGATTGTTTAGTAAAAGATGACGCATTAAGAAAAGGATAAGACGATGAGCAGTGAATTGCCGTGGTGGAAAAACGGCGTGATTTACCAGATTTACCCGAAGAGCTTTCAGGACACCACCGGCAACGGCATGGGGGATATCAACGGTATCACCCGCCGTCTGGACTACCTGAAAACCCTGGGTGTTGATGCGCTGTGGATAACGCCAATGTACGTTTCCCCGCAGATTGATAACGGCTACGACGTGGCCGATTACTGCGCCATCGACCCGGATTACGGTACGCTGGAAGATTTCGAAAATTTAACCACCGAAGCCCATCGCCGCGGGATCCGCATTGTTATGGACATGGTGTTTAACCATTCGTCGACCCATCACGAGTGGTTTAAACAGGCACAGGATCCCGCCAGTCCTTATCGTGATTACTACATCTGGCGCAATGGCGACAGCGCCGGAGGTCCACCAAATAACTGGCGTTCCAAGTTTGGCGGCGGCGCGTGGCAGTGGCACGAGGCGAGCGAGCAGTACTATCTGCATCTGTTCGCCAGCGAGCAGGCGGACCTTAACTGGGAGCACCCGCCGGTACGCGAAGCACTGAAAAAGATCTGCCAATTCTGGGCGGAAAAAGGGGTGGATGGCCTGCGTCTCGACGTGATCAACCTGATTTCCAAGCAGCAGGATTTCCCGTCCGACGACATCGGCGATGGCCGCCGTTTCTACACTGATGGCCCGCGTATTCACGAGTTCCTGCAAGAATTCAGCCGCGACGTCTTCAAGCCGCTGGGCCTGATGACCGTCGGCGAAATGTCGTCAACCAAGCTGGAGCACTGCCGCAAATACGCCGCCAACGATGGCAGCGAGCTGTCGATGACCTTCAACTTCCACCACCTGAAAGTGGACTATCCCAACGGTGAGAAGTGGACCAAGGCCGCGCCAGACTTCGTGCAGCTCAAGCAGATTTTCAATGAGTGGCAGCAAGGGATGCACGGCCACGCGTGGAATGCGCTGTTCTGGTGTAACCACGACCAGCCGCGCATCGTGAGCCGCTTTGGTGAAAACGGTAAGCTGCGCGTGCCTGCCGCCAAGATGCTGGCGATGGTGCTGCACGGCATGCAGGGCACGCCTTACATCTATCAGGGTGAAGAGCTGGGGATGACCAATCCGGGCTACCAGCATCTTGAGCAATACCGCGATGTGGAAAGCCTGAACATGTTTGCTGAGCTGAAGGCCAGTGGCCGAAACGAGGCAGAACTGCTGGAGATTTTGGCCTCGAAATCCCGCGACAATGGCCGGACGCCGATGCAGTGGGACGCCTCAGCCAATGCGGGCTTCACCACCGGCACGCCGTGGATCACGCCGAGCGAGAATTACACCCACATCAACACCGAGCAGGCACTGGCGGATACGGATTCGGTGTTTTACACCTATCAGTATCTGATTCGCCTGCGCAAAGAGCTGCCGGTGCTGACTCACGGTGATTATCAAGACCTGCTGCCGGATAACCCTCACCTTTGGTGCTATCGCCGTACCTGGCACGGGGAGCAGCTGACGGTGATTGCTAACCTCAGCGACGAGCAGCAGATCCTCAATCTTGATACGCAAAAACAGGCACCTATCTTCAGCAACTATGCTGATGCGCCGATCGCTAACTGCCTGCGACCGTACGAGTGCCTCTATTTGTTATAAAGCAGTAGCTCAGAGCCAGCGCGATTAAAGCTGGCTTTTTAGTAATGCCAGAGTGCGTTCAACATGATGTGGCACCTGTTCGTCAGTCATGTTGTTCGCGCCTTGGATCAATAGCGGCTCCAGCCAATCCATGCCAGTACGATTAGCCACAGCGTGGAACGGCAACAGCTGGTCTTTGGCCGGATAACGATTGTAACCCTCTGGCGTATAAGCCTTTTCATCACCACCCGTCGAAACAATCACCTGCAAAGTCTTACCCTGCAACGCCGTGCCGTTGGTACCGTAGGCGAAACCGTAGGTTAATACCGCGTCTTCCCACTCTTTCAAAATCGCCGGTGAGCTATACCAGAAAAACGGGAACATCATGACGATGTGCTGGTGGTTTTTCAGCAACTCGTGCTCACGCGCCACGTCAATTTTATAGTCTGGATATTCACGCATTAGTTCGTGCACGGTGATGCCCGGAACCTCGCGCAGCGCGGCGACCTGCGCCTTATTGATACGAGACTGGTCCGGCGTGCGGTGGGCGCTCAACACTAAAATCGATGACATATTCACTTCCTCAAGAGGTAATAAGAGAGGCATCGTTCTGCCTGTTGAGGCTATCTTTTCATGTCCGTGCCCTGCCCTGTAGACCCCCAGCGGTCAATTCAGTTTAAACCTAAAGTATCAAGCAAACCGACACCGCACTTTCTCTTATTGCAGGCAATTTGCAGGGAAATGTGACCTCGATAACTGCTTTAAAAGGAAGCAATTTTTACGCCATTTAACAGGCCGTTTTGGCCGTTTGCTCATTCTATAAACTTATGCGGGGAATCTTTGTTTTAGGTCAAGGGAAGGCGTATTTCAAGAATACAGAAATTCTTTATAGACTATATATTGTGGGCCGATTAAGAAAAACAACCCAACATATAGCGTTATGCACTATTCTCTGCTGTTAAGGCTCCAGGCCTTGAGCAGTGCGGCATTGCGCCTAAAAGGAGTTAAATTGTGAAGGCTGACCTGTTGAAATCTGATCCCGTCAATACCCCCCACCAACTGCCGATCGTCATCAAACGGGACGGGTGCAAAGTGCCTTTCGATAGCAGCCTGATTTATCAAGCTGTCAGCCGCGCGGCGAGTGCGGCCAGTATCGATAACACAGAGTATTGCCAACAGGTCGCCCGAGTGGTGAGTGAGGCGCTGCTGGATAAATCGCAGGTGGATATCAATGAGATCCAAGACGCGGTGGAAAACCAGCTGATGTCCGGCCCGTACAAAAAACTCGCCCGCGCCTATATTGAATATCGCCATGACCGCGATGTGACGCGCGAGCTGCGCGGCAGGCTGAATCAGGAGATTCGCGGGCTGGTCGAGCAAAGCAACGTGGCGCTGCTCAACGAGAATGCCAATAAAGACAGCAAAGTCATTCCCACCCAGCGCGACCTGCTGGCGGGCATTGTCGCCAAGCACTACGCCAAACAGCATATTTTGCCTCGCGACGTGGTTTTGGCACACGAGCGCGGTGAAATTCACTATCACGACCTAGACTATTCGCCCTTCTTCCCAATGTTTAACTGCATGCTGATTGACCTAAAAGGCATGTTGACCAAGGGTTTCAAAATGGGCAATGCGGAAATTGACACTCCTAAGTCAATTTCCACCGCAACGGCGGTCACGGCGCAGATTATCGCTCAGGTCGCCAGCCATATTTATGGCGGCACCACTATTAATCGCATCGATGAGATCCTCGCCCCCTTTGTGACCGAGAGTTTCAACAAACATAAAGCCGTGGCCGAAGAGTGGCAGGTGGCAGACTGTGAAGCCTTCGCCCGCAGCCGCACTGAGAAAGAGTGTTACGACGCCTTCCAGTCGCTGGAATATGAGGTGAATACGCTGCACACCGCCAACGGCCAAACGCCCTTTGTCACCTTTGGCTTCGGGCTGGGCACCTCTTGGGAATCGCGCCTGATTCAGCAGTCAATCCTGCGTAATCGCATTGCCGGTCTGGGTAAAAACCGCAAAACCGCCGTGTTCCCCAAACTGGTGTTTGCTATCCGCGACGGCCTTAATCGCCAGCCCGCCGATGCCAATTACGACATCAAGCAATTGGCGCTTGAGTGCGCCAGCAAGCGCATGTACCCCGACATTCTCAACTACGAGCAGGTGGTCAAAGTCACCGGCTCGTTCAAAACGCCGATGGGCTGCCGCAGCTTCCTCGGTGTCTATGAAGAGAACGGCGAGATGCAGCATGACGGACGCAACAATATTGGCGTGATCAGCCTGAACCTGCCGCGCATCGCCCTTGAGGCTGGCCGGGACGAAACGGCGTTCTGGTCCTTGCTCGACCAAAGGCTGCTGCTGGCGAAAAAAGCGCTAATGACCCGCATTGCGCGGCTGGACGGCATCAAAGCCCGCGTCGCGCCCATCCTTTATATGGAGGGAGCCTGCGGCGTTCGGCTGAAAGCGGACGACGACATCGCACCAATCTTCAAAAATGGCCGCGCGTCAATCTCGCTGGGTTATATCGGGGTGCATGAAACCATCAACGCGCTGTATGGCAACCAGACCCACGTTTTCGACGCCGTTCAGCTGCGCGAGAAGGCCATCGCCATCGTCAATCGCCTGAAAGAAGCCACCGAGGCGTGGAAAGAGGAAACCGGCTACGGTTTTAGCCTCTACAGCACGCCGAGCGAAAACCTGTGCGATCGCTTCTGCCGTCTGGACGCCGCCGAGTTCGGCCTGATCCCCGGCGTCACCGACAAGAGCTACTACACCAACAGCTTCCATCTCGACGTAGAGAAGAAGGTGAACCCTTATCAGAAGCTGGACTTTGAAGCGCCCTATCCGCCACTGAGCAACGGCGGTTTCATCTGCTATGGCGAATACCCGAACCTGCAACATAACCTGAAAGCGCTGGAAGATGTCTGGGACTATAGCTACTCGCGGGTGCCTTATTACGGTACCAACACGCCAATTGACGAGTGCTACGAATGCCACTTCACTGGCGAGTTCGACTGCACCAGCAAAGGCTTCACCTGCCCGAAATGTGGCAATCACGAGCCGTCACGCGTCTCGGTCACTCGCAGGGTTTGTGGCTATCTCGGCAGCCCCGACGCTCGCCCGTTCAACGCCGGTAAGCAGGAAGAGGTGAAACGCCGCGTCAAGCATTTAGGCAATGGGCAATTGGGCTAACCCTTTGAACTTCCATCAATATTACAGTGTGGACGTCGTCAACGGGCCGGGAACGCGCTGCGTGCTGTTCGTCTCCGGCTGCGTCCATGAATGCCGCGGGTGCTACAACAAAAGCACTTGGCGGCTGGACTCGGGCAAACCCTTCACCCAACAAGATGAAGATAAGATTATTGCCGACCTGCAAGACGAATTGATCCCGCGCCAAGGGCTGACGCTGTCCGGCGGCGACCCTTTGCATCCACAAAATTTGTCGGCAGTTCGCCATCTGCTAGAACGTGTTCAGGCCGAATGCCCCGGCAAAAACGTCTGGATGTGGACCGGCTACAAGCTTGATGAATTAACCGCCGACCAGCAGCAGGTGGTCGAGTTAATCAACGTGTTGGTAGACGGCAAATTCGTGCAAGAACTGAAAGACCCCGCCCTTATCTGGCGCGGCAGCTCGAATCAGGTGGTTCATTACTTGAGGTAAAGTGATGAGGTAAAGCAGGCGACGGCTCAGGCTGTCGCTTTCTGGCTAATCTCAATTTTAGAAATGTGCATATCCGCGCTCGCCAACATATTGACCAGCATATCAATGCTAAACACCGAAATTTTACCGCGAACCAAGTCTGAAATACGCGGCTGGGTGACACCAAAAACTCTCGCTGCCTGCGCCTGAGTGATTTTGTTTTTCTCAATATGCGCAGTCAAAATCATCATGAGCTGGGAGCGCACTTTCATATTCTCCGACTGCTCCGGCGTCTCCTCAATGGCATCCCACACGCTTTCAAAGGTGTCGTTACTCATATTTTCTCTCCTTTAGTAGTAAGTTAAATCGGCTTTTGGCCAACCTAATATCCTGAAGATCCGTTGTTTGAGATTTTTTCTGGAAGCAGTGCAGCACATAAACTGCCTCAGGAAATTTAGCCACGTAGAACACTCGAAAGATGCCATCTCCGCCGCTAATCCGAATCTCTTGAACGCCCATCCCAATACTGGACATGGGTTTCCAACTGACCGGATTTAAGCCTCTTTGGACTCGCTCTAACTGGAAACCGGCATCTTGGCGAACCGGGATAGGAAAGCGCCGCAAATCCGCCAAGCTGCTCTCAACAAAACTGATCTTCTTCATTATGGCTTCCCTGCATCAATTATACAAAATTTTGTATATGAGTACAAATAACACTCAGCACTCCCTGTCCATAGGGCATTGCTGTTGAAAGGTAGTAGTAGTTGGAATCAGATGATTAATGAGGTGGAGAGGTGGGATGAAATTTAGAGAGAGAGGCTAGCTTCCCTCTCTTCTCATTCAACTGCTCAAAAAGCCCGCTGGTAATCAGAGAAAGCGCCATTCTCTTCGGCATATCGTTTGACTGCCTCAAGGCCATGCTGATTTTCGCGCAACCAAATTTCGGCGGCGGTTTCGGGTAATACCGGCTTTTCGGCAGGCTGAAAATCCATATTATTTGCTTCAGACATACATATTCCTTATGTGGGAGAGACTTACCTTTTCGTATTGCTCATTGAGTGTAATTTGAACACTCCTGCCCCGTAAATTTTCCTATCACTTTCCTGCGAGCTGTCTTCCACTCTTCATTTATCTGCAACCCGCCATTCACCAAATTGTCACTTAGCTCGGCCATTCTGATGCCAACACCGAAACGAGGTTGGCACTATGAAAGCGTATTCCTCTCTCTTCATCGCTTCCCCGCCAGCTCAACTTTTTAGGTTTTGTCTGCTCGTTAAGACCGTGCGAGGTTTTCATTATGATGAACTTATCTAGACATCCGACCAGCTACCCCACGCGATATCAGCAAATTGCTGCCGAACTCGAACTCGAACTGCGCAACGGCTATCGCTGTGGCGACTATCTTCCTCCTGAGCAACAACTGGCCGACCGTTTTCAAGTCAATCGCCACACCCTGCGCCGCGCGGTGGATGAGCTGGTCGAGCGCGGCTGGCTGCAACGCCGTCAGGGGATTGGCACCCTGGTGCTGATGCGCCCTTACGATTACCCGCTGCACTCGCAGGCCCGTTTTAGTCAGAACCTGCTGGAGCAAGGCAGTCACCCCACCAGCGAAAGATTGTTAGCCGTGCTGCGACCTTGCACAGACCACGTCGCGACGGCCCTTTCGCGGCAAGAGGGCGACACGGTGATCCACCTGCGCACACTGCGACGGGTGAACGGGGTGCCGGTCAGCGTTATCGACCACTACCTGCCGGATCTCGACTGGTGGCCTTCTCTGCAAAATTTCCACAATGGTTCGCTGCACGACTTTATCCGTACCGAAATCAAACAGACCCTGACCCGCCGCACTACCCGCATTAATGCCCGCCGCGCACTGGCAAAAGAAAGCAAATTACTCGAAATCGTCCCGCAGGCTCCGCTGCTGTGCGTGCGAACTCTCAACACCTGTGACGGTAGTGGCAACGTGGCGGAATACTCCGTCGGGCTGACCCGCGCCGACATGATTGAATTGACAATGGAGCACTGAATGCACGCCCTCGAAAATCGCCAGCGCTGGATGTCAGTGCTGGCACACAGCCAGCCCGCCGAACTTCTGGCGCTGTGGCAACCGCTGAACCTCTCTCCAAAATTTGAACGCCTGCGCGCCGCAGAAACCGGCTTGACCCAATTGCAAGGCCGCATGGGTGGCACCGGCAAACGCTTTGTGATGGGTGACATGACCGTTACTCGCGCCGTGGTGCAGCTCGACTCCGGCGTTTATGGCTACAGCTATGTCGCCGGTCGCGACAAAGCCCATGCCGAACTGTGCGCCATTATCGACGCGCTTTTACAGGTCAACGGCATGGATGAGCTGTTGCACAAATCCCTGATCGCCCCGCTGGCCGCTACCCAACAAGAGCGCCACGAGCAGCGCGCCCGGGAAGTGGCAGCCAGCCGCGTCGACTTCTTCACCCTGGTTCGCGGAGAGTAATTCATGTCACTAGTTGCCAGCTTCCAAAATCCCGTCGCCGATGCACAGTTCAGCTTTCGCCGCATCCTTAAAGCCCTTAGCGAGCCGGGAACCTGCGTCAAACTGCCTGCCGTTCCGGGCTTCGGCGCACTCGGCTCTGCCAGTGCCTGCGTGCTGTTAACGTTGATTGACCAAGACACGCCGCTGTGGATAAGCGCCGCGCTGAATGACGACATTCTGCGTAAAAACCTGCGTTTCCATACCGGCGCGGTTCTGACCGAAGAGCCGTCCTCCGTTAGCTTCGCGCTGGCAGACCCGGCCCTCGACAGCGCCACCCTGCTGGCCTTTCCGTGCGGCGACGAAATGTCTCCAGAGCTTGCCACCAGCGTGATTGTGCAGCTCGACGGTTTGAGCGGCGGAACTGCGCTGCGCCTGACCGGGCCGGGCATTGAGTCCGAGCGGGTGATCACCCCGCAACTGCCAGACGCGGTACGCCAATACCTGCTTAACCGTCCGCACCGCTTCCCGCTGGGGCTGGATTTCATGTTTACCTGCGGTGACGAGCTGATTGCCGTGCCGCGCACCACCCGCGTGGAGGTTTGCTGATGTACGTAGCCGTTAAAGGGGGCGAAAAAGCCATTGCTGCCGCCCATCAACTTCTGGCGCACGAGCGCCGTGGCGACACCCGCGTTGATGAACTGGAATGCGCGCAAATCGAACAGCAGCTGGGTCTGGCGGTAGATCGCGTGATGAGCGAAGGCGGAATTTACGACCGCCAGCTGGCCGCGCTGGCTATCAAACAGTCGAGCGGTGACCTGGTCGAAGCGATTTTCCTGCTGCGCGCCTATCGCACCACTCTGCCACGCCTCGCCACCAGCCAGCCGCTGGACACCAGCGCTATGCGCCTCGAGCGCCGAATCTCTGCGGTTTATAAGGACTTGCCGGGCGGACAGGTGCTTGGCCCGACGTACGATTACACCCACCGTTTGCTGGATTTCGCCCTGCTGGCCGAAGGCGAAGCGCCGTTCACGCCTATCGCCGACGAAACCCTGCCAGAGCAGTGCAGCCACGTGTTTGACCTGCTGACCGCGCAACAGTTGGCGGTGAAGGAAGAGGACGACGGCAGCGAGCCGGAAGACATCACCCGCACCCCGCCGGTTTACCCCGCTTCTCGCGCGGCTCGCCTGCAACAGCTGGTGCGCGGCGACGAGGGTTTCCTGCTCTCCCTGAGCTACTCCACCCAGCGTGGTTATGGCCGCACCCACCCCTTTGCTGGCGAAATTCGCACCGGCTGGTTGACGGTGGAAATTGTGCCAGAAGAGCTGGGCTTTGCGATTGATATCGGCGAGATCCTGCTAACCGAATGTGAAATGGTGAACAGCTTTGTCACCCCGGACGACAAGCCCCCGCACTTCACCCGTGGCTACGGCTTGGTGTTTGGCCGCGCCGAGCGTAAAGCGATGTCGATGTCGCTGGTCGACCGCGCATTGCAGACCAAAGAGTACAACGAACTGGTGAACAGCCCGGCGCAGGACGAAGAGTTCGTGCTGTCCCATGCAGACAACGTCGAGGCCGCCGGTTTTGTTTCCCACCTCAAACTGCCGCACTACGTTGACTTCCAGGCTGAACTGGAACTGCTGAAACGCCTGCGCCAGCAGCATGATTCAACGACTTCACAGGACTCAGACCATGAAAAGCAGTGATAACCACGCCGCCATCATCGCGGGCTACAACCACGGCTATCTCGACGAACAGACCAAACGCATGATCCGTCGCGCCATTCTGAAAGCCGTGGCGATCCCCGGTTATCAAGTGCCGTTCGCCGGTCGCGAAATGCCAATGCCTTACGGCTGGGGCACCGGCGGTATTCAGATCACCGCCAGCATTATTGGTCAGCAAGACGTGCTGAAAGTCATCGATCAGGGCGCGGATGACACCACCAACGCCGTGTCGATTCGCAAGTTCTTCCAGAGCGTAGCCGGGGTGAAAACCACCGAGAAAACCGTTGATGCCTCGCTGATTCAGACCCGCCACCGCATCCCGGAAACGCCGCTGACCGAAGATCAGGTGCTGATTTTCCAAGTGCCCATCCCTGAGCCGCTGCGCTTTATCGAGCCGCGCGAAACCGAGACGCGCAAGATGCACGCGCTGGAAGAGTACGGCGTGATGCAGGTGAAACTGTATGAGGACATCGCGCGCTTTGGCCACATCGCCACCACCTACGCCTACCCGGTCAAGGTGAACGATCGCTACGTGATGGACCCGTCGCCAATCCCGAAATTTGATAACCCGAAAATGCACATGATGCCGGCGCTGCAGCTGTTTGGTGCCGGTCGCGAGAAACGCATTTACGCCCTGCCGCCGTTCACCAAGGTGGAAAGCCTCGACTTTGAGGACCACCCGTTCACCGTGCAGCAGTGGGACGAGCCTTGCGCTATCTGCGGCTCGCACCACAGCTATCTCGACGAAGTGGTGCTCGACGACCTCGGCAACCGGATGTTCGTGTGCTCAGACACCGACTTCTGCGCCCAGCAGGTCGAACTGAACAGCCAACAAACCCAGAATAAGGCGCAACACTGATGACCACTTCACGCCAACTCAACGCTGAACCTCTGCTGTCGGTCAACAACTTGTCCCACCTGTATGCGCCGGGCAAAGGCTTCAGCGAGGTCTCTTTTAATCTCTATCCGGGTGAAGTGCTGGGCATCGTAGGCGAATCTGGCTCCGGTAAAACCACGCTGTTGCAGTCAATATCCGCGCGCCTCGCGCCGCAGCAGGGGCAGGTTATCTACAACAACGGCCAGCAGGCTGCGCAGTCGCTTTATGACATGCCGGAGAGCGACCGCCGTCGCCTGCTGCGCACCGACTGGGGCGTGGTGCATCAGCACCCGATGGACGGCCTGCGTCGTCAGGTTTCCGCTGGCGGTAATATCGGCGAGCGCCTGATGGCTATTGGTCAGCGTAACTACGGCGACATCCGCAAACAGGCCGCAAAGGGGCTGGAAGATGTGGAAATCCCAGTGTCGCGCCTTGACGACATGCCAACCACCTTCTCCGGCGGCATGCAGCAGCGTCTGCAAATCGCCCGCAATCTGGTGACCCACCCGCGCCTGGTGTTTATGGATGAGCCGACCGGCGGTCTGGATGTGTCGGTACAGGCCCGCCTGCTCGACTTACTGCGCACCTTGGTGGTGGAGATGCAGCTCGCAGTGGTGATTGTGACCCATGATTTGGGCGTCGCGCGCCTGCTGGCCAACCGTCTACTGGTGATGAAGCAGGGTCAGGTGGTGGAAAGTGGCTTAACCGACCGCGTGCTCGACGATCCGCATCATCCTTATACGCAGTTACTCGTGTCTTCCGTGCTGTCTTAATAGGTGACCAAAAATGACGACAAAGCTCAGGGTCGAAAACCTCAGTAAAACCTTTGTATTACATAACCAGAACAGCGCACGGTTGCCGGTTTTTAATAACGCCAGCCTGCAAGTTGATGCCGGGGAATGCGTGGTGCTTCACGGCCACTCCGGCAGCGGAAAATCAACCTTACTTCGTTCGCTCTACGGCAACTACCTGCCGGACAGCGGCCATATTTGGGTCGAGCATCAGGGCCAGTGGGTCGACATGGTGGGCTCAGAAGCGCGGGAAATTCTCGCCGTGCGCCGCCACACCGTCGGCTGGGTGAGCCAGTTCCTGCGGGTTATTCCGCGCATTAGCGCCCTGAATCTGGTGATGCAGCCGCTGATTGAACTGGGCGTCGACAAAGCCGAAGCCGAAGATCGCGCCAGCCGCCTGCTCACTCACCTCAACGTGCCGCAGCGCCTGTGGCACCTCGCGCCCTCCACCTTCTCCGGTGGCGAACAGCAGCGCGTGAACATTGCGCGCGGTTTTATCGTCGACTACCCGATTTTACTGCTCGACGAACCCACCGCCTCACTGGATGCCACCAACCGCGCCGCGGTGGTGACCCTGATCCAGCAAGCCAAAGCTCGCGGAGCCGCCGTCGTGGGCATTTTCCACGATGAAGACGTGCGCGAGCGCGTCGCCGATAGACTCTATGCCATGACACCAGCGCCCTCTGCGGAGATCCCAGCATGATCATTAACAATGTCAATTTGGTCCTAGAAGATCAGGTAGTTAAAGGCTCGCTGGAAGTGCAGGACGGCGTCATTACCGCCTTCGCCGACACCAGCAGCCAACTGCCGCAGGCGATCGATGCCGAAGGCGGCTGGTTGCTGCCGGGGCTTATCGAGCTGCATACCGACAACCTCGACAAGTTCTTCACCCCGCGCCCGAAAGTTGACTGGCCGGCCCACTCGGCGATGAGCAGCCACGACGCGCTAATGGTCGCCAGCGGCATTACTACCGTGCTCGACGCGGTGGCGGTGGGAGACGTGCGCGACGGTGGACATCGTCTGGAAAATCTGCAAAAGATGATCGACGCCGTGGTCAACAGCGGCAAGGCGGGCCTGAACCGCGCCGAGCATCGCCTGCACCTGCGCTGCGAGCTGCCGCACGAAAGCACTCTGCCGCTGTTTGAGAAGTTAATGCACACCGAAGTGCTGTCGCTGGTCTCCCTGATGGACCACTCGCCGGGCCAGCGCCAGTTCGCCACGCCGCAAAAGTACCGCGAATACTATCAGGGCAAATACAACCTGAATGACGACCAGATGGAAGTGTTTCAGGAAGATCAAATCCAGAACTCCCTGCGCTGGGCCAAACCGAACCGCTATGCCATCGCCGAGCACTGCCGCAATCTGGGCATCGCGCTGGCCAGTCACGATGACGCCACCACCGCGCACGTCGAAGAGTCGCGCGCGCTGGGCAGCGTGATTGCCGAATTCCCCACCACTGAAGAGGCTGCGCGGGCCTCACACGCATGTGGCCTGCAAGTGTTGATGGGTGCGCCAAATATCGTTCGAGGCGGCTCGCAGTCTGGCAATGTCGCCGCGCATCATCTGGCGTCACTGGGTATTCTCGACATCCTGTCTTCTGACTACTACCCGGCCAGCCTGCTCGACGCCGTGTTCCGTATCGCCAATGACGACAGCAACGGCTTCACGCTGCCGCAGGCGGTTGGTCTGGTGACGCGTAACCCGGCACGCGCGCTGAGTCTGCAAGACCGGGGCGTGATCGCTGAAGGAAAACGCGCCGATTTGGTGCTGGCTCGCGCCCACGCCGACCACCACTACGTGCAGAACGTGTGGCGTCAGGGGATTCAGGTGTTTTGATAAAGGAATGATTGATGAGCCGACTCGTTTACTTGATGGGCGCATCGGGAGCAGGCAAGGATAGCCTGCTGGATGCCCTGCGCCACGACCTGCCGCCCAATTTGATGGTGGCCCATCGCTACATTACTCGCCCTGCCAATGCTGGCTCGGAGAACCATATTGCTCTCAGCCAGCATGAGTTTTCCCAGCGAGCCGAGCGCGGCCTGTTTGCGCTGGAGTGGCAGGCTCACGGTTGCCATTACGCGGTCGGCATTGAGATAGACCACTGGATGCAGCAAGGCTGCAACGTGGTGATCAACGGCTCTCGTGCTTATCTTGAACAGGCGATGCAGCGCTACGGCCAGCGGCTGATCCCGGTCTGCTTGCAGGTGTCCGAAGACGTTTTGCGCCAGCGTTTAAAGCAGCGCGGGCGGGAAAACAGCGAGCAGATCCAGCATCGTTTGCAACGGGCGGCGCAGTACGCCAATCAGATGCCCGCCCATTGTCAGAGATTGGAAAACAACGGCCAATTACAACAGACGCTGGCAGGACTTTTGCAGCTACTCGCTGCGCCTTCCACCGCGTTTCTCTACCCTATTTCTCCCCAGAAGGTTGAGCCATGAGTGACATTGTTGAAAACCCGCAACACGCTGAAATCGACTTCTCACAGCCTAAAATTGGCGAAAACGTGGTGATGAATAAGTCCCGTGCCGGGCGCTACGTTCACATCTCCGATAACGCCATCTTTGAAGAATCCACTATCGACGACTACTCCTATACCGCCGGTAACAACCAGATTCATTACGCCACCATTGGCAAATTTGTCTCGATTGCCACCTATGTGCGCATCAATCCGGGCAACCATCCGACCTATAATCGCATTGCTCAGCATCACTTTACCTATCGCGCTTCGGCCTATGATTTGGGTGAAGATGACGTGAATTTCTTCGACTGGCGCCGCGAGCATCACGTCACCGTGGGCAATGATGTCTGGATCGGCCACAACGCGGTGATTATGCCCGGCGTGAAAGTGGGCAATGGCGCGGTGATCGGCACCTCCGCCGTGGTAACCAAAGACGTTGAGCCTTACTCCATCGTGGCGGGCGTGCCAGCGAAGAAGATTGGCATGCGCTTTAACGACAGCTTGATCGAGAAAATCGAGCGCAGCCAGTGGTGGAACTGGGATCACGAAACGCTAAGAGCGCGCATGCCTGATTTCCGCAACCTCGAAAGCTTTGTCGAAAAATACCTTTGAGTACTCCATTAAAGGATCCGTGCATGCAATTGACCTTTCTTGGCACCGGCGGAGCACAGCAGGTGCCCGTTTTTGGCTGCGAATGCGGCGTGTGTGAACAGGCGCGTAAAGACCCGGCGTTTCGCCGTCAGCCTTGCAGTGCAAAGTTGGAATATCAGGGGGAAGTGACGCTGATTGATGCAGGATTGCCGGAGTTAGCCCAACAGTTTGCGACGGGCGAAATTCAGCGTTTTTGGCTTACACACTATCATATGGATCACGTTCAGGGGTTATTTCCGTTGCGCTGGGGTGTTGGAAATGCGATCCCGGTCTATGGTCCGCCGGATGAAAACGGCTGCGACGACCTGTTCAAACATCCGGGCATTCTGAATTTTCAGCCGCCGTTTCAACCCTTTGTCACCCGTAATTTCGGCAACATGCAACTGACGCCGCTGCCGCTCAATCATTCTAAAATCACCTTCGGCTATTTGATTAAAACCGAGCGGGCGACGCTGGCTTACCTCACCGATACCGCCGGTTTGCCGCTGGCGACGGCGAAATATCTGGAGGAGATCCCACTGGATGCCATGGTGCTGGATTGCAGCCACCCGCCGCGCGACATCCCCGACAAAAATCACAATGACATTCATCAGGCGCTGGCTATCCATGATCAGTTAAAACCGGGCAAAACCTATCTGACCCATATCAGCCACAAGCTGGATTTATGGCTCCAGAGCAACCCACTGCCGGAAAACGTCATCGCGGCGCGAGACGGGCAGACGCTGAGTTGGTAAATATCACGGGCTTTATTGACGGGCGATAGCGGCCAGCTGGTTGGACTCCAGCACGGTGATACCGCCCAGACCGGCATTGAATGCCTGTTGCTGCATCGCCTTCGCCACGTCTAGGGCATCGATGGCTTTCCATTTGCCGGGCAGCAGCTTGAATAACGGCGCGCTGAGCTGTTCAAGTAAACGCGGAGGCTGGCGCTTTCCCACCAGCAATGAGGGGCGAACCAGCGTCAGCAATGGCCATTTCTGCGCAATCAGCGCCTGTTCAATCTCGCCTTTAGTGCGGTTATAGATTAAACGCGAATGAGGGTTGGCGCCGTTGGCACTGACCAGCAGGCAATGGCTGGCGCCGAGTCTACGCGCTGCGATGGCGCTGTTCACCACCATCTTGAATTCGATTTCGCGAAAAGCCGCCGCGCTTCCCGTCTGCTTGCGAGTAGTGCCTAAGCAGCAGAAAAAAAGGTCTATAGGCTCATCCAGGTCCGCCACCAGCGCGGGGATATCATCGCCGACGGGGTTGACCAGCTTACTTAGTGAGGCCAATGGTCGCCGCGTCGGGGCAACAATGCGACTCACACGTGAGTCTTGCTCAAGCAGGCAGAGCAGCTCCGCCCCCACCAGCCCGCTGGCCCCCAGCAAAAGTACCTTTGCCATGATATTTCCTTATGTCGATTCAGCCGCGTAGCGTTGTCTTTTCTGCGCGGGAGCGCCATCAGACATATCTTGTTACTGACTGAGTATAAGCCAGATGGAGAAACAGACTCGGACGAATCCGGTTTGACCTCAGCCGTCATGGGGTCCAAGCTTTATACATCAAGACATTTTCCATTAAGCAACGGGAGACATGATGAGCAAGAAAATTGCAGTCCTAATCACTGACGAATTTGAAGACTCAGAATTCACCTCGCCAGCGGAAGCCTACAAGAAAGCCGGCCACCAGGTGATTACCATTGAGCATAAAGCCGGCAACGTCATTCATGGCAAGCAGGGCAAAGCCAAAGTCACCATTGATAAATCCATTGATGATGTCAAAGTCGCTGACTTCGACGCTCTGCTGCTGCCGGGCGGCCACTCGCCAGATACTTTGCGCGGCGACGATCGCTTCGTCGAGTTTACTCGCCAATTCGCCAAAAGCGGCAAGCCTATTTTCGCCATTTGCCACGGGCCACAGCTGCTGATTAACGCGGATGTGATTCGCGGACGCAAGCTGACTACAGTGAAACCGGTGGTGGTTGATGTGAAAAACGCCGGAGCCGAGTTCTTCGATAAAGAAGTGGTGGTCGATAACGACACGCTGGTCACCAGCCGCACGCCAGATGACTTACCTGCGTTTAACCGCGAGTCGCTTAGAGTGCTGGCGGCATAACTCAGCTAAATAGCCAAACTAATGCGATAGTTTGACTGAATAGTTTGAACCACAGGGCCGGGAAACCGGCCCTTTTGGTGTCTGCCAATCTAGCTTTCGCTACGCTGCCATCTCAACTTGGTGCCAAACCCGAGATTATTATCGGTCATCTTGATTTCATTGAGTTTTAACGCCCAGACGGGTGCTTTCATCGTTGCCGCGATGGGGAACTGCTGGCAGTAACGCTGGCGCGCCGCCTGCTCTTCATCACCAGACAGAATCACCGCCTTGCCGCGATACTGAATACCACGAATCAGCGCAATGCTCTCCGGCTGGGGTGCAACGGTGCCCACCACCTGCGGGTTTTTCACCATCATCGCACCGTGATGGGTTTTCAGCTCGGTCATGAAATAGAGCGTCATGATTTCCGTGTCCGCCACGTAAAAACAGTTGGCGCTCCACATCTCCCCATCTGCCAACGCGCACAGCGCCAGCACGTGATTGTCATCAAGAAAGGTGCTGATATGTTTTACATCGGTCGCGTCAGTCATGCCCTGCTCCTCAAAATTATCTGCCGCCAGTTTAGCGCGCTATCGGCGCGATAAGGTAAACTTGCCGTTCAACTTCAATTCATAGCATCGCGTTGCCATTCAAAATGTCCGAGTCTGCCGAGCCATCCCGCTGGTTTTTATACATGCTGCGCACGCCGTCCGGCATGCTTTACACCGGCATCACCACCGAAGTCGAACGCCGTTTGGCCCAGCATCAGTCGGGTAAAGGTGCCAAAGCGCTGCGCGGTAAAGGCGAACTAGAATTAGTGTTCCACTGCCCCGCCGGAGATCGCTCACAGGCCTCAAAGCTTGAACTAAAAGTGAAGAAACTGACGAAAGTGCAGAAAGAGAAATTGGTGAAAGAACAGCCGGGGAGTTTGGAGAGTTATTTGGATTGTTGAGCTATAGCCGCCTTCTCCTCAGAGAAGAGAAGGCGAAACGCAGACTCAAAAACGATTAAACGCCGCCGGGAAAGTCACTTCGCCGTGGGCATCGTTGAGGGCGTCATCACTCAGGGTGTAGAGCTGGAAAGTGGCTTCGGTGTCTGGCCAGCGACAGTGCAGGTCGTGCGGGGCCGCGGGTTTGAAGCCGAA
>Ga0157370_10001630_pt1 | contig 27714 bp, 29 predicted proteins | sample C35metaG_FD_113463 | JGI IMG/M metagenome (GOLD analysis project Ga0157370, IMG submission 113463) | Corn rhizosphere microbial communities from Kellogg Biological Station, Michigan, USA - C3-5 metaG | ecosystem: Host-associated > Plants > Roots > Rhizosphere > Soil | place: USA: Michigan...
CATTGGCGGCGGGTGTGATCCAGGCAAAAAGATCGGGCGATTCTAGGAACGCCGCCTAATGTGGTCAAGTTTTAACCGGCCGCCCTGTTAGGCAGCAATGGACTTAAAACTGGTCTTTCCAGGCCCGCAGGCGAGCAAATACCTCGCTAGGCTTGCGCTGAGCCGCGCCGTCCCGTTCGTCGATTTTTGCGACCACGTTCGCAACCTCGGCGCGCAAAAACGGATTCGTTGCCCGTTCCAGCGCCAGATTCGACGGCAAGCTGATCTGCCCGTGCTCGCGCCACGCCGTCACTTGCGCCAGGCGTGCACTGATCTGGGCGTTCTGTGGCTCCACGGCCTGGGCGAAGCGCAAATTGCTCAGGGTGTATTCGTGGGTGCAATAAATAGCCGTGTCGTCGTGCAACGCCGCCAGCCGGCCCAGGGAGCTGAACATTTGCTCCGGCGTACCCTCGAATAAGCGCCCGCAGCCGCCGGCAAACAAGGTGTCGCCGCAAAACAGCAGCGGCACGTCGGCTTCGGTCGGCGCGCTTGCGGCGTAGTAGGCGATATGGCCGAGGGTGTGGCCAGGCACGGTAAAAATGCGCAGGTTGAGGCCGAGCACTTCAATCTGATCGCCGTCGTCGAGCGCCACGTCGCGGCCGGGAATGTTTTCCTGCGAGGGGCCATAGACCTTCGCCCCGGTGGCAGTTTTCAATTGCTCCACGCCGCCGACGTGGTCGAAATGGTGATGGGTCACCAGAATGTCGCTCAACTGCCAACCGGGATTGGCCTTCAACCAGGCCAGCACCGGGGCAGCATCGCCGGGATCGACCACCGCGCAGCGCTGCGTGGCAGTGTCTTGTAACAACCAGAGGTAGTTGTCGTTGAAAGCGGGTAGGGCATCGATCTGTATCATGGCGCGGTCGCTAAGCTGACGGTGACGACGCATCTTATTGGTTTTTCGCGCGGTCTGGTGCTGTGCCCGCAATGCGGTGCCCATGAAGTGAGGAACGGTTATGACTGACAAGGCCTTCGCCCAAGCTGACCCCGAATGGCTCGAGCTGATCAGCGCCGCGCGCGGCTGGCTCGACGGCCCGCTGGGGCAAATGATGCTCGGCGAAGAACGGCGCTTGCTGGAAGACGAGCTGGCGCGGTTCTTTGGCGGCTACCTGGTGCATTACGGCCCACACGCCGACAAACCGTCCGGCGCCAAACAGATTCAACGCTGCGTTCACGTCGGCGCGCCATTGCCAGGCGCCGAGATTGTTTGCGAAGAACAAGCCTGGCCGCTCACCGAATCTGCCGCCGACGTGCTGGTGCTGCAACACGGCCTGGACTTCTGCCTTTCGCCCCACGGTCTGCTGCGCGAAGCCGCCCGCAGCGTGCGACCGGGCGGGCACCTGATCATCATCGGCATCAACCCTTGGAGCACCTGGGGCCTGCGTCACGTGTTCGCCCGCGACGCCCTTGGCGATGCCCGTTGCATCGCCCCCAACCGGGTCACCGACTGGCTGCGCCTGCTCGGTTTCGCGCTGGAGAAACGCCGCTTCGGGTGCTATCGTCCGCCGCTTGCCTCGCCAGCCTGGCAATCGCGCCTCAGCCGTCTTGAGCAGTGGGGCGGGGCCTGGCAAATGCCGGGAGCAGGCTTCTATCTATTAGTGGCGCGCAAGCTGGTTATCGGCTTGCGCCCCTTGCGTCAGGCACAGCGAGCGCCGATGGGAAAGCTGATGCCCATGCCGGTGGCCAAAGTCAGCCGGCGTGATTCAAAACCGTGACACACAAGCAGCAGGATTCATGAGCGAACAGATCGAAATCTTCACCGACGGCGCCTGCAAAGGTAACCCCGGCCCTGGCGGCTGGGGCGCGTTGCTGGTGTTCAAAGGCGTGGAAAAGGAACTGTGGGGCGGCGAAGCCAACACCACCAACAACCGCATGGAGCTCACCGCCGCCATTCGCGGCCTGGAAGAGCTCAAACGCCCATGCGAAGTGCTGCTGGTCACCGACTCCGAATATGTAATGAAAGGCATGAAAGAGTGGTTGGTGAACTGGAAAAAGCGCGGCTGGAAAACCGCCGCCAAGCAGCCGGTTAAAAATGCCGACCTCTGGCAGGCGCTGGACGAACAGGTCAACCGCCACACCGTGACCTGGAAGTGGGTGCGCGGCCACACCGGCCACCCCGGCAACGAGCGGGCCGACCAGTTGGCCAACCGCGGCGTCGATGAAGTACGAGGAATCAAGCATGCGTAGTGTTGTACTGGATACCGAAACCACAGGTATGCCGGTAACCGATGGCCACCGGGTTATCGAAATCGGTTGTGTTGAACTGATCGGCCGCCGCCTCACCGGCCGGCATTTCCACGTGTACCTGCAGCCCGATCGCCAGAGCGACGAAGGCGCCATCGCGGTTCACGGTATTACTGATGAATTCCTCGCCGACAAACCGCGCTTCAAAGAAGTGGCCGACGAGTTCTTCGAATTCATCAAAGACGCGCAACTGATCATCCACAACGCCGCGTTCGACATCGGCTTTATCAACAACGAATTTGCCCTGCTGGGCCAGGACGACCGCGCCGACATCACCGAGCACTGCAGCGTGCTCGACACCCTGATGATGGCCCGCGAACGTCACCCGGGGCAGCGCAACAACCTCGACGCCCTGTGCAAACGCTACGGCGTCGACAACTCCGGCCGCGAACTGCACGGCGCCTTGCTCGACGCCGAGATTCTCGCCGACGTTTATCTGAGCATGACTGGCGGCCAGACCAGCCTGTCGCTGGCCGGCAACGCCTCCGACGGCAACGGCGGCAATGGTGGCGCCAACCAGGCCAGCGAAATCCGCCGCTTGCCGGCCGACCGCCCGCGTACCCGTGTGATTCGCGCCAACGAAGAAGAACTGGCCGCTCATGCCGTGCGCATGGGGCTGCTGGAAAAAGCCTCTGGTGCGCTGCCGCTGTGGGTGCAAATGGATGCGCCGGCAGTGGAAGCCGAGCCCGCCGAAACCGCATAAGGTTTTTGTAGGAGCGACCTTGGTCGCGAACCCTGGAAACTACTTTCTAAAAAAAGTTTGCAGGGTTCGCTAGCAAGCTAGCTCCTACGGTTCGCACCTTTCTTCAAAAATTCTCGATGCGCCCCCCATCCCCGCTGTGGGAGTGGCTTTAGCCGCGATGCTTTTTGCCCACATTCACCTGCGCCATTTCCTACTGAATTATCCGCGTGCGACGTTTTCGTACAGCCCCCGACGCAGGGGGTTACGCGCGTTCTGTCGAGTCTCTACCCTGAGGGCTGCACGGGCCCGGCCCAGTAACTCTTCAGGCGATAACAGCATGTATAAAGACCTCAAGTTTCCCGTTCTCATCGTGCACCGCGATATCAAGGCCGACACCGTGGCCGGCGACCGCGTGCGGGAAATTGCCCGTGAGCTGGAGTTGGAAGGCTTCACCATCATTTCCACCGCCAGCTCTACCGAAGGGCGCATCGTGGCCTCCACGCACCACGGCCTGGCCTGCATTCTGGTGGCCGCTGAAGGGGCAGGGGAAAACCAGCGTCTGCTGCACGATGTGATCGAGCTGATCCGCGCCGCTCGGGTGCGTGCGCCGCAGTTGCCGATTTTCGCCTTGGGTGAGCAGGTGACCATTGAGAACGCGCCGGTCGAGGCCATGGCTGATCTCAACCATCTGCGCGGTTTGCTTTATCTGTTCGAAGACACCGTGCCGTTCCTGGCGCGCCAGGTGGCCCGCGCCGCACGTATTTATCTGGATGGTTTGCTGCCGCCGTTTTTCAAAGCGCTGGTGCAACACACCGCCGAGTCCAACTATTCCTGGCACACGCCAGGCCATGGCGGCGGCGTGGCATATCGCAAGAGTCCGGTGGGGCAGGCGTTTCACCAGTTTTTCGGCGAGAACACCTTGCGCTCGGACCTCTCGGTATCGGTGCCGGAGCTCGGTTCGTTGCTCGACCACACCGGCCCGCTGGCCGAAGCTGAAGCCCGGGCGGCACGCAATTTTGGCGCCGACCACACCTACTTCGTCATCAACGGCACCTCGACGGCGAACAAGATCGTCTGGCACTCGATGGTCGGCCGCGACGACCTGGTGTTGGTTGACCGCAACTGCCACAAGTCGATTCTGCATTCGATCATCATGACCGGCGCCATTCCGCTGTACCTCAGCCCGGAGCGCAATGAGCTGGGCATCATCGGCCCGATTCCGCTGAGCGAGTTCAGCCGCGAATCGATCCAGGCCAAAATCGACGCCAGCCCGCTTGCCCGTGGCCGCGAGCCGAAGGTGAAGCTGATGGTGGTGACCAACTCCACCTATGACGGCCTGTGCTACAACGCCGAGCTGATCAAGCAAACCGTGGGCGACAGCGTGGAAGTGCTGCACTTCGACGAAGCCTGGTACGCCTATGCCGCCTTCCACGAGTTCTACGCCGGCCGTTACGGCATGGGCACCTCGCGCACCGAAGACGGGCCGCTGGTGTTCACCACCCATTCCACCCACAAATTGCTCGCCGCGTTCAGCCAGGCCTCGATGATTCATGTGCAGGACGGCGGCGCTCGCCAGCTCGACCGCGACCGCTTCAATGAAGCGTTCATGATGCACATCTCCACCTCGCCGCAGTACGGCATCATCGCCTCCCTGGACGTTGCCTCGGCGATGATGGAAGGCCCGGCAGGGCGCTCGCTGATTCAGGAAACCTTCGACGAAGCGCTGAGCTTCCGCCGCGCCCTGGCCAATCTGCGGCAGAACCTGAGTGCTGATGATTGGTGGTTCAGCATCTGGCAGCCGACCCTAGCGGACGGCGCCGAGCAGCTGACCACCGCTGATTGGGTACTGCAGCCACAGGCGGATTGGCATGGCTTTGGCGATGTGGCCGATGACTACGTGCTGCTCGACCCGATCAAAGTCACGCTGGTCACGCCCGGCCTCACCGCCGGCGGCGCGCTCAGCGAGCGGGGCATCCCAGCGGCGGTGGTGAGTAAATTCCTTTGGGAACGTGGGCTGGTGGTTGAGAAGACTGGTCTGTATTCCTTCCTGGTGCTGTTCTCCATGGGCATTACCAAGGGCAAATGGAGCACCTTGCTCACCGAGTTGCTGGAATTCAAACGCAGCTACGACGCCAACGTGCGCTTGATTAATTGCCTGCCTTCGATCGTGCGCGAAGACACCCGCTATCAGCACATGGGCCTGCGCGATTTGTGCGATGCATTGCACACCTGCTACCGCGATAACGCCACGCCCAAAGCGCTGAAACGCATGTATACCGTGCTTCCGGAGCTGGCGATCAAACCTGCCGACGCCTACAACCATCTGGTGCGCGGCGAAGTGGAAGCGGTGCCGATCGATCAGTTGCAAGGGCGTATCGCGGCGGTGATGTTGGTGCCGTATCCGCCTGGCATTCCGCTGATCATGCCGGGCGAGCGCTTCACCGAAGCGACTCGCTCCATCATCGATTACCTGGCTTTCGCCCGCACCTTCGACCGCAGCTTCCCCGGCTTCGATACCGACGTGCATGGCTTGCAGCACCAAGACAGCCCGCAAGGGCGCTGCTATACCGTTGACTGCATCAAGGAATAACGGGTCTCGAGGGATGCAAGCAGGATCAAGCGCAACAGAACGCGACAAGGCGTATGGGGTTCTGGACCTGCTTGGCGCTGGTAGTGCTTGGGAGTGTTTCTGCCGCCCTCGAACCTCGCCGTTTCTGGTTCAAACCCGAGGCGTTCAGGCCCGGCGCCAGTGGCGCAACCGCGTGCACGGTGTCGCCACGTTATAGGCGTGGCGCGTTATGCGCCGGTGGCTATGGGCCGGCTTGGGTCGGTGATCCATTCGCTCCAAGACCCTGCATACAGCGGCGCCAGCGGATAACCGGCGAGGCTCAGGGCGAAGAGGTTATGGCAGGCCGTTACGCCGGAGCCGCAGTACGCCACCACGCCGTCAGCGGGACGATTGCCCAGTTGCGCGGCAAAGCGGGCGCGCAGTTGCTCGGTCGGCAGAAAACGCCCGTCGCTGCCCAGGTTGTCGGTGAACACCGCGCATTGCGCGCCGGGAATATGCCCGGCCACCGGATCAATAGGCTCCACTTCCCCACGAAAACGCGGCAGGGCGCGGGCGTCCAACAAGGTCAATTGCGGCTCGCTCAGGCGTTGCTGCACCTGCTCAGCGTTCAGCACCAACTTGGCGTCGGCGTGGCCGGTAAACGTGCCGGCGCTGCGCCCGGGCACGGCGTGGTCCAGCGGTAGACCCGCCTCGCGCCATGCCTTTAAACCGCCATCAAGCAAAAACACCTTGTCGCGCTTGCCCAGCCAAACCAGCAGCCACCAAGCATGGGCGGCAAAGGCGCCGGGGCCGTCGTCGTAAAGGATCACTTCGCTGTCATTGTTCAGGCCCCAGGCACGCAGGCGTTCGATCAGCTGCTGTGGGTCGGGCAGGGGATGGCGGCCGGTGACGCCTTTGACGATCTTGCCCGACAAGTCGCGTTCCAGATCAGCAAACACCGCACCGGGAATGTGGCCTTCGGCATAACTGCGTTGGCCATAGGCGAGGTCATCGAGGGCGAAGCGGCAATCGAGCAGCAAACGCTCAGGGCCGGCAGGACGGCTGGCGAGTTCGGAAGCAGAGATCAGTTGCGCGAGGGACATGATGGGCACCTGAGAACAAATCGGGGCGCTCATCATAAACGCGTTTAGCCAGAGCGGGCCTGCAAACCGGGCACGCGCCCAACACGCCGCCCCCGTAGGAGCTAGCTTGCTAGCGAACCCTGCAAACGCCGATTGCCGAGGTTTCCAGGGTTCGCCACCAAGGTGGCTCCTACAAAATGGCGCTTTTCAGTCGATTTTCAGTTTGCCAATCCGGTCGTTATCAAGGCTGCCGAAGTACAGGAAGCCACCCACCGGTTTCACCGACGTCACCATGCGCAAGTTGCTGCCGCTGGTGTCGTGCAGGCTGCGGGTGATTTTGCCTTGCTCGTCCACGGCAATCGCCAGGCCGTACTTGGCCGGTTTCGGCCACAAGGCGCGCGGTAGTTTGGCCATTTGTGCTTTCAAAAATGGCTGGCCTTGGAGGAAGTCGGCGTCGGCTTTGCGTGGGGTTGGCAGGGCGACCCAGAAGGTGCCGGCGCGGTCGCCTTGCAGGTTGTCCGGCATGCCCGGCAGGTTGTCGATAAACACGTCATGGGTGCCGGCTTTCGGGCCTTTGAGCCAGAGGCGGCTGATGCGGTAACGGTAGGTTTCGTTGACCAGCACGAAATCTTCCTTCGCCGACAGCGCCACGCCGTTGGCGAAGTACAGGTCTTTGAGCAGCACCTCGGTGGTTTTGCTCATCGGGTCATAACGCAGCAGGCGGCCGTAGGGGCGGCCTTCGAGCAGGTCGAGCAGGTAGTCCGGCTGTTCGAATTTGCTCGAAGCATCGGAGAAGTAAATGCGCCCGTCGCTGCCGATGTCGACATCGTCGGTGAACCGGAATGGCACGCCGCCGGCTTCGGTCGTTAGCACGGTGATCTGGCCTTGCGGGTCGATACTGAGCAGGCCTTTGTAGGCATCGGCGACGATCAGGTTGCCCTTGGCGTCGAAGTCCATGCCCAGCGGCCGGCCTTTGGTTTCGGCGAAGGTTTCGACCGAGCCGTCGGTTTTGATGCGAATGACCTTACCGTCATGGGTGCCGCCATACACGCGGCCTTCGGCGTCGACGGCGGTGTCTTCAGGGCCGTGAACCTGGCCTTTGGCGAGCAGTTCGGCTTTCATCAATGCGTCGTTGGGTTCCAGCACGCCGGTCATGGCCGGCTCGTGCGGCGGGGTCCAGGCCAGCGGGTCGATGGGGCTGGGTTTGATCAGCAGGTACACCACCACAATCACCAGCAGCAGGGCCACTAGGCCCAGAAACTTTTTCATGACATATCCTTGTTCTGATTATTGTCGGACAAAACGCCCGCAGCATAGGAGCGCCGCTGCTGCAGGGCAAGCCGTGAATCACCGCTCGAATCACCGGCCATAGCCGGGCTCGATATATACTGCGCGGCAAATTTAAGGAGAGGCATGTGGCCATCGAAATCAATTGGATCCGCGATGACGCCAACTTGGCGCAGTTATGTGCCCAATGGCGACGTCTGCCTTATGTGGCCCTCGACACCGAATTCATGCGGGTCGACACCTTTTATCCCATCGCCGGCCTGCTGCAGGTGTGCGACGGCAGCCAGGTTTTTCTGATTGACCCGCTGCTAATCCAGAACTGGGATGCCTTTGCCGAGCTGCTGTCCGACCCGGCCGTGCTCAAAGTGCTACACGCCTGCAGCGAAGATCTTGAGGTTTTTTCCCGCCTCACCGGCACCTTGCCGCTGCCACTGTTCGACACCCAGATTGCCGCCGCTTACTTGAATATCGGCTTCTCCATGGGCTACTCGCGGCTGGTGCAGAGCGTGTTGGACATCGACCTGCCCAAAGGCGAAACCCGCTCCGACTGGTTGCAGCGGCCGCTTTCCGAGACGCAAATCAGCTACGCCGCCGAGGACGTATTGCACCTGGCCGAAGTGTTCCAGGCCCTGCGCGCGCGGCTGGCGCCGGACAAGTTCGACTGGGTGCTGGAAGACGGTGAAGAAATGGTCAGCAACCTGCGCCGCGAAATCGACCCCAACGAGGTGTACCGCGACGCCAAGCTCGGCTGGAAACTGCCGCCGGCCAAGCTCGCCGTGCTGCGCGAACTCTATGCCTGGCGTGAGCAGCAGGCGCGCTTGCGCAACCTGCCGCGTAACCGGGTGATCCGCGAGAACTCGCTGTGGCCCATGGCGCGCACCCAGCCCGACAACCTTGTGGCGCTGGCGCGCATCGAAGATATGCATCCGAAAACCGTGCGCCAGGACGGCGAATTTCTGCTCGGTCTGATCAAACAAGCCGCCGCCAAACCCGCCGAGCAATGGCCAGAGCCGCTGCCCGAGCCGCTGCCGGTCGAAGCGGCGGCCTTGCTGAAAACCTTGCGTGCGGTCGGCCAGCGTGAAGCCGAGCGCCTGGATATCGCGCCGGAAATCATGCTGCGCAAAAAAGTACTCGAGGCGCTGCTTAAAAGCGGTTACCCCAACGGTCCCTACCAACTGCCCGACTCTCTGCGCGGTTGGCGACGTGAATTGATGGGCCAGGAACTGCTCGACAGCCTGGCGGCCCATACCCAGGAACAACAGGCATGAAACAGATTTGCTCGATTTACCGCAGCCCGAAGAAAAACGAAATGTACCTGTATGTGCTTAAGGCCGATGCCTTGAAGAAGGTGCCAGAGTCGTTGTTGGTGGCCTTTGGGCCGCCCAAGCATGCGTTTGATTTGGTGTTGAGTCCGGAGCGGCAGCTGGCGCGCGAGGATATTAATAAGGTGCTGGAGAACCTTGAGGGGCAGGGGTATCACTTGCAGATGCCGCCCGCGGAGGACGAGTACATTCAACATCTACCCGAAGAACTCCTACGCCGAAACGACCCCATTTAACCGGGCGACCTCCTGGGCGTCGGCCAGGCGGCGTTGCGTCCTCACGCTAAATGCTCACGTACTTAAGTACGCTGCGCTTTATCGTTCCGGGGCGCCTTGCCTGGCGCTAGCCCAGGAGGTCGGAAGTAGCTCTAAAAGCAAAGCAAAGCAAAGCAAAGCAAAAGCAGAGCAAAGCAAAAGCAGAGCAAAGCAAAAGCAGAGCAAAGCAGAGCAGAGCAGGGCGAGGCGAAAGTCGTTGTGGTGTTTCCATTTTTCTTTTTTGAGGTGTCGCCACCTAGCGTGGCTTCGCCGTGGTTGAAGGTTTTGTAGTCTCATGCGCGTTTTAGTTGCTGAACATGATCACGCTTTGTATGCGCAGTTGCTGCGCGGGGCTCAACCGGATCTGGAGTTGGTGGCCAGTGATGATCCAACCGAGTTGGCGCGCTTGGCGCCTGAGTGCGAGGTGTGGTTGGGGGAGCCGGTTTTGCTGGCTTCGGTGTTGCGTAAGGGGCATGTGCCGCAGTGGTTTCAGTCGACGTGGGCGGGCATTACGCCGCTGTTGGCGAAGGATTTGCCGACGAGTTATCGGTTGACCCGCGCGGTGGGGATTTTCGGTCAGGTGATGGCTGAGTATGTGCTGACTTATATGTTGGCTCACGAGCGCGAGGTGTTGGCGCGCCTGGCCGCTCAGGTGGAGCGGCGGTGGGACAACCACGCGCCGCGCAGCCTGGCGGGGCGGCGGGTGCTGATTGTCGGCACGGGTGATATCGGCCTGAGCGTGGCGCAGTTTTTGGCGCCGTTTGGCGTCGAGTTGTATGGCGTGGCAAGTTCGGCCCGCGAGTTGGCGCCGTTCAAGGAAGTGGCGGCGATGGATCAACTGCCGCGTTTAGTGGCGCAGGCGGATTACGTGATCAATCTGCTGCCCGATACGCCGAGCACTCACGATATTTACAACGCGGCACTGTTCGCTCAGTTCGTGCCGACGGCGTTGTTTATCAATGCCGGACGCGGGGTGGCGGTGGTCGATGCGGACCTGGTGGCGGCACTGCGGGATGGGCATCTGGCCGGCGCCATCATTGACGTGTGCCGCCAGGAGCCGCTGCCGGCGCGCCATCCGTTCTGGACCGCGTTCGGCCTGTTGCTCACCGGCCACAGTTCGGCACCCACACAGCCGCCGTTGATGGCGCAGCTGTTTCTGGACAACCTGCAACGCTTGCAAAAGGGCGAACCGTTGCGCGGCGAAGTGGACTTTTCCAAGGGTTATTAGGAGTGGTTCGCAGGCCCGTCAAACGGCCTGCAACCGTTTGGCAATGCGGCCTTGGCCGGTGCCGAGGCAGGCGCTAGACTGCCGGCCTTTTCACCAGCCCGTACCTCGCCATGGCCGCCAAAGTCGAACCTTTCTGGAAACGCAAAACCCTCGACCAGCTCGACCAGGACGAGTGGGAGTCGCTGTGCGACGGTTGCGGCCTGTGCTGCCTGCAAAAGCTCGAAGACGAAGAAGACGGCAGCGTTTACTACACGCGCATCGCCTGCAAATTGCTCGACCTGAAAACCTGCCGCTGCAGCAATTACCCAAAACGTCGCGACTTCGTGCCCGACTGTATCCAGCTCACGCCCGGCCAGGCCAGCGAATTCCAGTGGCTGCCGCCGACCTGCGGCTATCGCCTGGTAGCCGAGGGCAAAGACTTGGAAAGCTGGCACCCATTGGTGTGCGGCGACCCGGAAATGGTCCACAACGCTGGCATTTCTCAGGTCGGGGCGATGCTCAGTGAGACCGCCGTCCCGGAAGATGACTGGGAAGACTATATGATCTTCCGCTCGGGCTGAGCCTGGCCCGTGGTCCGAGGCGACCCATTATTCATCTCGGTGAATCAAACAACCGAGGCCCGGTCATAGGGACGTACCGCGCCGCATCAACAAGGAATTGTCTGCAATGCCCAGCCTCCGTCACGCGTTTGTTTCCGCCGTTTTACTCCTCGCCAGCAGTCCGCTCTGGGCGGTGGAAAAAGTCGACCTCGATTACACCGTGCGTTTGCTGCCCGACAGCGACCAGGCCGAAGTGCGCCTGAGCTTGGCCAAAGGCGAGGCGGTGCGCAGCCTGACCTTCAATCTGGGCAAAAAGGGCTACTTCAGCGACTTCACCACCGACGGCACCTGGCAATCAGGCGCGGCGCAACCGGGCGAGCAGCAGCAAGGCGTCTGGCAGCCGGGCAAAGGTAAAACCAGCCTCAGCTACCGCGTGCGCATCAGCCATCCGCGCCCAGCGGCCGACGGCAAAGCCACTCGCTACGACGCGCGCATGACCGCCGACTGGGCCTTGCTGCGCGGCGATGATTTGGTGCCCAGCGCGCGCCTGGACCAGCACGACGGCATCGAGCTGGTATCGCGCCTGCAATTCGAATTGCCCAAAGGCTGGAAAAGTGTCGAAACCGGCTGGCCACGCGTGGGTAAAAACCGCTTCCGCATCGACAACCCTTCGCGTCTGTTCGACCGCCCGACGGGCTGGATGCTGGCCGGCAAAATCGGCACCCGGCGCACCACCTTGGGCGAAACCGAAGTGACCGTCGCCGCGCCAGTGGGCTCGGGCGTGCGGCGCATGGACGTGCTGACGATGTTGACCTTCGTGTGGCCGCAAGTGCAGGCCGTATTCCCGCGTGATCCGGCCAAGCTGCTGGTGGTGGGTGCGGGCGACCCGATGTGGCGGGGCGGGTTGTCGGCGTCCAATTCACTGTTTATGCATGCCGACCGGCCCTTGGTCAGCGAGAACGGCACCAGTTCGTTGGTGCATGAACTGGTGCACGTGTTCAGCCGCATCCGCGACACCGACAACAGCGACTGGATCAGCGAAGGCCTGGCTGAGTACTACGCCATCGAACTGCTGCACCGCGCCGGCGGCATGACCACCGAGCGTTACAAAGCCGTGAACGCCAACCTCAAACAGTGGAGCCGCAAAGTCGTCAGCCTGCGCGGCAACAGCGTCAGCGGCAAAACCACCGCCCGCGCTGTGCTGCTGCTGCAAGACCTCGACCGTGAAATCCGCAAACGCACCGACAACAAACGCTCGTTAGACGATGTAAGCCGAGGGTTGATGCGTATGGATGTGGTGAGCACCAAAGACTTCATCAGCGTCAGCGAAGACGTGATCGGCGGGCCTTCGAAAGTGCTGGATACGCCGTTGTTGAAAGCCGCCGAGTAAGCCCGAATTTTCCAGATTCGTAGGAGCGACGACGCGTAATTCGGCCCGTTATTCAGCGCGCGAACTGCGGCCCGGATTTGGTATTCAGCCCCTTCGCCATGCGGTCATACAGCACCACATTCACCGTCGCCGCCAAATTCATGCAGCCGTTGGTGGGGATGTAAATCACCTCTTCGCACCAGGCCAAGACCTCTTTGCTCAGCGAGCCATCTTCGGGGCCGAAGATGTAAATGGCGCGGTCGGGGTGGGTGTATTCGGTCAAGGGTTTTGCGCCTTCGACCAACTCCACCGCCACCGGGGTGCAGCCCAGCGGAATGATGCTTTGCAGGTCTTCGATGCCGATCAACGGGATGTCCTGGTGGACCATCTTGGTGTCGGTGGCGAATTCCTGTGCGCGGGCATAGCGCTTGCCGGTGTAGAACACCGAGTTCACGCCGTAGCAGCCAGCGGCGCGCATGACGGCGCCGACGTTGTCAGGGGATTTTGGGTTGAACAACCCGATACAGCTGTAGCGACGATTAGCCACAAAACGCTCTCTTATTCTTTGCTTTTCAACAGCGCAGCCAGGTCGGCAAAGGCTTTGTGGGTGACTTTCGGCCCGGTTGGACTGGCCGTTGACCCTTCGCTGAAGTACTGCTGGTCGGTATAGCGCGAGTGTTCGTTGTCGTGACAGAACAGGCAGAGCAGCTCCCAGTTGGAACCGTCTTGCGGGTTGTTGTCGTGGTTGTGGTCGCGGTGGTGCACGGTCAGTTCGCTCAGGCGTTTGCCTTCGAACTCGCGTTGGCAGCGCCCGCAAATGTGTGGGTACATCTTCAGGGCTTTGGCCCGATAACCTTCTTCACGGCTGCGCTGGGCTTCGGCGATCAGCCGGTCGGTTTTAAGCGTGGCCGCCGATTTTTCAGTGCTCATGGGATGTCCTGTTCAGTCCAGGGTTGGGAGTGCGGTAATGGTGAGCCCGGCGCGCGGGCTTCTCAAGGGCTTCCGCGTTTTTCCGCGATCCAGATGGTATGGCGTGTGCCTTTGTTGCCGTGGGCATACACCTGCACTTCCTTCACCGCGAAACCGGCCTTGGCCACGCGCTCGGAAAACTTGCGGTCGGCGCTGGCCGACCACACCGCCAGAATGCCTTTTGCCCGCAGCGCGCGATGGCAGCTACCAAGACCCGCAGCGGAGTAAAGCCAGCTGTTGCCTTTTTGCGTCAGGCCTTCGGGGCCGTTGTCGACGTCGAGCATGATGGCGTCGAAGCCTGCCGGTTCGCCTTGCAGTACATGGGCCACGTCGGCGCAGCGGATTTCGGCCCGTGGGTCGTCAATCGGCATACCGGCTTTCAGACCAAGCGGACCGCGGTTCCACTCGATCACGCCGGGCACCAGTTCGGCCACCACCACCTGCGCAGTGGCGCCCAGGTTTTTCAGCGCGGCGGCGAGGGTGAAGCCCATGCCCAGCCCGCCGATCAGCACGCGCGGCGCGGGGCGATGAGCGACTTGCTTGCATGGGATTTCGGCTAGCGCATCTTCGGAACCGTGCATGCGCGTGTTCATCAACTGGCCGCCGTCGCCACCCTGAATTTTGATCACGAAGTCTTCGCCGTACTCGAACAGGCACAGCGCGCCGCCGTTTTCGGGAATGGGGGCGGTGTCGAGCAGAACGAAGCGTTTCATTGAGGGTGAGCCTTATGCGGGGCGCGTAGTCTAACGTCCACGTCACGGTTACGGAGGTGCGTTATGCAACTGTTCAGATTGATGGTGCTGGGGGCGGGCGTTATGGCCGCCGCCGCAACGATGGCTGCCACGCCGGGTTCACCTGGCACCGCCACGCCTAATCCTTATCAGACCATTCAGCCGCGCAACGTGCCGATGCCGGCGCCCGCCGCCCGGCCAAACACGCCAGATGCCTATAACCCCCGCGTGCCGCCGCCTGCCAACACAGTGAACCCACGCGACAACGGCCTGCCGCAAATGCAGCAGGCGCCGAGCACGCCAAAAGTGAAGCCGGCGGAGCCGGTGAAGCCAAGGGTTGAGGAATAACAGCTCTGCGGCACCGTAGGAGCTAGCTTGCTAGCGAACCCTGCAAACGCCGGTTGTCGAGGGTTGCAGGGTTCGCGACCAAGGTCGCTCCTACAGAGCGCGTTCAGGAGCGAGTCAGCCCGCCAATCCCAACACCTTCAGCAAAAACGCATATCCCAACGCCACGTCCTTGATGCCCTGATAGCGTCCGCTCATGCCGCCGTGACCGGCGCCGAGGTCGGTTTTCAGCAGCAGCAGGTTGTCGTCGGTCTTGTGCGCACGCAGCTTGGCTACCCATTTCGCGGCTTCCCAGTACTGCACGCGGCTGTCGTTGTAGCCGGCCACGGCGAGCAGCGCAGGGTAGGCCTGAGCGCTGACGTTCTCGTACGGCGCGTAGCCCTTGATGCGCTCGAATACTTCGGGTTCGTTCGGGTCGCCCCATTCGTCGTATTCGGTAATGGTCAGCGGCAGATCGGGGTTCTGCATGGTGTTCAGCACATCCACAAACGGCACTTCAGCGATGGCGGCGGCGAACAGGTCGGGACGTTGGTTGAGCACCGCGCCAATCAGCAAACCGCCGGCGCTGCCGCCGCTGATAGCCAGTTGGCTGCGGGTGGTGTAGCCCTCGGCGAGCACATGCTCGGCGCAGGCGATGAAGTCGCTGAAGGTATTGGCCTTGTGCTCGAGCTTGCCGGCGCGATACCAGGCTTCGCCCAGTTCGCCGCCGCCACGAATGTGGGCGATGGCGAAGACGAAACCACGGTCCAGCAAGCTCAACCGGGCGTGGGAAAACCAGGGATCCAGGCTGGAGCCATAGGCGCCGTAGCCATACAGATAGAACGGCGCCGGTTTGCCCAGTACGTCGCGGCGTGCCACCAGGCTGATGGGGATTTTCGTGCCGTCGCTGGCCGTGGCCCACAGGCGCTGGCTCACGTACACATCGGCATCGAACACGCCTTCAACCGGTGTTTCTTTCAGCACGATTTGCTCGCCACTCACCAAATGCAGTTGGCGCACTTGGGCCGGACGGTTGAGCGCTTCATAACGCAGGCGGATAACGTCGCTGTCGAATTCCAGGCTGTCTTGCACGTGCAGGCTGTACGCCGCGTCGGGTAATTGCACGCGCGCGGGTGCTTGGCCCAGGCCGTGCACTTCCAGAATCGGCAAGCCCCCTTCGCGCAGGCTGAGCACCAGGGCGCCGGCGTTGAGGGTGATGTCTTCGAGCATTACGGCCGGGTTGTGGGCGATCAGTTCCTGCCAGTCGCTGCGCGCGGGAACGCCGGCGGTGGCGGCGTGGTACAGGGCGAAGTTGATGCCGGTCTGGTTGCTGCGAATGACCCAGCCCCATTTGCCGGCGTCGGCACCGTGCACCAGGCGGCCATGGTCGGCGAAGTATTCATGGCCTTCTTCACGCGGTGCCAGGCAGGTAAACGTGCCGTGCGGCGTGTCGGCGTCCAGCGCCCAGGTTTCGCAGGTGGTTTTGCTGTTGAGCAGTACGAATAACTGGCGTTCGGAACTGCTGCGGTAGCAATTGACGAAAAAACGGCCGTCGGGTTCTTCGAACACGCGCTCGGCGCCTTCGGTGCCCAAGGTGTAGCGGTTCAGGCGGTGAGGGCGGTGGGTGTCGTCCAGTTCGCCGAAGAACAGGGTCTGGCTGTCGTTGGCCCAGGTCATGCTGCCGTCGCAGTCGTCGAAGCGCAGGGCGGTGATGGCGCCGCTGGCCAGTTCCTTTACGAACAGCTGGTAAATCTCGTCGCCGCTGGTGTCCAGGCTGTAGGCGAGGCGCGCGTAGTCGGGGCTGACGCTAAAGGCGCCCAGGGACAGGAAACCGCCGTTGGCCAGTTCGTTCGGGTCGAGCAACAGTTGCTCGCTGGCTTCGTCCACGGTGTTGCTGCCATCGGCCGGGCGGGCGCAGCGGTAGTGGCGCGGGTATTCGTCGCCGGCCGTGGTGCGGGTGTAATAGAGGTGCGGGCCCCAAGGCGAGGGCAGGGACAGATCGGTCTCGCGGATACGCCCTTTGATTTCGGCGAACAGCTGCTCGCGCAACTCGGCTTGCTCGGCCAGTTGTGCATCGAGGTACGCGTTCTCGGCGTTGAGGTAGTCGAGCACTTCTGAGCTGTCGCGGTTTTCCAGCCAGTGGTACGGATCGTTGCCGTTGTCGACGCGGGCGATAGGGGCTTGCGGCATACCAAAACTCCAGAGCAAAGGCGGCCGACGTCAGACGCGCCGGGCAGGAGAAAAGCCGCTATCATAAGCGCCCCTTCGCCAGCATCGCCACGAACCGCATGAACGAACACGATTACGTCCTCGCCTGGGGCCTGTATGCCATTGCTGCTCTGGGTTGTCTGCTGGTGAGCTTCCTGATGACCGGCTGGATGTGGCGCTACCTGCGCGAGCCGCTGCGGTTGGTCATCGCGGTGCTGCTATTCACACCCACCGTTGTCGACCCTGGCAAAGAATTGTATGCCCCGGCCGTGGCGGTGACCGCGCTCGATTTGCTGTTCAAAGTGGGCAGCAACATGTGGACCGCCGTTTCCGATTTGGCCATGTACGGCATGATCGCCGTGGTCATTTATGTGCTGTTCGTGCTGATTCGTTGGCCCATCGAGCGGGCGTGGAACAAGCGCAAAGCCGCCAAGGCCGCGCCGGCACCGGTTGAAGAAGATGAGCCGACCCTGCGTGAGCTGATGGAGCGCGAGCCACAAGGCCAACCTTATATCCGTCCCGCCGCCGACAGCCGCACCCAGCCCGCCAGTGGCAGTGGCGGCCGTCGTGAGCGCATCGAACCGCGTCTGTAAGTCCCTGCCCAATCCAGCTGTCCGGAAGAGTTGAGCCATGTGTGAATTGTTGGGCATGAGTGCCAACGTACCGACCGACATCGTGTTCAGTTTTACCGGCCTGATGCAGCGCGGCGGCGGCACCGGCCCGCACCGCGACGGCTGGGGCATCGCCTTCTATGAAGGACGCGGTTTGCGCCTGTTTCAGGACCCGCAAGCCAGCGTCGATTCGGAAGTCGCCAAGCTGGTGCAGCGCTACCCAATCAAAAGTGAAACCGTGATAGGCCATATCCGCCAGGCCAACGTCGGCAGGGTTTGTCTGGCCAATACACACCCGTTCGTGCGGGAACTGTGGGGCCGCAACTGGTGTTTCGCCCATAACGGGCAACTGGCCGACTTCGCCCCGGCGCCGAGTTTTTATTGGCCGGTCGGCGACACGGACAGCGAGGCTGCGTTTTGCGATTTGCTTAACCAGATTCGCAGCGCCTTTCCGCAGCCGGTGTCGGTGGAAATGCTCTTGCCGACCCTGGTGCGCGCCTGTACGGCTTACCGCACCAAGGGCGTGTTCAACTGTCTGTTGAGCGACGGTGACTGGTTGTTCGCTTATTGCTCGACCAAGCTGGCGCAAATCACCCGCCGCTCGCCATTCGGCCCGGCGCGGTTGAAGGATGTGGATGTGATCGTCGACTTCCAGGCCGAGACCACGCCGAACGATGTGGTCACCGTGTTGGCCACTGAACCACTCACCGAAAACGAAAGCTGGACCTTGTACCAACCTGGCGAATGGAGCCTGTGGCGCCGCGGCGAATGCATCGCCAGCGGGCGCAGCTAAGCCGGGCAGGGACACTCAGGGAGCATTAAGGAGCGGGCATGTTCAGAAGTTATCTACGTTTGGTGTTGTTTGCCGTCGGCTTGCTGGTCGGCGTGCAGATTCCGGGCTTTATCAACGACTACAGCCAGCGCATCGAAGCGCACTGGAAAGAGTCGGAGCAGAGCCTCAGCGGCTTTCGCCAGACCGCCAATCAATTCTTCAACGGCGACCTCGACGCCCTGGTCGCCCACTACCGCGCCAGCAACGACCCGGTGTTCGCCAGCGACGCCAATAGCCTGACCAACCTGCTGGTGCGCTCGCGCTTGCTGGACCGCGAATGGCAAGCCATGACGGGGCCGTGGTACGTGCGGGTATGGCACGTGGCGTTCAATCCCAACCCGGAGCTTTTCAAGGAAACCTACGAGGGTTATCGCTACCAAGTGCTGCTGGCTCCGGAAGCGATTGCGTGGGGAATCTTCTGCGCGTTCTTGCTCGCGTTTTTGATCGAGCTGCTGGTGCTTGGGGCAGGTTGGACCTTGGGCGTGAACCGCACCCATAAAGTCACCCAGCATGAGCAGCGGCCCTGGCGGTAAATGATTTTTTCTGTGGGAGCGGCTTTAGCCGCGATGCTTTTTCAGATCAACAGAATCGCGGCTAAAGCCGCTCCCACAAAAGAACAACGGGCCCTTTCGAGGCCCGTTTTTTTATTTCGACAAGAACTTCATCCCGTCTTCCAGCCCGCGAAGGCTCAAGGGATACATGTGGTCTTCCAGCAACTCGCGAACGATGTTGGTGGACGCCGTGTAGTTCCACGTGTCTTTGGGGTACGGGTTGATCCAGATGAGCTTTTTGTATTTCTCGCGAAAGCGCTGCATCCACACATAGCCCGGCTCTTCGTTCCAGTGCTCGACGCTGCCGCCGGCCTGGGTAATTTCGTAGGGCGCCATGGCCGCGTCGCCGACAAATACCACTTTGTAATCGGCGCCGTATTTGTGCAGCAGGTCTTGCGTGGAAAAACGCTCCGAGGTGCGGCGCAGGTTGTTCTTCCACACCGATTCGTACACGAAGTTGTGAAAGTAGAAATACTCCAAGTGCTTGAACTCGGTTTTGCACGCCGAGAACAACTCTTCGCAAACCTTCACGTGGGCGTCCATCGAGCCGCCGATGTCGAACAAAATCAGCAGCTTCACCGCATTACGCCGTTCCGGGCGCATCTGAATATTCAGCAAGCCGCCATCGCGGGCGGTGAAGTCGATGGTGCCGTCCAAATCCAGCTCATCCTGCGCGCCCTGGCGGGCAAACTTGCGCAGGCGACGCAGGGCCACCTTGATGTTGCGGGTGCCGAGCTCCACCTGGTCGTCGAGGTTTTTGTACTCGCGCTGGTCCCAGACTTTTACCGCCTTGCCCTGACGTTTGCCGGCATCGCCAACGCGAATGCCTTCAGGGTTGAAACCACCTGAACCGAACGGGCTGGTGCCGCCGGTGCCGATCCACTTATTGCCACTTTCGTGGCGTTCTTTCTGTTCTTCGAGGCGTTTTTTGAACTCCTCGATCAGCTTGTCCAGGCCGCCGAGCGACTCGATCTTGGCCCGCTCTTCGTCCGTCAGCGAACGCTCGAATTCCTTACGCAGCCACTCATCGGGGATCAACGCCTCGATGTGCTGGTTAAGGTTTTCCAGGCCCTTGAAATAGGCGCCGAAGGCACGGTCGAACTTGTCGAAATGGCGCTCGTCTTTGACCAAAATCGTGCGCGACAGGAAATAGAACTCGTCCATGTCAGCGAACGTCACGTTGTGCTTCAACGCATTGATCAAATCCAGCAGCTCACGCACCGAGACCGGAACCTTGGCGGCGCGCATTTCGTTGAATAGGTTGAGCAGCATGGCTGCGTCTCCGTTGGAGTTGCGTTCCTACACCAATCTGTCCCCTCGCCCCTTGGAGAGAGGGTTAGGGAGAGGGGGGCAGGCGACACGGTGTCACTTGCTAAGACCCTCTCCCCCAGCCCCTCTCCCGCAAGCGGGCAGAGGGGAACACAGCAATTGACTTTGTTACCGGCCAGCCCGGCGGCTCATGAAGGCCAGGCGCTCTAGCAACTGCACATCTTGCTCGTTCTTCACTAACGCCCCGGCCAACGGCGGAATCGCCTTGGTCGGATCGCGTTCGCGCAATACCGCTTCGCCGATGTTGTCGGCCATCAGCAGCTTCAGCCAGTCGACCAGTTCGGAGGTCGAAGGCTTCTTCTTCAGGCCCGGCACTTTGCGCACGTCGAAGAACACGTCCAGCGCTTCGGCCACCAGGTCTTTCTTGATGTTGGGGTAGTGCACGTCAACGATCTGCTGCAGCGTGGCGCGATCGGGGAAGGCGATGTAGTGGAAGAAGCAGCGGCGCAGGAAGGCGTCGGGCAGCTCTTTTTCGTTGTTCGAGGTAATGATGATGATCGGGCGCTTCTTGGCCTTGATCGTCTCGTTGGTCTCGTAAACGTAGAATTCCATCTTGTCGAGTTCTTGCAGCAAGTCGTTGGGGAATTCGATGTCGGCTTTGTCGATTTCGTCGATCAGCAGAATCACGCGCTCATCGCTCTCGAACGCTTCCCAGAGCTTGCCCTTCTTGATGTAGTTGCGCACGTCGTGAACTTTGTCGCTATCCAACTGCGAGTCGCGCAGACGGCTTACCGCGTCGTACTCGTACAAGCCTTGGTGGGCCTTGGTGGTGGACTTCACGTGCCAGGTGATCAGCTTGGCGCCGAACGAGGCGGCCAGTTGCTCGGCCAACATGGTTTTACCGGTGCCCGGCTCACCCTTGACCAGCAGCGGGCGCTCCAGGGTGATGGCAGCGTTGACTGCCAATTTAAGGTCGTCGGTTGCGACGTAAGCCTGGGTGCCTTCGAACTTCATCGGAAAATCCTCAAACGGATAGCAGCAAGTTCCTATGGAACCTGGCGGTTTCAGTAGATGTAGAGGCCGACTATAGCGCGGCCGTCCCACGGCTGTGAACGCGGACGCAGTATTCAGTCACTGAATGGGTAGTCACACCGACGAAGGCGTTGGTAACCGCCCATTGGTCAGGGCTGCGCTTAGTCCTCTGTCGGCTTGCCTCGCTCATACCGGGCGTTGAACGCCTGTACGAAGCCATTGCGCAGAATCGCCAAAAACGCCTGAAAGGCGCTGATGTCCTGCTGGTGCACGTTGCCGCTGAGCTCCACGCGGGTGGCGAATTGGTCTTTCTGCTGATTCTTCAGCACGGTTTCGCCGCCGCCCACCAAGGCCTCCCAGATCGAGCGGAAGAAGCCTTTGTCTTTCTCCTCAACATCTTGCTGCCAGTTGAAAACATCGACATCACGCAGCAGCGGTTTGATATAGCCGCTGAGCTGGGCTTTCTTGGCGTTGGCTTCGATCACCAGATCGCCGTGGCCGGCGTTAAAGTCGAATTTGCCGTAAGCGCTGGAGAAGTCGTTGAGTTTGCGCAGTTCAATGTCGCGGGCGCGCAGGCGGAACTGGAAGTCTTCGAAGTTCTCGTAGGGGTCGAACACGATCGTGCATTCCAGCGGCGCATGGCCCAGTAACAGCGCCTTGCCTTCGAAGTGCGCGACGCGCTCGCCGTTTTTGTCAGCCACGTTGGTGAGGTTGTAGAGGCTGGCGTTGACCTCGGTGGCCTGCATATCTACCGGCGGGGTCGAGGTGAAGTTGTGGAAGCCCAGCTTGCCGTCGATTACACGCACCTCGTTGAGGGTGATGGGCAGCAATTTCTCTAGCTGCTCGCGCCAGTTCACACCTTTACCGGTCTGCGTCGCTTCTTCGTTTTTGCCGCCATCGACGAAGTTCAGGGTCGGCGCAATAAACATGACCTCAGCCACCACCGCGTGGTCATACCAGAGGGAGTGCCAACTGACGGCGATGTCGATTTGCGGCGCTTCGAGCAGCGGAACCGGCACGTTGCCGTCTTCCTTATGAATGTTCAGGCCATTGATTTGATAGGCGCCGCGCCACCACGCCAGGTCTACGTCGGTGATGTGCCCCTGGTATTCGCCCATGTCGGCGAGCTTGCCGTTGAGGTAGTCGCGCACCACGTAAGGCAGGGTGAAGTGCAGAACCAGCACCAGGACAATCAGTCCAATCAGGGTCCAGAGTGGCCAGCTGTAGCGTCTTTTCATGGGGTTGACTCCGATTTGCTGGCGGTTTGGCATCGCTCAATTGGCGTGCGGGTTTCGCCCGGCAATCTCGTTTGAAGTACTAGCTAGACTGTCCCCAGGCCGCTCGGGTTCGGATTTTTTCCGGCTGGACGCCTGCCCGTTGGCGGGCATAGGCTGTTTTTCTTTCGCATCAATCAAGGATTAGAGGATATGAGCCGTATCTACGCAGACAACGCCCAGTCCATCGGCAATACGCCGCTGGTATTCATCAACCGCCTGGGCCCCAAGGGCGTCACCATTCTGGCCAAGATTGAGGGGCGCAACCCCGCGTATTCGGTGAAATGCCGCATCGGCGCCAACATGGTCTGGGACGCCGAAGAGCGCGGTGTGCTCAAGCCCGGCATGACCATTGTGGAACCGACCTCCGGCAACACCGGCATCGGCCTGGCGTTTGTCGCCGCGTCACGTGGCTACAAGCTGATGCTGACCATGCCGGCCTCCATGAGCCTGGAACGGCGCAAGGTGTTGAAGGCCCTCGGCGCCGAGCTGGTGCTGACAGAAGCGGCGAAAGGGATGAAAGGCGCGATTGAAAAAGCGTCGGAAATCGCTGCCTCCGATACCAGCAAATACTTTATGCCGCAGCAGTTCGAGAACCCGGCCAACCCGGCGATTCACGAGAAAACCACCGGCCCGGAAATCTGGAACGACACCGAAGGCGCTATCGACGTGCTGGTCTCGGGCGTCGGTACCGGCGGCACCATCACCGGTGTGTCGCGCTACATCAAGAACACCTGCGGCAAACCGATTCTCTCCGTGGCGGTGGAGCCCAGCAGTTCGCCGGTAATTACTCAGGAACTCGGCGGCCACGAGTTGCGCCCGGCGCCACACAAGATTCAGGGCATCGGTGCCGGCTTTGTGCCGAAAAACCTCGACCTGAGCATGGTCGACCGCGTGGAAACCGTCGGCGATGACGAAGCCAAAGCCATGGCGCTGCGGCTGATGCGTGAAGAAGGCATTTTGTGCGGCATTTCTTGCGGGGCGGCCATGGCCGCAGCGGTTCGCCTGGCTGAGCGCCCGGGAATGCAGAGCAAAACCATCGTCGTGATTCTTCCCGACTCCGGCGAGCGTTACCTCACCAGCATGTTGTTCAGCGACATGTTCGACGAGCAGGAACTCGTCCAATAAACCGGCGTTGGTTGGGCTGAGCGCCAGGCTCGGCCCAACCCAACCCACCCCTTACAAGGTGTGTTGCCCATGTTGCAGTCTGTCTCCCCGAAAAACGACATCACCCCCGAAACCAGCGCCACGCCAGAACCTCCCAAGCCCACCTCGGCGGGCATTTTCTCGCCGTTTGCGGTGCGCGCTTTTCGCATCATCTGGATCGCCAACCTGTTCGCCAACCTCGGCACCTGGGCGCAGTCAGTAGCGGCCGCCTGGGTGGTCACCGAAGCCCACGCCAGCGCGCCGATGGTGGCGATGATCCAAGTGGCGTCGGCGTTGCCGCTGGTGGTGCTGTCGATTGTGTCGGGGGTGCTGGCGGATAACCACGACCGGCGCAAGATCATGCTGATCGGCCTGACCTTCGAGCTGAGCGGCGCCACCTTTCTAACCGTGATCGCCTTCGCCGGGCTGCTCGATCCGCTGCTGCTGATTGTCTCGATTTTGTGGATCAGCCTCGGCGGCGCCATCACCATTCCGGCCTGGCAAGCGGCGGTGAACGAGCAGGTGCCACCGACCATGGTGGGTAACGCGGTGCTGCTCAACAGCGTGAACTACAACGTGGCGCGCGCCGTGGGGCCGGCGCTCGGGGGGCTTTTGCTGAGCGTGACCGGCTCGGCCTGGGTTTTTCTCTTCAACTGTTTGTGCTACCTGGGCTTGATCGCGGCCATTTGGCAATGGCGGCGTCATATGCCGGCACGGCAGTTTCCGCCTGAGCACATCGGTGAGGGCGTGATCGCGGCGCTGCGCTTCACCCAGCATTCAAGCGTGACGCGCTTGGTGATGCTGCGCTCATTCAGCTTTGGCCTGTCGGCCAGCTCGATCTGGGCACTGTTGCCGATTCTGGCGCACCGCAACCCCGACGGTGACGCGTCGGTGTACGGCTACATGTTGGGTGCGCTGGGCATCGGTGCGATTGTCGGCAGTACGTTGGTCAACCGCGCTCGGCAGCTGGTGGGCAGCAGCCGGCTGATCAGTTTCGCCGGCTTGTTGCTGGCGGTCATTGTGTTGCTGCTGGGCAGCGTCGATACGTTGTGGGTGCTGTATCCGGCGCTGTTGGTCGGCGGCGCCTGCTGGATTGCGGCGGTGGCCACCTACAACTCGGCGGTGCAAATTCTGGTGCCGGACTGGGTCAAAGCCCGCGCCCTGGCGCTGTACCAAACCGCGCTGTATGGCGGCCTGGCGTTGGGCTCGTTCTTGTGGGGGCACCTGGCGCAGACCATGGGCGTACAGGGCGCGTTGCTGGCGGCCGGCTGCTTGATGCTGGCTTCGGCGCTGCTGCTGTACCAGTCGCGCTTGCCCGAGCTGGACGCCAGCAATATCGCCCATGCGCCCGCTACCTTGCCCGGCCAGCCGACGTTTGTGTTCAACCCGGAGCGCGGCTCGGTGCTGGTGAGCATCGAATACCGCATCCCCACCGAGCGCACCCGCGAGTTTGTCAAAGCCGTGCAAGGCTTGCGCAGCCTGCGCTTGCGTAACGGCGCCGAGCGTTGGGCGATGTACCGCGACGTCAGCGACCAGGAGGTGTGGCAGGAAGTGCTGGTGGTCGATAACTGGCTGCAACACTTGCGCATGCTCGACCGCCTGACGCTTTTCGATAAAACCCTGATCGACAACGTGGTGCTGCTGCACAGCGGTGATGAGCCGCCACGGGTGCGGCACGGCGTGAGCTATGAGTCGGGCAACTACGATAGTGTGCCGTGACGCGTGTGCTCAGGACGTTTCGGCGACTTTCGCCGCTGGCGTCGGTTTCACCACTAGCCAGAGAGCCAAGCCGATCAGCACGCCGCCGTATAAATAGGCCCACGACAGCGGCTCGCCCAGTAGCAACACGCCCCACAACACGCCGAACGGCGGCACGGCGAAGGTAACGGTAGAGGCTTTGATCGGGCCGATGTCGGTGATCAGGCGGAAATACAGGACGTAGGCGAACGCCGTACACACCAGCCCCAGCCCGGCGAGGGATAACCACACGGTGGCGCCGCCCCAACTGGCCGGCGGTTGCTCGACCACCGCATAGCCAAACAGCGGCAATAGAAACAGCGTGGCGCCAAACATGCTGCCGCACGCGGTGACGCGGTTATCCAGCGGCACGCCGCCCAGCCATTTGCGCGTTAGAAAACCGGCGAAGCCATAGCACGTAGTTGCCACCAGGCAGGCGAGCGCCCCCCACAGCAACTGCGCATCAAAGGCCACCGGGCCGGTGCGGGTGAGCAAACCGACGCCGAGCAACCCCAGCACCACGCCCAGCGACTTGGTCAGCGTTGGCGGCTCGGCGAAAAACAGCATGCCGATGAGCACACCCATGAGCGGTGTGGTGGCGTTGAAAATAGAGGAGTAGCCAGCGGGCAAAACCATAGCGGCCAGGCAATACATGGTCGCCGGCAAGCCGGAGTTGATAACGCCCAACACCAGCAAGTGGCGTATTTTGCCGTGGAAGTTCCACTGCACACGCATGACCCAGAGAATCACGATCAAACCGACCGCCGCGAGCGCGACGCGAAAGAACGCGCTGGGCAGGGGGCCGAGCACTGGCACAATTACCCGCATGAACAGAAAGCTGGCGCCCCAAATGGCAGCCAAACTCAGCAGGCGAACGTAATCGGCAAGTCTCACAACTGTCTCCAGCCTCGGATAAAGAGGCGAGAGTGTTGCCGCTGGTTCGGCGAATGGCAATCCGATTGTTGCGCTTGAATATGCCTACGCAGGGAAGTAAGACGTGCACACTTCCTACACGAGAATTAGCGCCATTACCCAATCGGAACGATTGCTTCAGGGCGTAGGGTCGGGCTCGGCAACGTCAAGACCCGCTTCTTCTTCCATGTGGGAAGGCAGCATGACCATCAGCTCATGCATGTCCACCATTAAGTAGCGACCGATGCGGCGGGTGGGCAGCACGCCTTGATCTACAAGGCGCTCAATGTGCGCTTGGCGCTTGGTTAAACCGGCGGCCTCGCAAAAACGCTTAACGCTTAAATAACGGGGGCATTCGCGGAACCATGCCTGGGTTAGCTGTATTTCTTTCATAGGGCTTCCTGCACCATCGCGACCTGTCAAAGCACCTGACAGGTTTGGTTTCCTTAATCTCTGTTCCGCATTCTATTACTAAAGGTTAGGGGTTTAATCCGGTTTGTACCTAACTGGTAGTAAAGATCGGAAATACGGTATCTCGACAGGAAGTACAGATGAACAATCAACGTTTTCTCTTCACCGCTGGCCAACGACTGCGCGGTTTGCGCGAGTTGATGGGCTTGAGCCGTCCAGCGTTTGAGAAATTGACGGGTATCGACAGGAAGCGCCTGGAAAATATTGAAAGCGGTCAGCAACGCATGCACGACATCGATTTTGAGAAAGTCTGCAGCCTGTATCCCGAATTCTCACGCTGGATCACTTACGGCGGTCCGGTGGATGGGGAGGTGGAGTTGAAGGTAGCGGATTCCGGGCAACTGAACGCGGTGTATCTGGTGCAGCGCAACCCGGCGCTACTGGAAAATCTCGGGCTGACGCTGGAAGACTGGACCGATCGCCACCAACCGCAGTTGCAGCTGATCAGTGAAAGTGAGGCGCTGCAAGAGCGCCAGTCCGCACTCGAGGCGGAGCAGGGGAGCGACGTGGACGAAAAAGCGGCAGCGACCGACCCCGATAACGCTCAGCGCTGAGTGATCGTCGTTGCCAACTGACACAAGTACGCCACCACATCCGGGGCGCCGGCCAGGCGCAAGCCTTCGCCCAAGGCAGTGGCTTCGGCGGAATGCTTAGGCAGCAACAAGAATTCTGGCGCGCCGGGGGTACGCAGCATGGCCAGCCGCGCGTAGGGCACGCCTTTGTCGAGCAACAACCCCATGAACTGCGGATCGCTCCAGGCCTGCACGGGCATGGCCAGCATGTGATAACCGGCCTGCAGGGCATGCAGCCCGGCTTCGTGGAGGCGGTAACGGGTCAGCTCGGCGGGCAAGGCCACGTCCAATCCCCGCAAACGTGCATAGGGAATGGCGCTGGCAAAGGCCTCATGGTGGTGCGCGCCGGCCCAATACCCGCGATTGCCTACCCAGTCGGCCTGGCGCAGCACGATGCGCTCGCCGGCCAGAAAACGCGGAAGTGCGGTGCTGATAACTCTGACGAAATCTTTGTAGCTAATGATGCGTATGCCTTTACACG
>Ga0157370_10001631_pt1 | contig 27693 bp, 24 predicted proteins | sample C35metaG_FD_113463 | JGI IMG/M metagenome (GOLD analysis project Ga0157370, IMG submission 113463) | Corn rhizosphere microbial communities from Kellogg Biological Station, Michigan, USA - C3-5 metaG | ecosystem: Host-associated > Plants > Roots > Rhizosphere > Soil | place: USA: Michigan...
CAGTAACGATCGCAAATTCCGATTCGGTGCAAGTAGGCGATTGGGCCGTGGCCATTGGATCCCCATTTGGTCTGGAAGCGACCGTAACCGCGGGTATCGTGAGCGCAATTGGGCGCAGTCCGGCGCAACTTGGCGCACGCACGTTCCAGCATTTCATTCAGACTGACGCGGCCATTAATCCAGGCAACAGCGGCGGTCCGCTACTGAACATTCGGGGCGAGGTGATCGGCGTCAATACGATGATCGCTACCAGCGGGCGTGGTTCCGAAGGTGTGGGATTCGCGCTGCCGGTGAATATGGTCGCCCGCGCGTATAACGACATCATCCGGCTGGGCCGGGTGACACGTGGCTCGATCGGCGTAAGCCTGGATCGCAGCATAGAGCCGGAAGTTACGTTGAAAGCGCTGGGCGTTGACCATGGCGCCATCGTGGAGAGTATTACCAAGGGCGGTCCCGCCGATAAGGGCGGATTGCGTGCGGGCGATATCATTGTCGCCGTGAACGGAACCGCGGTTAAGGACGGCGACGATCTCATCTCGCATGTCGCCGATACGCCGGTGGGCGGTACAGCTTCGTTGAGCGTGGACCGTGACAGCAAGCCGGTAACGCTCAAGGTTACGGTTGCCGATCGCAGCGAACTCTATAAAGATCGTCCCGACATCGTGGGCGGCGGCAAGCCGCTTGAAACCATCACCAGCAAAGTCGAAGTTCCCACCGAAGTAAAGTTCGGCTTCCGGCCGCGGCCTCTGACTGAGCAGGAGCGTGACAGTGTCGACACCCGGCGCGGCGTCATGGTGACGCTGGTGGAGCAAGATTCTTTCGCCGAGGAGATCGGCATTCAGAACGGTGACGTGATCGACGCCATCAACCGCCAACCGGTGAACTCGCTCGAGGATATTCGCAAGGTTCAGGAGAAGCTGAAGCCGGGCGATGCAGTAGCGTTTCACGTTTTGAAGGGGGTGACCCCTCCCCCCGCGGCGGCCGCTCCGCGCTCGGGTCGTGGCTCTCGTGTTCCAGCCGCTGTACAGTCGCGTCCGGTTGCCGACGGACCGCAAGGCCTGTACTTATCGGGAATCCTTCCGGGGCGCTAGGATTTTGCGCTCGAAAGCGATCGTCATCGTCCTTGCGTTGAGCACCGCGCTTGCGGTCTGGGCGGCGACCCCTGCTCCCAAAAGTAAATCTTCCGCCAAGAAGACCACCGCCAAAAAATCGGCGGCGAAGTCATCCAAGTCTGCTCCTAAGAAGGCCGCGAGCGGGAAACAATCCGTCGCGACCAAACCGACATCTTCCAAGAAAACCGCCGGTAAACGTACTTCCGCGAAGACGGCCGCCTCCAGCTACCGTCGATCGACACAACGGGAACCGGCTCCGGAACGCTATAAGGAAATCCAGCAGTCGCTCGCGGATAAGGGTTATTTCGCTGGCCCTGTGAACGGAACTTGGAATTCGGATTCGGTGGATGCGCTCAAGCGGTTCCAGCGGGATCAGAATATCGGCGACGACGGAAAGCTCGGGTCCCTATCGCTGATTGCGCTGGGCCTGGGTCCGAAGCGAGGAACGGAGAAATCGGAAAATTCCGAAACTAGCCCAACTCCTCCTTGATTTTGGTAAAACATAACAATGACTTATCAAATCGACCCGAAGCACAGTGCCGCGCGTTTCAAGATCCGCCATATGATGATCGCCAACGTCGGAGGCGAGTTCAATTCCGTCTCTGGCACCGTCGACTTCGACGACAGCAAGCCGGATCAATCCCGCATCGAAGCTTCCATCGACGCCAACAGCCTGCACACGGGCGATCCCCAGCGCGACGGGCACATCAAGGGAGCCGACTTCTTCGACGTCGCCCAATACCCGACGATCACCTTTCGGTCCAGCAAAGTGACCGCCAACGGAAGCGGCTATAAAGTAGCCGGCGATCTGACACTTCACGGAGTTACCAAGCCGGTGACGCTGACCGTAGAAGCCGTTTCGCCCGAGATCACGGATCCCTGGAGCGGCCAACGTCGCGGCTTGACGGCTACGACGACCTTCAATCGAAAAGATTTTGGGATGGGCTGGAACGCCCCTGCCGGCGGCGGCGTAATGCTCAGCGAGAACGTCGAGATCACCCTGGATCTCGAAATGACCCGCCCAGCTGCCTAAGTTTGGTGGAGCGGGCTTCAGCCTGCAACGGCTTGCCCGTAAGCGGGGTGCTTGAGCACCCGCACCGAATCGGCGGCTAAAGCCACCGTAGCAGGCTAAAGCCCGCTCCACATTAGCTTCGGGCGAAGTACAGTGCCGCGGCTCGCTCGAGCTCGGGTTTAGTCATCTGTGGTGGACGGCCTTCGTAACGGCCGATGGCCAGCAGGATATTGCAAATGTCGGCCGGATAGCAGGCGCGTAATTCCGCCCGGCCGTCGCGCAGGCATAGCTTGCGAAGGTATTCGGCGCTATCCGCCTCGGCTGAGATATTTCGAGACGCCACCACGCGCGAGAAGATTTGGTCGAATGCGCCGGAGTCCACCGCCTCGACGTAAATCTTGTTGTGGATACGCCGCAGGAAGGCTTCATCGGCCAAGTCGGACGGTTCGAGGTTGGTGGAGAACACCACCATCAACTCGAAGGGTATCTGAAACTTGATTCCGTATCGCAGCGTGAGGTAATCCACGCGCCGATCCAGCGGTACGATCCAGCGGTTCAGCAGGTCGCGCGGTGACATGAGCTGTCGTCCGAAATCGTCGATCAGCAGGATGCCATTGTTAGCTTTCATTTGCAGCGGTGCTGCATAGATACCGGACGATTCGTCCAGCCGCAGCTCCAGCATGCTGGGAATCAGCTCGCCTCCCACCACGATGCAGGGGCGCTTGCACAGAATCCAGCGCGGATCCACATCGGTGTCTTCATGATCCACGGGGTGGTGCACCACGGGATCGTAGACACTGATGATCTGGTTGTCCACTTCCACCGCGTAAGGGATCATCACCGCGTCCTGATAGACGCGAAGCATGCGTTCCGTCAGACTGGTCTTACCGTTCCCGGTAGGACCGTACACGAATATGGATGTCTGGGAAATGATGGCGGGCCCCATTTGGTCGAGCATCTTGTCGGAGACCACCAGATCGGAAAAAGCCTGGCGCAGCAAGCGGCGGTCGACGCTAATGCGCGCCGATTGTGATTTGGTGGCCGCATGATACTCATTCAGCGATACCGGACACGCGCCTGCGTACTGCGAGACTTGAAAGCGCTCACTCGCAAGCTGTTTTCCCGCCGCGGAAAGCACGAATTGGTAGTCGTTCCCGCTCATGCCCTTGATTTCGACGAGCTGTTGCTGGCGCATGTGCTTGAATACAAGGTCGACGATGGGAAGAGACACCCGAATCGACCGGCTAAGACCGGTCATGCTGGAAAATCCTTCGATCACCATACGGCGAAGCATGAGATCAAGTACCAGCGATTCCGAAATGCCCAAATCCGCGAAGGTTTGGGGCACTTTGGGAAGAAACGAGCAGCGGACGTTCGCGAAAGTGGCCATAGCTATCTCTACTTATCACTATCGGCAGCAGGCCCTAAGGGGTTTATCTGCACGTTTGGAGCGGTGAGAGCGTCAAGCCTTATCTGTGGCTATATTCCGTATCGGATTGATTTTGCTGGTCTTTGGTGCAATCCTTGGAGCAGAAGACGAGGCCAGCCGGGTTTTCCGGGCGGCCCAGCGGGCGCAACGTTCGGGCGACAGCCTCCAAGCCTACCAGCTCTATTCCCAGGCGGCAGCCCTTAAGCCTGCCAATGCACAATACACTCTAAATCGCGATCTGCTGCGTCAATGGGCTTCCTTAAACGCGCAAATCTCCCTAGGGGACGATGCCGAAGAGGCCGCGCGCAAGATTACGGTGGAAGCGAAGAGCCCCAGCGAGGCAATCGCCGGCAGGTCGGCCCTCGCCCCGGCGAGGTTGCAGGTTTCGACGGAGAGGCGGAGTTTCGATCTGCGCGGTACCGCGCGCCCGGTGCTCGAACAGGTAGCCGCCGCCTACGGCATCCAGCTTCAGTTCGAAGATGGTTACCAGGGCCCGGCTGCCGCGTTCACGCTTCGCATGAACGATCTGAGCATGCCCGAGGCCTTCCACGCGCTGGAGACCATTACGAACTCGTTCCTGGTGCCGGTGAACCCGAAGATGGCCATGGTGTATCAGGATACCGCCCAGCGCCGCACCGACAACGCTCCGATGGTGACCGCGGAGGTTCCCATACCCGAGCGTCTCTCTGTGCAGGAGGCACAGGAAATGGTGTCGGCGGTTCAGCAAGTGATGCAGGTCCGGCGAATCGCAGTGGATCCGGGCCGCCATGCGATATTCCTGCGCGATCAGCCGAGCACGGTCATGGCCGTCCGCCAGATCCTGACCAATTTATCGCGCAATCGGGCTCAGGTGGATATCGAAGTCGAACTTCTGTCTGTCTCGAAGAACTCCACCTTGACGTACGGTTTGCAATTGCAGAACATGGCGTCGGTACTGAACTTCGGAACATTTCTCCACAGCATTCCTGGGACTATCTCCGGCCTGGCGCGGTTCGCGACCTTCGGCGGCGGAGCGACCCTCATGGGCATCGGCATCGCCGACGCCGCGGCGTTCGCAACGGTGAGTACTAGCCTCGGTGACGCGATTTTCGAGGCCAACATGACTGCCGTGGACGGGCTGCCCGCGTCGCTGAAAGTCGGTGAGCGCTATCCCATCATCACCAGCGCCTATATCGGGCCAACGGGCGCGGGCCAGAATACGGGAATCCCTCCAGCTGTCCAATTCCAGGATCTGGGGCTGATTCTGAAAGTAACTCCTACGGTGCAAGCAGACGGCGAGATCACTCTGGATGTAGACGCCGAACAGAATGCGCTGAACGGCGCCTCCAACGACGGTATTCCTGTAATTACCAGCCGGCATTTTCAGGGGATCACGCGGCTGCGGGAGGGCGAATCGGCGGTGGTCGCGGGATTGATGCAAAGCAGTATCAGCGAAAATCGCTCCGGATTCCCCGGACTGTCCGACATTCCAATCCTCAGGCGTCTGTTCACCACTACCACCAAGACGGAACTGGTGGGCCAGACGCTGATCGTGCTCAAGCCTCATCTGAAGAGCCTGCCTCCTTGGGAAACGCCGTCGCCCGTGCTGTGGGTAGGGACAGAAACCAAGCCCCTCAGTCTCTATTGAGGACCTTCCAGTATTCGCGGGCGATCTTTTCCGGTTCGTGACATTGTGCGATATGCGCCGCGGCACGGCGGCCGATTTCGAGTCCAGCCTCGCGGTTTTCCGCTACCCAAGTGATGTAGCCGGCCAGCATCTGCTCTTCGTCAGGTCCCACGTCGAGCCGCAAACAAGCGTTGGTGGGGATTCGGGCCAGAGCTTCGCTGGACGTGAAGACCACTGGCTTGCCGATACCCATCATGCGCACTGCGATGCCGGAAGTTTCCGCCGCCGAGGGATAGCGCAGGTTAATGCAGAGATCCGTGGCCGCGGCGTAGCTCCAAAGCTGGGGTTCCGGAAGATACCCGGTTTGAATGATGGCGGGTTGCCGGAGCAGCGGAGCCATCGCGTTTTCGAACGTGCTGGAGACAAAGTCGCCTGAGACCAGGAGACGGGCGTCGACGTTTAGCCGCTGGAACGCGCGCAGGACCACAGCGAGGCGTTTCGTCTCGCGCTGGTGGCCGAAAGTTCCGATCAACAGCGTCTCGGGTGTGAGGCCCAGGGCCGCGCGAAATCGCGTAGTTTCCTCGGGAGAGGGCAGAATAGGGCGCAGGAACAAGTGCGGAATCTCGAAGATCTGCACCTGCGGGGCGTGTTCGCGGACCAGTTTAGCCGCGGCAGGATTGTGCACAATGACCGCGCGCGAGGCCGTGGCGATGCGCTTGAGCATGGGGCGGGCGAAGTAGCGCATATCGGCGCCGGATCGTGCGCGCTCATCCCAGAGCTGGCGGCCCAGCTCCCGCGAGGACTCTCCGTGGTTGTAGACAAACTCATCTACGTACTCGTTCGCGTTCAGCATCCCGAGCAAGAGGTGTTGCAGAACCGCGTCATGCAGGACGACAACGCCTGGATGCGTGAGCGCGCGCTGGTAAATGTCGCGATGCAGCATATTGTTGCCGACGTGGTAGAGGGCGACGTCGCACTTCTCAGGATCAACTTCCACGGCTCCGCAACTCCGAAGGAGCGGCAATAACGTGGCACTGTAGTCGGCGACTCCTGTTGGGGCAGGGGGGAGTGGCGAGAAATAGCCGACCTTCATGCTTTGGGTCGCTGGCCAAAGAGTGCAGTGCCGACTCGGACGTGCGTCGCGCCTTCTTCGATAGCGGCTTCCAGATCGTGCGACATACCCATCGAGAGCTTGGGCAGTTGATGGATTCGCCCCAACTCCGCGAGTCTGCGAAAGAAGGGGCGAGTCGTCTCGGGATCGGGATTCCAGGGCGGCATAGTCATCAGACCGGTCAGTTTCAAGTTCGGGCAAGTGCGAATTGCCTGGATTAATCCAAGCAGTTGTTCTGGGGGCGCGCCGGCCTTGGCGCCTTCCGGTGAGAGCTTTACCTCAATCATCACTTCCAGGGGCTTACGTTCTTGATTCAGATCAGCTTCATTCAGCCGCCGGGCGAGTTTTTCGGAATCGACCGTTTCGACGGTGTGAAAGAGCTCGGTCGCCTGGCGCGCCTTGTTGGATTGAAGATGGCCGATCAGATGGAACTGCGCGTCGGCCAAACCCGCAAGTGCGGGGTGCTTTTCCGCAAATTCCTGAACGTAGTTTTCGCCGAACACGCGGAGCCCGAGGGAGTACGCTTCGCACATCACTGTAGGTGGAAATTTCTTGGTAACGGCTACTAGCGTGACCGAGTCCCGCGTTCGATGAGACCGTAGGATCGCCGTTTGGATGCGATCTTCGACGGTTTTGATACATTCCCGCAGACTCATTTGGCTGCTCCAGAAAGCCATGCGGGCATGAATGCGGCCGTAGTGGGCGGCACTCCATGACCGGCGCCTTCGACAACCTCCAAGCGCGCGGCGGACGGGATCACTTTGATCGCTTCGCGAAGTTCCTCCACAGTGCCGAAGGGATCGCGCGTGCCGTGAACAAAGAGTGCGGGAACACGCAGGGAAGTAAAGTGATCTGTTCGCAGTTGGCCGGGCTTGCCGGGCGGATGCAGCGGATAAGACAACAGCAAAAGCCCGTCCGCAATACTCGCGTCTTCCGCGGCGACCATGCTCGATTGCCGGCCGCCATAAGATTGCCCGGCGAGATATAGGGGAACATCGGGAGCTGGTTGCCGCAGCAACTTCACGGCCAGAAGAATTCCGTCGCGGTCGCGCTTGCCCGACCCACCGGGCGAACTCCGAGGGCCCGCTTGCCGAAACGGCAGGTCCCAGCGCAGAACGCAATATCCTACATCGCAGAAGGCTTTGGCGACGGCCACCATCAGGGGAGCCGTGCAATCGCCTCCTGCTCCGTGGGACAGAAGCATAGCTGCCTTGATCTTCTCTGGCTTATGCAGCCAACCTCGGATTCCAGGTTTTTCCAATCGCTCCGGCGTCGCCATGTATGTTACGTTTGACCGCATACCATGGTATCGCTTGGGGACATTCAAACCGCTCGGGAGCGCATTCGCGGCGCTATTCGTCAGACTCCGGTGTTGTATTCGGAAATCCTGTCGCGCGAAGCCGGCAATCAGCTTTTCTTGAAGCTCGAGAACCTGAACGTCACGGGCTCCTACAAGGAGCGTGGCGCGCTAAACAAGATTCTCACGCTGACCGCGGACGAGCGTGCGCGCGGCGTGATCACGGCCTCAGCCGGAAATCACGCCCAGGCAGTGGCATATCACGCCTCGCAGCGGGGCATCCGTGCGCAGATCTGCATGCCGGAATACACGCCGTTGGTGAAGGTGACGGCGACGCGCGCCTGGGGCGCGGAAGTGATTCTCTTCGGCGCCAACTACGACGAAGCTCTTCAGGAAGCCCGCCGCCGCTGCCAGGCCGAGAACCTGGTATTTCTCCATGCTTTTGACGATCCAGCGGTCATCGCGGGACAAGGCACTATCGGTCTGGAATTGCTGGAACAGCTTCCGGATATGGATGCGGTCGTCGTGCCGGTCGGCGGCGGAGGACTCATCGCCGGAGTCGGCTGCGCCATCAGGGAAACGCGTCCCCAGGTGCGGATTGTGGGAATTCAACCGCAGGCGCTGCCCGCGATGGAAGCCGCTCTGCTCCAGCACAAGCCGGTGATGCTGCCCGCGGCAGCCACGATCGCGGATGGCATTGCGGTGCGGCAAGTAGGCGAGCTGACGCTGGAGCTGGCGATGCAGTACGTCCAGGAAGTGGTCACGGTAGACGATGAGGAAGTGGCTCGTGCGATTCTGCGGCTTCTCGAAAAGCAAAAAATGCTGGCTGAGGGCGCGGGTGCCGTGGGAGTGGCAGCGCTGCTTCACGGAAAAACCACCTTGCGCGCGAAAAAGATCGCCGTCGTAATCAGTGGAGGCAACATCGATGTAACCTTGCTCGCGCACATTATCGAACGCGGGTTGGTCAAGGACGGCCGACTGGTGCGCTTGAGGATTACTCTGCCCGATCACCCTGGGGGCCTGGAGCGATTAACCGCAGTCATCGCGGGCGAACGCGCGAACATCGTTCAAGTGGTGCATGACCGGGCGTATTTCGGCGTGCATCTGGGCGATGCGAAGATCGATGTCACCATGGAGACGCGCGGGGCGGATCACGCCGAACAAATGATGCGCCGACTGCGTGAAGCCGGATACATGTTCGAACGCGTGCTGTGACGCTGGCGGCACTCCACATCGCGTGGGACGCTTTTGTCTGCCGTTTATACTTGTAAGCGCAGCCCTGCAGGAAGAAAGACATGTCCACGTTTCGCCTGGGAATCGACTATAAGCCACGCGGTGATCAAGCTACAGCTATCGACGCGCTGGTGCGCGGTCTCAAGGATGGCGAGCAGCACCAGGTCCTGTTAGGCGTGACCGGCTCCGGTAAGACCTTCACGATGGCCAAGGTCATCGAGAAGCTGAATCGGCCGGCCTTGATCATGGCGCACAACAAGACGCTGGCCGCGCAGTTGTATCAGGAATTCAAATCATTCTTCCCGTCGAACGCTGTGGAGTATTTCGTCAGCTACTACGATTACTACCAGCCCGAAGCCTACATTCCAGCGGGCGATGTCTATATCGAAAAAGAAGCCACCATCAACCAGGAATTGGACAAGCTACGGCTTTCAGCCACGCGTTCCCTGTTCGAACGGCGCGATTGCGTGATTATTGCCAGCGTCAGTTGCATCTACGGACTTGGTTCGCCCGAGGCGTATTACGGGATGCTGCTGATGCTCGAAAAGGGCCAGAAAATCAAGCGCGAGGAGATAACAGGTCGGCTGGTGGACATCCTCTATGAGCGCAATGAGGGCGATTTCAAGCGCGGGACTTTTCGCGTGCGCGGCGACGTAATCGAGATTGTTCCCACTTATGACGACCTGGCGTACCGTATCAGCCTGTGGGGCGATGAGATTGAGTCGCTGGAGCAGATCGATCCATTGACCGGGCAAGTGAAGCAGAATTATCTGCGGCTGCCGATTTATCCAAAAAGCCATTACGTGATGAGCGAGGAGACGCGATCGAACGCGCTCCGCAGCATTGAGAACGAATTGCATTGGTGGAAAGCCGAGCTGGATAAAGAAGGCAAGCGGATCGAGGCGCAGCGCCTGTGGCAACGCACCATGTTCGATCTGGAAATGATCCGCAACATCGGGTATTGCCACGGCATTGAGAACTATTCGCGGCATTTTTCGGGACGCCTTCCGGGACAGGCTCCTCCGACCCTACTGGACTACCTGCCATCGGATGCGCTGCTGTTCCTCGACGAGAGCCACCAGACGGTGCCGCAACTGGGCGGCATGTATCACGGCGACCGCTCGCGCAAGGAAAACCTGGTCAAGTTCGGATTCCGTCTGCCCAGCGCCTTGGACAATCGCCCGCTAACGTTCGAGGAGTTCGAGAATCGTGTGCATCAGGCGATTTATGTATCGGCCACGCCGGGTCCGTACGAGCTGACGAAAACCTCCGGAGCCGTCATCGAGCAAATCATTCGCCCAACGGGTCTGGTGGATCCGGAAGTCGACGTCCGGCCGATCCGCGGGCAGGTGGATCACCTGCTGAACGAGATCCGGCTGCGCGCCGAGAAGAACGAACGCGTGCTGGTGACCACCCTAACCAAGCGGATGTCTGAGGACCTGGCGGAACACTACACTGAGGCCGGTGTGAAATGCGCGTATCTGCATTCGGAGGTATCGACCCTCGACCGGGTGAAGATCCTGCGCGATCTGCGGCGGGGTGTGTACGATGTGCTGATCGGCGTCAATCTGTTGCGCGAAGGCTTGGATCTGCCGGAAGTATCGCTGGTGGCTATTCTGGACGCGGATAAGGAAGGCTTTCTGCGTTCAGCAGGCTCGCTGATTCAGACCATGGGACGCGCCGCGCGTAATCTCAATGGTCGCGTGATCCTGTACGCGGATGTGATGACGGATTCAATGAAGCGGGCGATGGACGAGACCAAGCGCCGCCGGACCACGCAGCAGGCCTACAACTTAGCCAACGACATTACACCGCAATCGATCATCAAGCCGATCGATATCAACCTCATCGCCATCGCCGAGGCTGACTATATGACGGTGCCGCTGGAGGAAATCGGTCCAGAGGAGTCGGTGCCGCCGGAGCAGATGGACAAGTATCTGGCGGAGATGGAAGAAAAGATGCGCGAAGCGGCGCGCAAGTTCGACTTCAAGCAGGCTGCAGCGTATCGCGACCGGCTGAAGGAAATCCGCAGCCGTGCAGTAGTTCAGGACGCGTGATTCGGCGGCGGACCGTATTGCAGCACCTGGACTTTTTCCAGCGTGATTAGTCCGCTGCCCATCATCGGATCGATGGCTTCAACGAATCCCCTGATTTTCTCTTCGGTATCGACGATCTCAACCACGAACGGCAGATCTTCGGAGAGACGCAGGATTTTCGCGGTGTGCAAGCGGCTGGAATGGCCGAATCCCATGGGGCCGCGCAGAACCGTCGCGCCGCCCAAGTGCATTTCGCGAGCCTTCAGGACCAAGGCTTCGTAGAGAGGCCGGCCCTGCCAGTGGTCATTTTCGCCCAGGAAGATCCGAAGAAGCATCGCGTCTTTTGGTATATGCATGCTACCTTCCGTTGGCGGCTACTGCCGCCATGTGGCCGAGCCATACTCCCAGTAAGCAGAACACGAGCGATCCGAGTACATAGCCCGCCGCCTGCGCCCACTGGCCGTCGCGGACTCGATTCAGTGCGTCCAGGCTAAATGAAGAGAATGTCGTGTAGCCGCCGCAAATTCCGACCATCACGAACTGGCGCATAGTAGGGCCGACGATCACGCGACCATCCGGTCCCGTGAAGGTGAAAAAGAAACCGATAAAACTGCAACCAACGATATTGACGATCATGGTGCCCCAGGGAAACGTTTCGCTGATGTGGCGCGTCGCCCAGGCCTGGCAGGCGTAGCGGGCAACTCCTCCCAGGGCGCTCCCGAAGGCTATCCACAAGTAGACAATCATGCTCTTGTCGAGATGGCGTCCAACACGTCCTGGTAGGTCTTGGGAAATTCGCCGCCGAATTTGTCGCGCAGGTTGAGGTCCGCCGCCCAGTCCATGCGGCGTGCGGTCGCGGCCGCCATCATCGGTTCGATTCCCAACTCTTCGAGTGTTCGGGCGACCTCGTCCATTTCACGCGCGCGGCGCTCACCGTGGATGACTACACGTCCGACCATGTAGTCGGCCAGCTTTTTCCAGTCGATGCCGGGGAAATTCTCAGCGAGTGAAGCGAACACCCGCGGCTCGGCTCCATATCGGCTGGCGCCGAGCACGCATTCGAAGATCAGAGCTTCCAGGCCCTTGTAGATCACGCTGCGGAACATCTTCACCGCCGCCGCGCGGCCGATCTGATCGGTGGAAACCACATCCATTCGCATGCCATAGGGTGCAAACATTTCCTGGAACTCAGGCGCGGAAGCTCCGCCAAGCAGCATGGGTGTTTTGTGCTGCTGCGGCGGAATAGGACCCATTACGGCGATTTCGACAAAACGGGCGCCGCTGTGGGTGATGATTTCAGCGACCTTTTGCTTAGTTTGGGGAGATACTGAATTGAGATCGGCGTAGATATGGCGCGGCGTTAGATAAGGAGCAGTTTGCTTAGCGGCGTCGACTGCCTGATCCGCCGTAACGGCCGAAATAATCACGTCGGCGGCGGCTAACGCGGCGGAAAACTCCACCAGACCCGTTCCGGTCTCCTGTGCCCGCGTTTGAATCTTCTCGCCCCGGTCAGGAGTGTGCATGTGGATGTCGAAGGCGATGGTGCTCTTCACGCCCGCTTCGCGGAGGCCTTTGGCAAGATGGAACGCCGCCTCGCCGAAGCCCACGAATCCCAGCCGCTCGATCCCTAATCCAGCCCCCGCTCCAGGCATGATAGCCTCCATGAAACGCACCAATCGCCGCGCAGGCTGAAACCTGCTCCATACAGACTCTCAGGCTAAGCTTTTTTCCAGCCGGTCAAGCGTCTGCATCGCTGGCAACACCTGCGCGAGGCTAGCATTGGGCTCGCGCTTTTCCTTGATCGCCGCGAAAAACTCGCGATCCTGCAGCTCGATGCCGTTCATCGAAACGTCCACCTGAGAGATGTCGATTTTATTGTTTTCGCCGTCCGTCAGATCGTCGTAGTAGCAGATATACGTCCCGTTGTCGCAGATGTATCGGAAGAATGTCCCTTGGGGACCTTTGTTGTTGAACGATAACGACAGCGTGCAGACCGCCCCCGAAGGAGTTTTCATGATGATGCCCATATCCATAGCGATTTTCAGCTCGGGATGCATGGGACCTTGCACCGCCTGCGCGACCGACGCGGTCTGGCCGGTCTGATACTGGAACAGGTCGACCGTGTGGCAGGCATGGTGCCACAGCAGGTGATCCGTCCAGCTCCGGGGCTTGCCGGCGGCGTTCATGTTGGTGCGCCGGAAAAAATAGGTCTGCACGTTCATCTGCAAAACCTTCAGCTCGCCTGCCACGATCTTTTTGCGAATGTACTGATGGCTCGGATTGAAGCGGCGCGTGTGCCCGCCCATCGCGATCATTCCGGTTTCCTTCTGAGCCTTCACCAGGCGTTCGGTATCGGCCAGACTATCCGCGATGGGGATCTCAATCTGCACATGCTTGCCGGCGCGCATCACCTGCTCGCCTTGTTTTGCGTGCATCTGAGTGGGAGTCGCCAGGATCATGGCTTCGAGGCCTGGTTGCTTAAGGCTTTCCGCCAGATCACCCGTGTAATGTGGGATTTTGAATTTCTTGGCGACTTCTCCCGTCGCGGCCTGATTGCCGCCCGTGATTGTGATCACTTCGATGCCGGGAATGTTGGCGCAGGCTTCCAGGTGCTTGATACCGAAGGCGCCTTGCCCGGCGAGACCGATCTTCATTATGGTGTTTTCTCCTAAGGACGGTCCGGACGGACCGCAAAAATCTAGCGTAACCGATTTGGCTGCTCGGGGTGGGGTCAGCCGCCCACTACCCGAGATGGTAGGAGGGGCGAAACGCTGATCTTCTGTCTATGATTGCAGTTGTGCTCCGGTTCGGTCGCCCATGGACAGTGCTTGCGCTCGTCGTGCTTAGTGCTTGTCGAAGCGCGGTCGACCCGGAGTCTTGGTCCAAGACAGACCGGACTGGTTACCTTGGTCTGGAAAGCTCTCTGGCATCGTCCGTGCCGGGCGCCGGTGCACCCGCTGAACCGTTCACGCAGGGCATGGTTGCGGGCAGCACTAATCCGTTCGCGGTACACGCCGGTCTGGAAATGCTCAAGAGCGGGGCATCGGCTGCCGACGCGGCGCTCACGACTGCGCTCACGCAAGTGGCGCTCTCGGCGGGTGCGGCAGTCAGCTACGCGGGTATTCTCACGGGCTTGTACTACGACGCGAATTCGCAGACCGTGTATTCCCTGAATGCGGCATGGAACACTTTACAGAACGAAAAAGATCCGCTCACGATTCCAGGTCCGCAGACATCTAGCGGCCGATCTGTTCTGGTGTCCGGCTTGATGGCCGGGGTGGAAGCCCTGCATGGCAAATTCGGCCGAAAGCGGTTTGCCACGATGTTCGAGCCCGCCATCTGGATCGCCGAACACGGATTTCCATTGGAAGGAGCCGTGGATTCCTGGCTGCAAAGTCAAAGAGGCGTACTCAGCCGCCTCGACGAGACCAGCCGGATCTTTACCAAACCGAACCGGGAGTTTTATCAAACCGGCGACCAGTTTCGCCAGCCTGAACTCGCCGTAACCCTCAGACAAGTTGCGAAACAGGGTGCGCCTTACATGTACACGGGCGAGTGGGCTCGCCGGTTTGTGGAAATCGTAGGACGCGAGGGCGGCAAAGTCACGCTCGACGACATGGCGCGATACCAGCCGATCTGGTCGGCGCCTTCGCGGGTGACCTATCACGGCCACGACGTCGTCTCGCTGGGTGAACCGAGTTTCGGCGGCATAGAAACGCTTGCGAGCCTCATCACTCGGCAGGTGTAGTCGCGGTCGACGCGCGCGGGAACGTGGCGGTACTCCTGCATTCGTGCAACTGTCTGCTGTGGGGTGCGAATGGGATTTCCGTCGACGGCATCACCATCCCGGACCCGGCGAGTTTGTATCCGGACCAGATCGCGCGCGCTGGGCCCGGAGCGCGTTTGCCCGAAACCACCAACCCAGTAATGGTGCTCGAGGGAGGGCGGCCTTCGCTAGCTGCGTCCACCATCGGTGTGGGCCTGCAACAGGTCGCGTTACAGAACCTGATTTACATCCTCGATTTCGGTATGGATGCCCAAAAGGCAGTGGATCAGCCTAATTTCCAGGGGGGCCTGGTTCGCATCGGCCCTTCGGGCGTGGACGCAATGGATCCGGGTACGGAAGCGATGGACTCCACCTTTCCCATAGAGGTGATCGATGGAGTCCGCTGACGCGGTCAGGCTGTCTCCACGCGTGGCACGCCACCGCAGGCCGGATATTGGATCGCAATCCAAATCGATCCTAAGACACACCAGCTTACTCGCGGCCTTACGCGCCGGCTAAACTCATTCGCCGAAGGTTATTGAGGTCTCTTAGAGTTCTCCGGCTGCGCGCAGGCGTCGTTGTTCCGCCTGCACCACCACTAGGCACATCAGCATGCCCAGGGCATGCGCGCCGGCGTCCACTAGCGGATGCGGTTTCAGTGACCGCAGCGAGTCGATATTTTCGTCCTTGATCGTCTCGAGAGCCGCCGATTCCTTAGCGTTGAGGCCATATTCCTTAGCCACACCTTGCGTGTCCTTGAAGAAGCGCCTGCGAAGTTCGCTCGAAAGGCGCAGCTCGTACAGGACCTTGTTCAGCGCGTACGAAGACGGTGGCGGGTGCTTGTAGAATTCAAATCCGCCCTGAGTAAAGTTGTAGGCCGGTGGAACTTCGCCGGTTGGTGGGCCCTTGCGCTTGTTCGGCAGGAACCGCATGACGGCATGCCCATGATGCCACGTCGGCTGATACGTGATCAGCTCGCCAGGCACGTTGCCGGTAGCTCCCCACATGATGTACCAAGGCAGCATTTCCGTATTGCCGACCTCGTCAAGCTGCTCCGCAGTTAGATTGAGGATCGGATCGAGGTTGCCGCGCTCCATCTGCGCGATGGCCCAGTAATCGAAATCGTAAGCTGGCTGTGGATACTTCCAAGTGCCCGGGTAGTGCGACATGCCGCCGCTGGCGACGATCACGACTCGCTCAGGACGGCTCTTGATGATGTCACCGATTGCCTTACCCAGCGCATGGCAGCGCCGCGGCGTGGGAAGCGGAGGAAGATACGCGTTGACGAACACCGGCACCACGGGGATGCCTCGATCGCCGATGATCCATTCGTACACGGCCGCGAAGCTGTGCCCGAGCAGCGCATCCTGCGAATAGGACATGTCGAATTCGGCATGCACCAGCTTGTCGAGCAAATCCTCGGCTAGCGGCAGGTGCACCTTCATTTCGTAGCTTTTGTTCGCGAAATGCGCCTTCGACGTTTCGCCCGCGATCACCGCGAACGTGGGAACGGACGACAGAAAGAACGTTTCCAAGTGGTCGCTGCCAATGACGATGACGGCATCGGGCTTGAGCTCATCGAGCTCTTTCCCCATCAGCTTCATCGCGGCGATGTCGGCGTCGATCTGTTCGGGAACTTCCGTAGGCGGGCGCGTGAATAGCTGCGGCGCGTGAACGGTTGCGAAGGCTCCAACAATCTGTCCCATGATGCTTCCTCTAATCTTCCTGGCCTAATCTTCTTGATCCACGTATACCACGCCCAGGTCCTTGAGCTTGGCCCGCAGCCCGTACATGTCGAGCCCGGCCTCGCCCGCGCGCAGTCTTTCGCGATTTTTCTCTTCTTTGACGATTCGCGCCTGAGCGGCTTTAACCACCTCGGCTACATCCTCGCGCGGGACCACCACCACCCCGTCCAGATCGCCGATCACGGCGTCGCCCGGGCGTATCAGTTCACCCGCGCACGTCACCGGAACGTTGACCGACCCAAGCGTTGCCTTCACGGTCCCCATGGCCGAAATGGCTTTCGACCAAACCGGAAAATCCATCGCAGTCAGATCGGCCACGTCGCGCACACCGGCATTGATCACCAACCCGGCGACGCCGCGCGATCGCAAAGACGTGGCCAGCAGGTCGCCGAACATGCCATCCGTCGATTCGGCGGTGCAGGTTACCACCAGCACATCGCCCGCCTGGCATAGCTCGACTGCAGCGTGGATCATTAGATTGTCGCCGGCCTGACACAGCACCGTGACAGCGGGACCCGCGACGCGCGCCGACGTATAGATTGGCCGCATATACGGAGCCAGCAAGCCTGTGCGGCCCTGCGCTTCGTGGACGGTGGCCACGCCCATCTGGCCAAGAAGTTTGCAGCCTTCAGCATCTGCGCGACGGATATTACGTACGATTCTATGCTTCATAAACGCGAATCGTCGAGTATAACACTAGGGGAACTGGCGGCCGATTTTCTTCGCTATGGCCTGTTCGTACACGTAGCCCGCGGCCGCAGCGTCCTCCACGGCTATTCCCAGCGACTCGAAGATCGTTACTTTCGAGGGATCGTGGCCGCGGTCGACGTTTTTCAGCTCCACGACGTTCGCCCAACTATCGGCCATGATGATATCACCGGCTTCGATCCTGGCTTGTTCTAGATCGTCCACGACCACGCGGCCCGCCGAACGCATCAGGTCAGCCGGAATTTCGCGCCGGTTCGCGACGTTCGATCCCATGGCGTTGATCACGGTGCCGGGCGTAATCCACGCGGATTCGAGCACTGGATCTTTCGACGATGTAGCCGTCACCACGATGGGCGCGTCGCGAACCGCGGCTTCGGCCGAATCGGCGACGACGCAATTGAACTCCTTAGCGAAACTCTCGGCGTTTTCCTTCTTGCGACTCCACACGCGAATTTCTTTGATCGGACGGACGGCGCGCATCGCTTCCACCTGGCCGCGAGCCTGCCAACCGCTGCCGATCATGCCTACAACGGAAGCGTCCGGTGCTGAAAGGAGATCGGTCGCGTAACCGCTGGCTGCGCCCGTGCGGATCATTCCTAGATTGTTGGCCTCCATGTACGCCAGCGGCTTCCCAGTCTCGGCGTCATAAAGCAGGTTGATCATTTGGAGCACGCCGTATTTGCGATTGCTCGAATAGATCTTGGTGACGAAATAGTTTCCCCAGGATCCCGCCATCTGATGTAGCACTGATCCGGTGTCCAGAATCAGCCTGCGGCGCGGCTGGTTGCGTGTACGACCCCCGCGCATCTCTTCAAATGCGCGGCGCATCATGTCGACGCACGCCGGCATCGGAAGCAGTTGCTTCACTTCTTCTTCATTGAGATAGATCACTGAAGAATTTTAGCGGATTGGCACGCGACGACGGAGCAGCAGGGTGAGAACGATGCCGAAGAGTAGAGCCGTGAGGAGTCGAAAACCGGCGGGATCAATGCGCGTGCGCGCCAACTCGTTCTTGGCAGGACCCGCAGGATCGAGAACCTGGAAACCCACAAATTTCGCGGCCAACATTCGGGTTAGCTGTTGGGGTCCACGGAGTAAAATCGTTTCATGCTCGCTTTAACCGGCTCAGACCTGTCTTCACCGCCCGACTAAGGTTGGCAAGTTGTTCGGCCAGATGCGCCTCTCCGGCCGCCGTGATGCGATATGGCTGGCGGCGGTCGTCGCGCGATTTGACCGGGCCGATCCAGCCGCGTTCCTCCAGACGCGTGATCGCGCCATAGAGCGTTCCGGGACCTAGGCGGACGCCAGCGAACCGCTCGATGTCTTCCATCATGGCGTAACCGTGTTTATCGCCTTCAGCCAGGCTGGCGAGAACGAGAAGAGTTGGATCGGACATTTGTAGTACGTTATGCGTAGTATCGTGCCACGTAATGGAAAGTTGTCAAGACCCGCGACGAATAATGAGGAAGTTCAAAGGATAATCGCGCAAGGTCAAGCGCGCCTCCGACGGACAGTTGACGCAAACATCACCCGGTGTTTTGAACCACAGATACAGTTCATGGTTGGACAGCGATGTGGTGGCATCGCTATCACCTTCCCAGTACTGATCGTAATTGGGCGTGAGCCGCGTAAAGTGAAATCGCGAAGGTCCTCCGGCAAGGCGTGTCCCCAACGACCGCAGGATGCGCGTTTGATGAAAGTAGAGCAGGTGAAATGGTTTGCCGTCGGCAATTGGAATGGTCGATTTGAGTAGCTTCCCCTTCCAGTCCAGGTCCTTGTAAGGTCGGGCGTGATACCCCTGCGCCGAGTATCTGCTCACATCCCACGCGGGGAACAGAAACAGGTAACCCCCCGGCTTCACCACGCGTCGCATTTCCTCCAGCGCCTTCTCTGGATTCGGGATATGCTCCAGAACCCAGACCGACCACAACGCGTCGAAAGCACCGTCTGGAAAAGGCATGTCGGTCGCCGAGGCGTCTATATACGGCTTATGGAAGAATCGGCGGGCGGTTGGAGAAATATCCAGCGCCGTGTAGTCCGCGACGGCATCCTGAAGCAGGCCGCTGCCGGCCCCCACCTCGAGCACTTTCTTGTTCTCCAGGCCGTACTGTTGGACGAAATCGCGAATCAGGTCCGGCACTCGATAGACGTACGCCATTCCCTGAGCGCCTTCGACATATGCTTTCTCCTTCTCGGTCAGCGGCTCGGTCGGTGAAACTCCCGATCCCTTGGACGCCGCGGCTGCGTAGGCTTGCTCGTAATACTCGCGCGATTGGGGGGACTCATCGCGAGCGGGATCAACATTCCAGGGAAACATGAGAGCCGTCGCGGCGGCGCTGGCGGCCAGCACGGTCAGAACCGCAACCGCTGTATAGCGCAAGGGAGCCCCATTTCACGCCAATGTTAGCATCGGCCGCGACTACCTACCGTGGCGGGGAGCGGGCAGGGGATACTGATTCGGAAGGGGTGAAATCAGGAAACATGCAGGCTGTCTCTATACTTCTGTCTCAACTCGCCGAGCGGTTAGGCTGCCGCATCGTTGGCGATTCGACCGTCTCGATCGCGGGCGTCGCTGGAATGGAGCAGGCGGGCTCGCATCAGCTAACCTTCCTTGCCAACCCCAAGTACGCCCACAAGGTCAAGGACACGCGCGCGGGTGCGATCCTGCTGGCCGAACCCATCCCTACATTGCCCATCCCCCAGCTTATTTCGACCAACCCCTATCTCGATTTCGCCCGAGCGCTCGCGTTGTTCTATCAACCGCCGCGTCCCAAGGTCGGCGTCCATCCCACAGCCTCGGTGGCCGATTCTGCCCGCATTGGCGAGAACGCCTCGATTGCTGCATTCGCGGTGATTGGCGAGAACGTCGTGATTGGTAAAAATGCCGTTCTGCATCCCCACGTGGTGGTCTATGACGGCGCACAGATCGGCGACGATTTTCTGGCGCACTCGCATGCCGTGGTTCGGGAATTCTGTCGTGTTGGCCATCGCGTCACGCTTCAGAACAGTGTGGTCATAGGCGGCGACGGCTTCGGCTTTGCCAAACGCGCCGACGGCACTCATGAAAAGATCGTCCAGAGCGGCGTGACCATCATCGAAGACGACGTCGAGATTCAGTCCCTGACCTCCGTGGATCGGGCCACGGTGGGCGAGACCCGCGTTCGCCGCGGCGCCAAGATCGATAGCCTGGTTCAGGTCGGTCACGCCTGTGTGGTCGGCGAAGACGATATCATTTGCGCACAAACGGGCCTGGCAGGATCCACTATTTTGGGCAAAGGCGTTCTTCTTGCTGGGCAGGTTGGCGTTTCCGGCCATCTCACCATTCACGACGGCGCGATAGTCTACGCGCAAAGTGGAATCGGACACGATGTGCCAGCAGGCGGCGTGGTTAGTGGATCTCCCGCCTTCGATGCACGCGAATGGCTGCGTGCCATTACTGCATTTCAGAAATTGCCGGATATGTTGAGGAGGATGCGACAATTAGAGAAACATTCCCCACATGATTGACCCGACGGATCTTTCAGTACGCCTGTCGCCTGCTTACCGGAACGAGGAATTCCTCGATACGCCCGATGCCAGACCGCTGCGCATCTTGAGCGAATACCTTTACCCGCTTTCCCATTTCCGTAAAGAAAAAATCAGCGACACTATTGTGTTCTTCGGCTCGGCGCGAACTTTCGAGGCCAGCGCCAGCGGGCGTTACTATAACGAAGCTCGTCAGCTCGCACATCGCATCACGGAATGGTCACTCAATCTGAATGACCGAAATCGTTTCGTGGTTTGCACTGGTGGAGGTCCAGGCATCATGGAAGCCGCTAACCGCGGGGCGGCTGAAGCGGGAGGCAAAACCATCGGGCTGAATATCGGCCTGCCGATGGAGCAGCGTCCCAATCCGTTCATCACGCCCGCGCTGAATTTCGAATTCCACTACTTCTTCATGCGGAAGTTCTGGTTCGCTTATATGGCGAAAGCGCTGGTGGTGTTCCCTGGCGGCTTCGGGACACTGGATGAGCTTATGGAGATTCTAACGCTCACCCAAACCGAAAAACTAGTGAAGAAAATGGTGGTCCTTCTGTACGGAACCACTTTCTGGAAGGAAATCCTAAACTTCGACGCGCTGGTGCGTCACGGGATGATCGACGAGCGCGATTTGAACCTGTTCCAGTTCGCCGACGATGTCGATACCGCTTTCCAAATCCTGAAGGACGGACTGACCAAGTATTATCTGACGCCGCAGCCGGAAACTCCGGATATTGCTAAGTCCCGTATCTGAACGTCGTGCTATAGGTTAACGTGCGCACTCGGGTCGAGCTCGTGCTTCGCTGGCTGGGCAGCGCGGGGGTTGCGTTCGTTGTGCTTCTGGCGGCTTATTGTGCTTGGGGCTGGATCGCTCCTCGCAGCGGCTTCCGCCTGATATTGGAGATCGCCACCATCGTAGCTGCTTTGTGGCTTGCTATCCGGCTCCTCCGGTTGGTCGCCCGGCAGGCCGTGTGGCGATTGCGCAACCGCCTTCTTGTAACCTACCTGTTCATTGCGGGCGTGCCACTGGTTCTCATCGTCGGTTTGGCCGCTCTAAGTACTTATATGCTGGTCAGCCAGCTGGCCGCATATTTAGTGACCACCGAGCTCAATCGCCGTATCGACACCCTGACGGCTTCCTCAGGCGCGACGGTTCCGGTGCCCGCCGGCGGATTCCCGGCAAGTGGCGTGCTCAAGCGTGAAGGTAATTTCTACCTCTTTTCGACTGTGAAGACGCCTCGGGGTGACGCGATCGTAACGGTTCCACTGACTCGCGAATATCTCGTGGGGCTGGTGCCCACTCTCGGTCTGGTGGGAATCGATCAGCCCGCTGCGACACCGTCGAAAACAGCGCGTGCCGCACCTGCGTTGCCTCCCGCATCTAATCGGTTCGATACCGAAGTGGTCTGGTTCGCCACCGTGCCGGCGTTCGATTGGGAGACTCCCGGCCGAACCTCAGACTTGACGCTCGCTGTTCTGACTCGGGTATCGGCGGTGCTATCCACGGTATTCTTCAACCGCAACACCAATGTCGCGCAGGAAGTTCTAGAAGTTATTTTGATCGCGGGACTGGTGGTGTTCGCGCTGGTAGAAATCATTTGCGGGATCATCGGAGTGGTCATGACCCGCAACATCACGGGTGCCGTACATCACCTCTACGAAGGAACCCAACGCATTATGCAGGGCGACTTCTCGCATCGCATTGAGGTTCGCGGTAAAGACCAGCTCGCCGAACTGGGCGTTTCCTTTAACCGGATGACCGAGAATCTGGCGCACCTGCTTATGGTGGCTAAAGAAAAAGAACGTCTGCAATCGGAGATCGAAATCGCGCGTGAAGTGCAGAATCAGCTGTATCCGCGAGTTACGCCAAAAACGAAATCCCTTCGTCTCACCGCTGTTTGCCGTCCGGCGCGGATCGTGTCGGGCGATTACTACGATTACGAGTGCATTCGCGACACCCATGTGGCGCTGGCCATCGGGGACGTCGCCGGTAAGGGTATCTCGGCCGCGTTACTGATGGCGACTCTGCAAAGTTCGCTCCGCACCCAACTAAACAACAGTAATGGGCAAGGACCGCTTTCCGCGGCGCGTCTGGTTTCGCAGCTCAATCAATACCTGTACGCGAACACGTCGCCAGAAAAATTTTCGACGCTTTGTTTGGGTCTGTACGATGAAGCGGATAGCTCCTTCATCTACACCAATGGCGGGAACGTGCAGCCCGCCCTGGTGCGCGGGAACACCGTTCGCCGTCTGGACGTCAATGGAACCGTGGTGGGCGCTTTTCCTTTTGCGGAATACGGCGAGAGCCGGCTCGCATTAGAACCCGAGGATCTACTAGTGTTCTTCACCGATGGTGTCACCGAACCGGAAAACGAGTTTGGAGAAATGTTTGGCGAGGAGCGCTTTCTCGACCTGGTGGTGCGCAATGCGCACCTGGGTGAGGACGACATTGTACACGCAGTAATCGCGAGCGTCCGGGCTTGGACTGGCTCGGATGAATTGCAGGACGATATGACTCTGCTCCTGGCCCGTCGCGTGTGAGCCCTAACGCCTTACGTTACGAAGCGTCGGTAGAACTCCTCGGTCTGCTCTACCATCTGGCCCACGGAAAACAGTTGGGCTCGCCTGCGCGCTTTTTCGCCCTGTTCGTGAAGACCATCGGCTGACGAGGCGGACTCCGTAATCGCGCGGGCCAGCGCCGCGGGATCGCCCGCGGGGACCAGCCAGCCGCCATTGCCGGGTTGGACAATCTCCGGCAAGCCACCCACATCGCTGGCAATGACCGGCACTCCGTGTGCCATGGCTTCGAGCGCGGCCATTCCCCAAGCCTCCGAGCGCGATGGCATGATGAACACGTTCAGTGCTCCAAAAAACGCCGCGTGGTCGGCGATGAAGCCCGGAAATGTCACGTTAGCGGGCGCGCGCCGGCGCATGTCGTTCAAAAGCATGCCGTCGCCTGCCAGGAGGAACCGGGCGTGCGGCATGGATTCACGCAGCAGGACCGCGGCGGCTACCGCTACGTCCTGCCCTTTCTCTTTCGTAAATGCGCCCAGGTGCCCGACGACGAAGTCAGTCTCGCTCAGGCCGAATCGCGATCGAGTCTGCGGCGTCGCCGGCGGAATCTCGATGCCTGTGTGGATGACTTGTATCTTCCCGCCCGGCACGCCACTCTGGATTAACCCGCTGCGGACAGCTTCGGAAACGGCGATGACGCCGTCGCAGGCCCATCTATATTTCATCCGGTGCGCCCAGGGGTTGCGAGGACGGAAGGCTACATGGCGCGTCACTACGCGGCATACTTTCGTGGACCCCAGTGTTTTCCAGAAAGCGCCTGTGAGGGCCCGCCCGCTGTGAGCATGGACGATATCCGCGCTGCGCAGATCTAGTTTTTCCACGGGGAACCCGGCCGCACTGGCGCGTTCGGCCAACATGCTCGACGGAGGGCACACGATGGCCTGCCGGTATCCGCGCACCCGCAATCCTCGTGCCAGCGTGAGCAAGGATTCTTGCCCGCCGCGCCAAGTTTCCTCGGTGTCCAGGTGAATAATGGAAGGCAGTCGCAGAGAAATGACTGTAGCACTTTCGCCGGGTCAGGCGGACTCGCCTGGGATGTAATAGAATATCCCTCATGCTCCGCCTTAATTGGCTGATAATCCTCGCCCTTTTCTGCACTTCGGACGCATATTCCGAATCTAAATGGATTCAGATGCAGTCTGCCAATTTTGAGGCGTATTCGAGCGCCGGGGAACGGGATACGCGCGACGCCCTGCGAGATTTCGAGCGGGTGCGGGATTTCTTTCTGCAGGCCAATCAGCGTGAGCCTCCTAAGCCCGTTCCGGTGTACGTCGTGGTCTTCGGCTCCGAAAAGGAATATGCGCCTTACCGTTTCAACGAAGTCGCGATTGCCTACTATTTCGGCGGCTCCGACCGTGACTATATCGTCATGGGACGCACGGGCGATGAGGCCGCGCGTGTCGCTGTCCACGAGTACGTCCACTTGGTCGCTCGCCACCTCGGCCTCAAATATCCAACCTGGCTGAACGAAGGTGTTGCCGATTTGTACTCCACCTTGCGCATGCAAGGGGACAAGGCGCTGGTCGGTGACCTGGTCCCCGGCCGGATGCAGACCCTCTTCACGGAAAAATGGATTCCGCTTCCCCTGCTCCTCTCCGCGACCCAGAATTCGCCCTTTTACAACGAAAAGAATAAAGCCAGCAGCTTCTACGGCGAGTCATGGGCGCTGGCGCATATGTTACAACTCTCGCCGCAATACTCTCCCAAGTATTCTGAGTTTCTAAAGATCCTCCAGAGCGGCGCCGACTCCGCTGCGGCATTGGAAAAAGCTTACGGCAAACCGATCGCGGAAATCGAGAAGGATCTGCAAAGTTACTTTCGGGGAAACCAGTTCTATGGACGCCTGTTCCCGGTGAAGCTGGTCAACTCCACGGAGAAGTTTCCCGCGACACCCGCTCCGGAGTTTGACGTTAGGCTCGCGCTGGCCGATTTGACCAATCGACCGGGTAAGGAATTCGAAACCCGCAAGATGCTCGAAGAACTTGCGAGCGCGGATCCTAAGCGGCCGGAGCCTTGGGCCAGTCTGGGTTACCTCGCCTGGCGTGACAATCAGATCCCGGACGCCGTGGAGGCATTCGGAAACGCTTACGATCGCGGGAACCGCAGCGCAAAGTTTCTCTGGGACTTCGGACGCCTGGCTGAGCGAGAGCGTCGGGAAACCGCAGTCACCGCGCTTACCGATCTTTTTAAGTTGGAGCCCGCACGGCTTGACGTGCGTATGGAATTGGCGGCATTGCATCTGAACGCCCGGCGTCCCGGGGCAGCGCTGTCGGTCCTCTCGGACGTGCACACTGTCACGGCGGATGATGCGCCTCGATTCTTCACCCTGCTGGCCAACGCGCAACTTCAGCTCCGCGATCTGGACGGTGCTCGCATTACGGTGGCGAAACTCGCCGCGAATGCGAAGACATCCGAGGATCGGGCGCGAGTCGAGCAGATGCAGCGCTATCTCGAGCAGCCTGGCGCTAAGCCGCCGCAAGTCGCCGACGATTCGTCGGGCGGCACTGGTCCGGACAAGGTTCCTCGCCTGGTGCGCCCGGCGCCTGCGGGCGTACGCCCGCCTCTGCTGCCCTCGCCCGAAGTTGAGGGATCTTTCGTTGAATTTGTCTGTTTGGAAAAGAGCTTCAAGGTGGTCGTCGATACCGAAAAAGGTAAGAAAGGGTTTCTGATTCCGAATCCTAACCAGGTAGTCATCGTAGGCCGGGCCGGCGGGAAAGTGGAGTTGAATTGCGGTCCACAGACGCCCGTGCACGTGAAGCTCGAATACACGCCAAGCACGTCCGGTACGGATGCCGATGGGATTCTCAAAATCCTCTATTTTGAGCCATGATGTTCATCACGTTGGAGCAGACTTGTGGCGGCGTTCCCATATTCGGCCCAAGGGAAGCGCTGCGCTTGAAACCAAGGGCGATAGCGCCATGGTCAGAATCGTACACGTCAAGCCGAGGCCGTAGGCTGTATTGGTAATTAGTCCAGCGCCAAATGCGCTGCGCGCCATCACAAAACTGAATTCGCCAATTTGCGCCAGCCCCAAGCCGACGATCCAGGGAGCCATGTTGGTGTATCCGAACGCGCGTGTGAGCAGCCCCAGGAGTAACGCTTTGCCGACAATAATCGAAAGCGTTGCCAGGGCGACTTCTCCGGCGTGCTCCCACACAAATCGCGGATCGAACAGCATGCCCACGGTGACGAAGAACAGCAATCCGAAGATGTCGCGGAGGGGTATCACATCGCTGAGCGCCTGGTGGCTGAATTCCGATTCGCTCAGTACGATTCCGGCGACGAAAGCTCCCAAGGCGAACGAGAGTCCCGCCGCGTGCGCCGCGTATCCGACGCCCACTCCGGACGCCACCACCGCCACCAGAAACAATTCCCTCGAGCCAAGCGCCACTACGCGCGCCAGCAGCATCGGCAGCAGCCACCTGCCGATCACGATCATGGCGGCGAGAACCACCACGGCGATACCGCCCGCGCGCGCCAGTCTCGGCAGCGCACCGCTCGGATCGGCCAGCTGTGGCAAGATGATCAGCATTGGGATTACCGCTAGATCCTGCACCACCAGCAGCCCGATCATGACGCGGCTCGCCAGCGTCGAACTTCTTTCCGACTCCGCTAGCGTTTTCAGCACTACCATGGTGCTGGACAGAGAAATCATCGCTCCCAGCCAGACGGAGTCGGTGACGGGCAATCCCAGGAACTTGATGCCTGCCAGCGCGCCTGCGCCCGCCATCAAGACGATCTGGATGGGTCCGCCGATCAGCGCGATCCTGCGGACCGGCTTCAAGTCGCGGAAGGAAATTTCCAACCCCAGCGAGAACAGCAGCAACGCGACGCCGATCTCGGCCAGAAGTTCAATATCGTGGATCTGCACCACCGTCGGTCCCGCCGTATAAGGGCCGACGACCACGCCCGCGGCCACGTAGCCGACCAATAGCGGCATCCGCAAGAGTCTCGCCAAAAGGCCGCCCACCAGGCCGGCAATCAGGATCAATACGAAATCGGAAGCGATACCCATACTTCATTTGGCCGGTTGCTTGGCACGCAGATTCAGCATCTCGACGAACACGGAGAAACCCATCGCGAAATAAATGTAGCCCTTGGGAATGTGTTGGTGGAATCCCTCGGCGACCAGAGCCATGCCGATGAGAAGCAGAAAGCTCAGCGCTAGCATCTTGATGGTGGGGTGCCGCTCGACGAAATCGCCCAAAGGTCCGGAAGCCCACATCATGATGCCTACCGAAATGACGATGGCGGCGATCATGACGGCAACTTCCTTAGCCATCCCGACCGCCGTAATCACCGAGTCCAGTGAAAACACGATATCGAGCAGTGCAATCTGTGGAAGCACGGATGTCATCGTGTTGGCTTTTAATCCCGCCTGATGAACTACCTCGGCTGTGCCTTCCAGCCGCTCATGGATTTCGTGAGTGCTCTTCCATAGCAGGAACATGCCGCCCAACAGCAGGATCAGATCGCGTCCGGAGATTTCCTGCGGTCCGACGGTGAATAAGGGTCGCGTTAGCCGCATGATCCAGGTGAGCGACA
>Ga0157370_10001633_pt1 | contig 27688 bp, 20 predicted proteins | sample C35metaG_FD_113463 | JGI IMG/M metagenome (GOLD analysis project Ga0157370, IMG submission 113463) | Corn rhizosphere microbial communities from Kellogg Biological Station, Michigan, USA - C3-5 metaG | ecosystem: Host-associated > Plants > Roots > Rhizosphere > Soil | place: USA: Michigan...
ATAATGATACTTTTACAGCTTATAAAAATGTCGACAACAACCTTGACATCTTGGCAAATGATGTTTCCGGTACGAGCATTACTGGTTTGACAATCACACAACAGCCATCTCACGGAACTATTGTCGTAAATGGAACGACGAATGTAACTTATAAACCTGCAGCTGGTTACACTGGAACTGACAGTTTTAAATATAAAGCAACCAATGCTACAGGATTATCAAACGAAGCAACAGCTTCCGTTAATGTGATAGAAATGCCACCGTCTCCTCTTGTCAGATGGAATAATGGCAGTGTAACTCCTACTACGTACAACAGTAATATAACAGCTGGAAATATTACAACTTCTAATGTGAATATGGGTTATGCAACCTGGTCCAGTACTTTGTATTCATTTGGTGGCTGGCCTTCTCAGACTACGGTTAATAATTCATACTATGTTCAATTTTCTGTAAGTCCGAAAAATGGATATAAATTAAACCTGTCTGAATTTAATTTTCAGTGTTTTATGACCGGTTCAGGAACGATGAAAATCGATTATTCTCTTAGCAGCAACTTTAGTAATCCTATAACTCTTGTTTCAGGAATTACGCCATCAACCAGCGAAAGTTCTCCAACTACGATTTCCCTGACTAATTTCAATGCTCCTGTTGCAACAGATGGTCAGATAGTTTATGTCCGGGTTTATGTTTACAATACATACCAGACTTTATATATCAAATATGCAAATGGCAGCAACTCAGCGGGTCCTGCTTTTATAGGGACAGTATCATCCAGTTCTGCAGTACCTGTTGCAACAAATGATGCAGCGACTACTACAATTGATAACGATATTGATATCAATGTTTTGGAAAATGATGATTACAGTAATATTGTTAATTCTATTACTTTATCACAACCTTTGCACGGTACAGCAACTCTTAATTCTGACAATACCGTAAATTATCTTCCTGGTTCAGGATATATAGGAGCAGATTCTTTCACATACAGCATTACTAATCAATATGGAATATCTAATATAGCAACTGTGTCAGTAAATGTAAATCCAGCTACGACTACATCACTTATTAGATGGGATAGTGCAAGTGCAACTTATTATCCTACTTCTTACCAAAGTTTTATCTCTGCAAGCTCGCCGGTTACAGCTGTTGGAACTACTTTATCTACTTCATCAGAAAGCTTGCCGGTATATGTTATTGGAAATATAAATGACAGCAGCATAAATACATCAAAATATATACAGTTTAGATTAAACAACACCAGCACAGCAAAAACAATAGAACCTAAAAGTTTCAACTTTAGCGGAAGAGGTTACAATTCTGGAAATTATGAGATAAGATATTCCAAATCTTCCGATTTTTCCGGCTATCAGACACTTGCGTCAGGAACTTTTTCTAATGCTTATGCGATGATAAGCGCTAATTTTGATTCTCTTAAAATTGAAGCAGGAGAAACCCTTTACATCAGAGTTTATTTTTATAATACAACATCCAGTTATGTGATTCAGTATTATACTGGTTCTACGGGACCTGCAATTACGGGATTATTTTATAATAAAGTATATTCTTCCACAGACACGATTTGGCAAAATGCATCTTCACCAAATTGGAGTAACGGAACACCAACCGCTACAAAGAATGCAATCATAGCTACAGCTTATAATACTGCTCTCAACGGGAATTTTGAAAGTAATAATTTGACAATCAATACTGGTGCTACTCTTGTTGTTAATTCTGGAGGTACTGTTACCGTTAATGGCAAGATCATTAATAATGCTAATAGTTCTGCTTTTATTATTGAAAATAATGCCAACCTATTACAATATAATAATGCTCAGAACAACGGGAATATAACAGTTAAAAAATCTGCAGTCATTCCAAAAATGGGTTATAATTATTGGTCTTCACCTGTAATCGGTCAGAATTTATATCAGTTTTCCGAAGGTTATAATCAATCTTCTACAACAGGTACCGGAACACCTTGGAACAGATTTTATATTTATAATGAGGCAAATGATTATTTCGTTACCACTATTGCCAATGAAATTACATTGGGTGCAACATCCGTATTCGAATCTGCACGAGGTTATGCAATCAGAGGAAAAAACAGTTTTCCGGAAACGGTTACTGCTGCAACCGTACCTGCTAATTTTGAGTTTGTTGGTACTCCGCAAAATGGTGATGTATCAACTTACAAATTAAAATGGACTAATGCAGCTCACGGATATAATATGGTTGGAAATCCATATCCTTCTAATATTAATTTTGATAGCTTTTATGAATTAAACAGCACCAAAATCTATGGTATTGCTTACTTCTGGACCAATAATGACGGACAGGTAATGTATCAGCAGGGCAGCAGTTACTCCAGTAATAATTATGCTATAGAAACTGCTGTAGGTGGTACTTCTGCAACTTATTTCGGAAGTAATAACAGAAAACCAAATGGCAATATATCTTTAGGACAGGGATTTATAGTTCAGGCAAAACCAGCAGGGAAAAATCAGTCTTTGGCCTTTAATAATAGTTTGAGAACAGCTGATAACGCAAATTATTACAACAAAACCCCAAAAAACAGGTTCTGGCTGGAATTAAAATCTCCATCTAATGTTAATAATGAGATACTCATAGGATATATTGCAAAAGCTACAAATAATTTTGATAGCGATTATGATGCAGATTTACTATCCATCGGAAGTGATTCTTTTTGGAACGTACTGGACAGTCATAAACTCGCTATTCAGGCAAAGGACGAAAACTTCACGAGTGAAGATATTGTAAAATTAGGTTACAAATCTTCTGTCGAAGGTAGCTATACTATTTCAATTAATGAAAAAGAAGGAATTTTTAACTCAAACCAAAATATTTATTTAAAAGATAAATATCTAAATAAAGTTATTAATATTACGCAAAGCCCTTATACTTTCAATACAAATGCGGGACAGTACGAAGACAGATTTGAAGTTATATACAAAACTTTGGAAACTTTAGGGGCAGACAATTCTGTGAAAAAAGGAATTCAGATTTACAAAGATGTTCAGAACTTCATTGTCAATTCTCCCGACAATCTGGATGAGGTAAGTCTTTATGACTCTTTAGGAAGATTAATTTTTGAAACTAAAAACGCCAAAAAAGAAGTACTCATCAATAAAAATAATTTGCCGGAAGGTATGTATATCATCAAAGCAAAATCAGGAAATACAACTTTGACCAAGAAAGTTATAAAATAAATATTTAATTAATAACTAAATTCATAAACCATCAATTTTTTTTGATGGTTTTTTGTTTATATACTATTAAAATTCATAATTTCGCTCTATGTCTTTAGAATTAATTTTAAAATATTTTCCCGATATTACAGACGAGCAGAAGGATCAGTTCGCAGAATTAGAAATCCTGTACAAAGATTGGAATGAAAAAATCAACGTCATTTCCAGAAAAGATACAGACAGTCTCTATGAAAAACATATTTTGCACTCATTGGGAATTGCAAAAGTGATGGAGTTTGCAGACAATACAAAAGTTTTGGATATTGGAACAGGCGGTGGTTTTCCAGGAATACCGTTAGCAATTCTTTTCCCCAATACTCAATTTACTTTGGTGGATAGTATTGGAAAAAAAATCACAGTTGTAAAAGGTGTTGCAGAAAGTCTTGGACTCAAAAATATTACGGCTCATCATATGAGAGCGGAACAGTTGAAAGAGAAATTTCATTTCGTTGTCAGCAGAGCAGTTACGCAGATGCCGGTTTTCTTAACTTGGCTGAGAGGAAAATTTGAGAAAGATCAATTCAATCCAAAGCACAATGGCGTGCTTTATCTCAAAGGCGGAGATTTGGGCGAGGAATTAGCAGGATTAAGATGTGAGATTTTCCAACTGAAAAATTATTTCGAAGAAGAGTTTTTCGACACCAAAAAAGTCGTATATATATCAAAAGGTAATTTTAATAACTAAAAAAAGGAACGATTATGAAGAAAGTATTTTTTTTATCAATGTTGGCGATGGTTTCAGCGTCGATAGTATCTTGCAAAGACAATGATGATTATGTAGAGATTACGGATGTTTATGCTCAGAAAATTGATAGTGTAACGATTCCGATGGATACGATGGTTCTGGGTGTAACACAAGACTTCAAAGTTTACTCTACATTTACCAGAACATGTGAAGGGATTTACAGCTACGATTACCAATATACCAATGATTCTGTAAGAACAATTGCTAACTTTGGCTACAAGACCAACGAAGCCTGTTCAGACGGAACGTATGTAGATGGTAGCCGTATCAGCTTCAAGCCGGTAAAAACAGGGACTTACACTTTCAAATTCTTCACAGGAAAAGATACCGCAGGAGCTAATACTTTCCTTGAGAAAAAGGTTGTGGTTGAGTAAGAACTTTTACTTATTCTTAATCTCAAAAAAAATTCTGAATGAGACATTTTATTTCACTTTTAATAGTAACAATTTTCTGTTCTTGTTCTAAGGAGATTAAAGAGAAAAAATACATTAGTAAAGATCTTGAAATAGATTTTCCTGTAGGCTGGAAAATTACGGATCAGGAAGATTTTGGAGCTGGGAAATACTTTGCGATTGAAAAAAACGGATTTAATTCGAGTGGAGTGGTAACTATTTCATTTGTAGAAAGCGATCGCGATTTAAAAGAGTGGATAAATTTGAATATTAAAGAACTTAAATCAAATTTCATTCTTAAGAAAGCCAATGTAAAATTTGATAAAATTATAAAGACTAAATTTCAAAATATAGACGCTCTTTCTTCTGGATATACATTGAAATTATTAGGGATCGATCATAGCGGAATCATTTATGCTTTTTCGAAAAACGGAAAAGTGTTTGCGTTTATGCAACAAGGAGCGGATGACGATAGTGATGACAATGAAGAAGGTTTCATTCATCTTCAGAATAATCTTATTATTAAATAATTTTAAAAAAAACTTTACGCACTTTGCTATAAATATATTCTCAAAATCAGCAAAAAAATAATTAAATTGAGCCTTTACTTATAAAGGCTTTTTTTATGCAGTTTCTCCACAGGATCATATCAGAATTATTGGAAAACCATCAGGATCTTTCAGGCTTAGACATTGTCTTACCGGGAAAAAGACCAATGGTTTTCATCAAAAGAATTCTGCAGGAAAAACAGTATGAAGGTCTTTTACCGAATTTTGTCACTATAGACGAACTCATCGCAGAACTCTCAGAAGATTTGGAAATTAAAGGTATTGCACTTTGGCTTTTTGCCTTCAGGACTTATCAGAAAGTAGATTCCTCGGAAGATTTTTCAGGATTTCTAAAATGGTTTCCAACGCTTCAGAAAGATTGGGACGATATGATGAAATTCTCAGAGAATGACAAAAAAATCCTCGAATGGATGCTGGACGAAGAACGCATCAAAAACTGGGGCGAAGATCTTGGCGATGATGACAATGCACGGAAAAGAAACCTCAATTTCTGGCGAAAAATGAACGAGTTTCTGCCACTTCTGAAATCAGATTTGAAGAAAGAAAACCTTGCCACTTCCGGAATGATCTATCAGGAAGCATTTTCAAAACTGGAAAATTTTGCGAAATCAACCCAAAATTATTTTGTTTTCTGCGGTTTTAATGCATTATCGAGAGTCGAGGAACAACTTGTAAGAAAACTACTGCAATGGAACAAAGCGGAAACCTATTTTCAAGCCGACTATTATTATATTAATGATGAAAGGCAGGAATCAGGAAAATTTCTCAGAGAAACCATCAAATGGAAAGAATTTGACCTTTACAGAAATTTTAATTGGATTGATGATCAATTCTCTCAGCCAAAAAATATCAAAACCTATGAAGTTTCGGGAAACATTGTTCAGGCAAAGGTTTTACCGGAACTTTTAAAAAAAATCCCGAAAGAAGAATTATCGGAAACAGCTCTGGTTTTGCTGGATGAAAATCTTCTTCCTGCCGTTTTGGACAGTCTGACTTCAGTTGAAAGCGTGAACATAACGATGGGTTTTCCTTTGAAGAATCTGTCCTTCAGCAACGCCATCAAAAAACTATTTTATCTACAGAAACAACAGGAAAAAAAATCTTCCAGCTACTATTATGCCGACGTTTTACCAATTCTGGAAGAATTACCGAATGACGAAATAGACAGCACCATCATTCAGGAATTCATTTCTAAAATTGAGGAAAGAAACATCGTTTATATTTCCAAAAACCTTTTGCAGGAATTACTTGGAAATCTCAGTTATTTCCAGCTTTTGCAGAAACCTGAATCTTACAATTCGTTTTTGGATTTGTTAATTAAATTCTGTTACGAGTTGAAATTCAAAGAACTGGATGATATTCAGTACGAGAATATTGCTCATTTTGAGAAAGTTTTCAAAGTCATCAAAAATCAATTATTACCTTACAAAATTGATATTAAAATTGAAACATTAGAAGTGCTGATTAATCAATTGGTAAATACAGAAAGCATAGATTTCGTGGGCGAACCGTTGGCGGGATTCCAAATTATGGGACTTTTGGAAACGCGTCTTCTGAACTTCAAAAATATTATTTTACTTTCCGTAAATGAAGGTAAGCTTCCACTCGGAAATACGCAGAATACTTATATTCCTTTTGATGTTCGAAAGAATTTCGGACTCAATACCTTTCTGGAAAATGACAGCATTTATGCTTACCATTTTTATCGATTAATCCAGAATTCTGAGAATGTTCACCTGCTCTTCAATGCATTAAGTTCCGGTGTGAATACAGGTGAAAAAAGCCGGTTCATCACACAGCTCGAAATGGAAAGCCCGCATAAAATCGATCATATCATCATAGAAAATACGTCTGAACCAATCTCTCAGGAACTGATGAAAATTGAGAAAAATGATGAGGTGATGAGACTTTTGATGGAATGGAAAAACAGAGTTTCGGCTTCGCATCTTGTCGCTTATCTTTATAATCCAATTGATTTTTATCTAAGCCATATTCTAAAAGTAAGAGAAACCAACGAGATAGAAGAGGAGCTTTCTCAACGTAATTACGGGAACCTTGTTCACTATGCTTTGCAGTTTTTACACGAACCTATTAAGAATAAAATATTAACTGAAACCGACTTAGAAGATTTACTTTTAAAAGTCGATGAATCTATTGAATCTGCGATTGAGAAACTGAAACATCAGCCGGAATTCTACGATCGCGGAATGAATTTCATTCACAAAGAAATTGCAAAAAGAGTAGTGCGCAACATCGTAGAATATGATCTTGAGTTAGTGAAAAAGGGTTCTGCCTTAGAAATCATCGATCTGGAAAAAGAAATCAATTGTGATTTTTACCTTGATGAAAACCGTACTGACAAAATCAGTTTCTACGGCTTTATAGATAGAATCGACAAACTCGACGGCATCACAAGAGTCATTGATTATAAAACTGCAAAACCTAAAAACCTGACCATCAATCTTGGAAAAAACAAAGAAGAAAAACTTCCCGAATTGTTTTTTAGAGATGATTATAAACAAGCTTTGCAGCTTTCAATTTATAAATTCTGCATTACCAATTCTCTCAACATCAAACCAGAAAATGTAGAAACCGCAATCTGGTCTTTTGCAGAAGTGAATAATGGGCCGCAAAACCTTAATTTCATTGATATCGAAGATTCTGAAGTGGAAGATTCTATTAGAAATCTGATTGCAGAAATCCTGAATCCGGAAATTCCTTTCGAAGAAAAAGAGAAAGTGAGTTGGTAAATTAAAAACAAAGACTTTCCAAAATTGGAAAGTCTTGTGAATAGGAATGGTTTTAACCGTTAAGAAAATTAATCAAAATCTGATTCAGTTCATCAGCGTGGGTTACATTCAGCCCGTGAGGTGCGCTTGCAATCACGTAATATTGATTATTTGCAATACCTTTTGCCGCCAGTTCACCAGCGGTTGCTATCGGTACAATTTTATCATCGTCCCCGTGAACGATTAATGTCGGCACAGTTACATTTTTAAGTTCCGGACGAAAATCTGTGTTGGCCCAGCTTTCTGCACATTTTATTGTTGCAATAGGAGAAGCCTGGGAAGCAATGCTCCAATCATAATTTAATTGTGCCTGACTAACGGATTGTGACAAAAGTCCGTAATTATAAAAATTTTTATGGAAACTTTCCAAGAAAGTCACTCGGTCTTTTTTTAGATTCTCAAGGATTTGGTTCAAATCACTTTCAGGAACACCATTTGGATTATCTTGTTTTTGTTTTACCAGAGGAATAATTGATGAAATCAAAGCAACTTTGTCAATATTTTCTGATCCGTGATTGGTAAGCAAACGGGCCACTGATCCACCACCCATTGAAAATCCTACCAAAACAACATTTTGCAGATCCAGTTGGGTTATAATTTCAAGCAGATCGTCTGTCAAGCTATTATAATCGTAACCACCCAAACTAGGCTGAGATTTTCCGAAACCTCTTCTGTCATAAGTAATAACACGATAACCTGCATTTAAAAGAGCAGAAACCTGAAGTTCCCAGGATTTTCCACTAAGCGGCCAGCCGTGAATTAGAATAATAGGTTGTCCTTGTCCGAAATCTTCGTAATAAATACTGTAATTTTTGTCGATGTCTTTTGTGATGTAAGGCATAATATTGTTTTTTTTGTATTAATATTTTTGATTATTTTCTCCAAACATCAGACCAATAAAAAAGACTTTCCGTTGAGAAAAGTCTTTAAAGTATTTTTAATGTTTATTTTATAATTTCATTATAATAGAGTAATCTGTCATTTTTATCGAAACTGATGATGATAATTTGTCTATTCTTAGCTTCATCATTATTGAAGAATTTTGCTCTTGGCGCCAATCCGCCATCTTCCGAAAGCGATGGATTCCAATACAGTGTTTCTCGTGTATCTTTCGTTATTCTCTTGTAGGCATCACCGGTGACATCCGGTAATTCGAATTCTATAGATTTATCATAACCCTTCAATACTAATTTATTGATTTTCTCTACATTTTTATCTTCTTCGGCAATAATATCGCCTCTTCTTGTGTAGATTGCAATGGCGTTACCTACCAAACCGTCATTTTTCAGAACTTTCACCATCGCAATACTGCTGATCGGAAGGGAACTTATCATACTTGCATCAACCGGCATCTCATCCAAAAACAAACTCGCTTGTGAACCACGAATACTTGGAATGTAATTACCCGAACCATCCATTGTGAAAGTAAGTCCTGCTGCTCTTCCCTGAAGCCATTGCAGTATGTTCTGAGAAGTCTGAGCATCTTTATTTTCATTAACCAGATCAAAGATAGTAGCATTCATACTGCTGAATTTCCCACTTGACAGTTGTTTATCCAATTCTGCTTTTTTATCCACTTTTTTTGCAGTCACTTTTACTTCTTCGATCAATGTTTCTTTATTAAAATCATCAATGCCTTTATTATTTTTTCTATTCTGAAGTGCTTTGGCAATTGCCGGATCCTGTACCGCATTTTTATCATTTACCAAACGATAATTGGTAAAAGGCAGAGCGCCTTTATAAGGAATATTTGTTACTAATGCCTGGAAATTAATATTTAAATTGTCTGTATCAGAAGATTGTTTTTTGTCTTTATTAAGATAATAAGAAACCGTCAAAGGCTCATCAAAATAGATATTGTCCAAGTAAATAAAGCCATTGTCATCTGTAACAGCAGGAACAAAGTTCTTGTCAGATTTCTCAGTTTTTAATAAAAGATTGATATTCTTATTTGGGATAAAACGTCCGTTATTCGTCACTTTTCCTTTGAATGAGAGGTTTTTCTGAGGTTTATAATTAAAATCAGGTACCTTATCTGACAGGAGAGATTCCCAATCGAAACGTTTCCATTTTTCTGAGATTAATAATGCATCAAGTGCATCAGCGTTTGCAGTTTTTTCAAAATATTGAGAAGGATTAAAAATTGAATCTGTAAAGTCTCCTGTTAACCATTTTGCACTTAAAATAGTATTTTCATTCTTATTTTCGGAAGGTTGATTATCTTTTACCAAAACAGTATAATTTGAGTAATCTTCATTTGGTTCGATATCAAAACTATTAAAAGCCCTTGGCTCATTATTCATCGATAAAGCTAAAGTCGGTTCATCAAGATTGAGTTTTTTTGGATTGACGAAAAAGAGTCTTTGCGCTACAGGATTTTGTTTGTCATCAAAGATTGTAATATTCAAAACTGCAGTTTCATCATTGCTCACTTTATTCGGAATCTGGCTGGAAGCTTCACTTGTGGATGTCTTTATATTTGCTCTGTAAACCAATTGATTGTTAATAGTTCCAACAATGCTATAACCTTGTAATCCCTGCGTGAGATTTGTCCCTTTTAGTTTATAATTAATACTTTTTGGATCGCTCGTTAATTGAAGATTGATTCCTGAATTTGAAACCGCTGGTAAGGTAATAGTTTGTTTTACGCCTTTATTATCTTCAATAATTGCTTTGTATGTTTTACCAGCTTTTGGTGTAATGTTGAAAGCGCTTACATTCTGGTCGAGACTTTTGAAGGTTGTTAATTTCTCATTTGGTTTGTCTTGATCGATGACATAACCGCTCCAGGTTGTAGGAGGAATTCCTTGTGAATATAATCTGACAGCAACTTTGGTAGGAATGTTATCAACTAAAGTTCCGCTTTCCGGGAAAACATTGGCGGTCCATTTCGCGTTCTTATCAAGAACTAATTTTTGTTCAGAATTCGGATTATAGATCGGAACCTGTTTCATAAAATTGAATTCCTCCGGAAAGTTTCCCATCCAGGTCGTGTAAGCTCTTACGAAATAAATATCTTCATTCAGAAAATCATTCAAAACAAAAGTGCCGTCGCCTTCTCCATCTTTGAGGAAAACCGTTTTTTTATCTACAAGATTTTTGTTGTGGTCATACAATTCTACAAATAAAGTATTAGAAATCGTAGAACGATTATAACCATTGAACACGAAAGATTTGAAATAGATATTGTCTCCAACAACATATTTGTCTTTGTCCAAAAGAAGATAGACTTTTTCCTGTGTGTAATTCTGTTCCAGATTCTGGATTGCTTTATCTATTCTGTCCTGTGCATTCAGCTGTGACATCCCAACAACATAAAGAAAAAAAATGAAGATTTTTTTCATATCAAAAAGCTTATAATTAATTATGACTTATAAATTATGAATAATAATTCGAAGTATTTTATTACCATTGAATTACAGCAGCCCGGCTTGAGTGGAAATCCTTTTTTTTGTGCCGGCAAAAAGCGTGGCAAAAAAGATTGGGAACGGAAGACGGATTAAGCTGCCCAAAAATATAATTAAAAGACAAAACCCTCAACATTTGTCAAGGGTTTTATATAATATTTAACACGGTTTAGATTCCATTCACTATTGTATTAAGTGTCTCAGAAGGTCTCATTGCAACATCTGTCTTCTGGAAATCCGGTTTGTAATAACCATCGATTTCCTGAGCTTTACCTTGAGAACCGATCAATTCTTCATTGATTTTGGTTTCATTCTCTGTCAATGCTTTTGCAACAGGCGCAAATTTGGCGGCGATATCAGCATCTTTGTTTTGATTTGCTAAAGCTTCTGCCCAATAAGTCGCAAGATAGAAATGTGAACCTCTGTTATCGATAGTTCCTAATTTTCTTCCCGGAGATCTGTCTTCTGCCAGGAATTTAGCATTAGCTTCGTCCAAAGCATCAGCTAAAATCTGAGCTTTTGTATTGTTCTGAGTCTGAGCCAAATGTTCCAGAGAAGCCTGCAATGCCAAGAACTCTCCAAGAGAATCCCAACGCAAGTAGCCTTCCTCGATGAATTGCTCGATATGTTTTGGCGCAGAACCTCCAGCGCCAGTTTCGAACAATCCGCCACCGTTCATCAATGGAACGATAGACAACATTTTTGCAGAAGTTCCCAATTCCAAAATAGGGAAAAGGTCTGTCAAATAATCTCTTAAAACGTTTCCAGAAACCGAGATCGTGTCTTTACCTTCTCTTGCTCTTTCCAAAGTTTCTGTCATTGCGTCTTTCACATCAAGGATTTTTATATCAAGTCCGGTTGTGTCATAATCTTTAAGATATTTTTCAACTTTTTTGATCATTTCTCTGTCGTGCGCTCTTGCTTTATCTAACCAGAAAATGGCTGGTGTATCAGATAATCTTGCTCTGTTTACAGCCAATTTTACCCAATCCTGAATTGGCGCATCTTTGGTTTGACACATTCTGAAGATATCAGATTTCTCAACTTTTTGCTCAAGCAAAGTGTTTCCATTTTCGTCTAGAACTTTAATAGTTCCATCTGCTTCTGCCTGGAAAGTTTTGTCGTGAGATCCGTATTCTTCAGCTTTCTGAGCCATCAATCCAACGTTTGGAACAGAACCCATTATTTTAGGATCTAATGCTCCGTGTTTCTTCATATCATCGATTGCGGCCTGATAGAATCCTGCGTAAGAACGATCTGGAATAATTGCTACCGTATCTTCTTCAGCGCCAGCTTTGTCCCACATTTTTCCGCCATTTCTAATTAGTGCTGCCATAGAAGCATCAACGATAATGTCAGAAGGAACGTGGAAATTTGTAATGCCTTTATCAGAATTTACCATTGCTACTTTTGGACCTTCGGCAAGTGTTTTGTCGATGTCAGCTTTGATTTCCGCTTCTTGTGGAATTCCGGCAATTTTATCGTAAAGATTTTGCAATCCGTTGTTTGGATTGATGTCCAATTCTTTGAACGTCTCTTTGTATTTATCAAAAACATTTTTGAAGAAAGTCTCAACGATCGCTCCGAAGATGATCGGGTCAGAAACCTTCATCATTGTCGCTTTCAAGTGTGCAGAAAGGATTACGCCTCTTTGTTTAGCTTCTTCAATTGCTTCCTGAACAAAAGCTTTCAATGAATTGATATTCAAAACAGAAGAATCGATCACTTCGCCCGCTTTAAGGTTTGCGAAATCTTTCAAAACTTTTTCAGAACCATCATTTCCAAAGAAAACAATTTTGAATTTGGAATCATTCTCCAAAGTCGTAGAAGTTTCTGTTCCGTAGAAATCACCTTGTTCCATATTGGCAACATCGGTTTTGCTGTCAGATGCCCAAGCGCCCATTTTGTGTGGATTTGCTTTTGCATAATTTTTAACCGCTTTTGGTGCACGTCTGTCAGAATTCCCTTCTCTAAGAACTGGATTTACTGCGGATCCAAGAACCTTTGCATATTTAGCTTTGATTGCTTTTTCATCGTCATTTTTAGGTTCAGCAGGGTAGTTTGGTAAAGCAAAACCTTTAGCTTGTAATTCTGCGATAGCTTCTTCCAATTGAGGAGCAGATGCAGAGATATTGGGTAATTTAATAATGTTTGCTTCCGGCGTTGTAGCCAATTGTCCTAATTCTGCCAACGCATCTCCAATCTTTTGATCGTCTGATAGATGCTCTGGGAAATTGGCAAGAATTCTACCAGCAAGAGAAATGTCCTTAGCAACAATGTCAACGTCTGCAACAGATGTGAAAGCCTTTACGATAGGCAAAAAAGAATGTGTTGCAAGCATCGGTGCTTCGTCCGTAAGCGTGTAAATAATTTTTGATTTTTCTGACATTATTTAGTTGATTTTATTTCGTATTGAATCACAAAAATACATATTTTATAATGATTTTTTGATAACAGAAATATGATTTTTGAGTGTTTTTCTTGTTAATTAAAATAAAAAAAGAGGCAAATGCCTCTTTTGGTTTATATTTGTGTAATTGTGTAAGTTCCTGTTCCGTCAACATTAATACTAAATTCAATTTTAAAATTTTTGGGTGATGTTGTCAAATTCGGAAGTTTAATGCCAGAGCCATTCATATCAAAATTTCCATCTGCTAAATTATCTCCTAAGTATTGACCGTTGTAACCTAATTTAATTTGGAAACCACTTGATGAAAAATTGGAAGAAGTAACACCACTAAGAATAAATGTAAATTTGCTTGTTGCAGTATTATAGCTTTTTGATACTGCAATAGCATTGTTTAAACCATCTATTGTAGGGTCTATATTGGAAATAGAAACGAAAACTTCTGTTCCATAATTTGTAAGATAAAATTCATAAAAACCATTAGAGTTTACGGTAAAGTTACTACCGTTTAAAACTAGTTTGCCATCATTGTTTGAACCGTAAACTTGGGCAGACGAATTTGGAGCGGCTATAAATTTGATTTGAGTATTGGTAGGCAGATATTTGTATCCCATTTTTTGAGAACCACTGTTTCTAAAATGTTCTGAAGAAGTTGCATTAAAACTATTGTAAGAACCGTACATATATAAATCTGCTGGAAAAGATGCGTTGGAAGAGGATGCTACAGGTAAGTTCAAGTTTCCTGAGTTATCAACATTCAAAGTGTAATTTGTTCCATTTGGAGACACCAAAGTGATTCCTTGTCCAGCACCAGTCACGACAGTTTTACTAACTTGAGCATAAGGTACAGTCATCAACTGATTCACACCAACATTGGTATAATTATTTCCGCCAGCCGGATCCAATTCAACTTTCACAAATTTTGTATTCGTTCCCCAATTGATTCCTCCGAAGTTTCCTGTAGTTGCAGTTCCTTGTCCGATATTTAGATTTACCAAACCTTTGGAATTGGTTGTTTTAGTATGAGTTTCAGTATATAAAACAGTTCCTGTTGCAGAATTGTCCAGAATGCTGATTCTTAAGTTGATATTTCCATTAGTAATTGGCGCGCCTGCAGAATTGAAAGCAATGGTCTGATAACTGAAAGCCTGAGGAACTTGAGAATAAGCGAAAGAAGCTAAAAATAAACTTAAAGCAATGTAGAGTTTTTTCATTTGGTTTTTATTTTTTTATAATTTTTATAGGTTTGATGTCCGTGTTCGTGAAATAAAGTAGATAAATTCCAGTATTAAGGGAACGCAAATCTATTTTATCCGATTCTATTTTTGTTTTTAAAATGATTCTGCCTGAGTTATCATAGATAACAGCTTCGTCAATTTTAGTTTTCGAACTTAATTTTAGATTGATAAAATCGGTTGTTGGATTAGGATAGATTTTAATTTCATCTTTCAATATCTCATTGACACCCAACACCTTTAAAGTGGTTTGGTATAAGATTCCCAGTGTTCCGGAATTAGCATCATCCGGATTAGTCGGTATTACATAGATTTCTCCTACAGAATGGTTGAAAGAATTCTCAGAAACAGCACCGGAATTAATATTTCCAATGACCGACTGAGCGCTTCCCAACAAAGGAAAAATTAGCAATACACCAAGATTGAATTTTCTCATTGTGTTTAATAATTTGGGCGCTAAAATAAGAATATTTGTTAATATTTATTTAGAAAAAAAATCTCTAATTTTGAGTCTTAATAAAAAATAAAACAATGTCACAAATTACATTCAAAGGAAGTCCTATCAATACAGTTGGAACTTTACCTGAAGTTGGAACTGTCGCTCAAGAGTTTACATTAGTTGGAGCAGATTTATCAGAAAAACATTTGGCAGATTATACTGGCAAAAAAGTGTTGTTGAACATCTTCCCAAGCATCGATACTGGTGTTTGCGCTGCGTCTGCAAGAGAATTCAACAAAGAAGCAAGTTCATTGGAAAATACAGTTGTCATCAATGTTTCCAGGGATCTGCCTTTTGCTCTTAACAGATTTTGCGCAGCAGAGGGTCTTGATAATGTAGAAATTCTTTCGGATTTCCGTGGAAATTTCGGTGAAGATTATGGTGTAACTTTAAGTGATTCTCCATTGAGAGGTTTGTTGAGTAGAGCCGTAGTTGCTTTGGATGAAGCAGGAACAGTGATCTACACAGAACAGGTTCCGGAAATAGGACAGGAGCCTAATTATGCTGAAGCTGTAAATGCTTTGAAATAATTTCAAAATAAATCATCATCATAACGGAAAATCTATTATTTTAGATTTTCCGTTTTTTTTTATTTTATGGAGGTTTTACAAAATATTTATCAGCATCCCGCATTTTCAGAAGAAGATCTGAAATTAATTTTTAATAAGCACGAAAAATTGTTTTTCAAAAAAGGCGATTTTTTCCTGAAAGAAAATGAAATTTCAAATGAATATTTTGTCTTGGAATCTGGCGTCGTCCGTTCTTTTGTTTTTGATATTGATAACAATGACATTACGATTAATTTCTTTACAGAATCTGATATCATTATAGAAGCATCATCAATTTTCCAAAGAATCCCATCTATGGAGAATATCCAGGCGGAAACAGACTGCGTAGCCTGGAAGATTGACTATGATGATTTTCAGGAATTATTCCTAACCATCCCTGCACTTACAGAATGGGGAAGAGCCTGGATGTCTTATCAGCTTTTTTACCTGAAACAACGTTCCGTAGAAATGATAACCAAATCTGCAACAGAGCGTTACTTGGATTTAATTCAAGCAAAACCTGATGTTTTGAAATTTGCACCACTTAAAAATATTGCTTCTTATTTGGGTATTACAGACACATCACTCAGCAGAATTCGAAAAGAGATCGTGAAAGGATAAATTTTGGTTTTAATTTATGATTAAAATTAAAAAATAATTGGAAATATGTATTTTTTAATTTGCAATCTTTTTGTAGTTTTACATAAGTTTAATTAAAAAAAATAAACATTATGATTAAAAACTACATTAGTATTGAAAATACGTTACAAAAAACGTATTTCAAAAGCTCTGTGAAAACAGCAATCTTCTTCTTCATTATGGGAAGTACGGTCAATTTTTCGTATGCACAATCAAGAGTTATTGAGGATGCATCCAAATTGGCTAAGCTAAGTACAAATGAGCAGGGTAATATTAACGCTCTAAAGACTGGTTCTGTTCAAGTAACCAAACCCAGCGCAAAAAAAGTTGCACTAAGTGGTGTTTATACTATTGGAGCTACAGGAAATTACCCAACACTTACTGCAGCTGTTGCAGATTTCAATTCTGAATCTATTGTCGGACCTGTAACTTTCCAATTGATAGATGCAACTTACCCATCAGAAACTTTCCCAATCACAATCAATGCGAATGCGGGATCGAGTGCAACCAATACATTACTAATCAAACCGGCTGCCGGCGTTAACGCAACGATCTCAGGAAGTGCAGCTGTTTTATTAAAAATCAATGGTGCAGATTACGTAACTGTTGACGGAAGCAACAACGGAACTTCTACAGATAACTTAACGCTTAACAACATCAATCCTACAGCATCAGCTAACCCTGTCATGGCTTGGGTTGCAAGTACAGCTACTGATGGAGCAGATAATGTAACCTTCAAGAATGTTAAGTTCTTAGGTCTTTCTCCTTCAGGAACTATTGCAGGATTAATTGTATCCGGACCAACTTTGGGTGGTGCAGGAACTATTCCTAACAACAATCTGAGAGTTGAAAGCAATACCTTTAACAGAGCGCAAAATGCTGTTTTTGCAATCGGATTGGCTACAGCACCGGATTTAGGAGCAGTTATTACAGAGAACACAATCGGTTCTACCGATCCGTTAGAAAAAATGGGCTTCAGAGGACTTGCCGTTCAGAATGCCAGCAACTTCACGATCAGTAAAAATACAATTACAGGTGTAACTGTTGCGAGTACTTCTACTTCAAGCGGAATCCTGGTAGGAGCAACGGTAAACAATGGTATCATCACACAGAATAAAATCAATGACGTTACCAATACAAATACAGGAGGATACGGAGCTAATGGAATATATACAAACGCAGTTGCGGGAAGTGGTAATCTATTGATCAGTAATAACTTCGTGAGCAATATCGCAGGTTATGGTTATTCGGGTCTTGGAGGCGTAGCTGACAACGGGAATGGTATTGTTATCGGAAATGCCGGAACAAACATCAGAATCTACAACAACACGGTGGCTTTGAACACAAATCAAACTGTTGCGGGAAGACCTGCTGCGATTAACATTCTTAGTACTGTTACTGTTGCCGGATCAATTGATTTGAGAAATAATATTTTGGTAAATAATCAGACCACTACAGGTGATAAATACACATTATATTCAGGAGCTGCAAAAACGGTATATTCCAATATCGATAATAATGATTATTTTTCTACAGGAGCCAACCTTGCTTATTTAGGAACTGCGGCAGTGTCTAATTTGGCTGCGTTGCAAACTGCATTTGGTGGAAATGTCAATTCATTGAATGTTGCACCGGTATTTGTTTCTACAACTGATTTGCATTTAACAACAGCTAATACTGCTCTGAACAACAAAGCAACGCCTTTGGCAGAAGTTCCTGTTGACATCGATGGTGCTACAAGAAATGCTACAACACCAGATGTGGGTGCAAATGAATTTGATACACTTGCGGCAGAAGATATTACTAAAACAAGCATCAGAGTATATCCTAATCCAGTTGTTGATTATGTAAACATCAATCATTCTGCTAAGATTGATTCTGTGGAAATCTACAACGTTGCAGGACAAAAAGTTTCATCTGAATCTTGGAATGCTGTTTCCGGAACAATGGATATGAGAAATCTAACTCCAGGAATGTATATTATTAAATTGAATGCTGGTAATACAGTACAATCAGTTAAAGTAATCAAAAAATAAAATCATTAGGATTTTAAATAATTAGGTCCGGGTTCGCCCGGACTTTTTTTAAATTACTTCATAACAACTCAAAAATAAGATTAGAACAAGTTAATTATTCGTCCCTTGTAATTAAGATTAGTTAAGAGAATTAATAATCCTTTTTCGGTTTCATAAATTAGCTTTTAAATCAATATTTAAACTTATAGAATTACATTAATAACAAGGATTAAAAACATCAATTCAAAAGAATGATAAATGATATTTCCTAACGATTTTACCCATAACTCAAGCATATTTTAGAATACAGGAAACACTTAAAATTTAATCATAAAAAACAGCAATATTCAATTCAATATTGCTGTTTTTTATTTTATGTTTTTAAAGAAATTATAGTTTCGTAAGATCTTTATTCAAATTCTTTTTCTGTATTTTTTTATAAATCACATTGGACATTATTACACTGATTTCATAAAGTAAAACCAATGGCAGTGCCGCCGCCATCATACTTAGAACATCCGCTGGTGTTATGATTGCCGCAACAACCATTATCAAAACAATGGCGTGGCGTCTGTAAGTCCGCAAGAATTTCGGAGTTAAAATCCCGATTGATGTCAAGATGTAAACTGCAATCGGAAAAAGAAAAACAACACCCATTCCCATCGTTACTTGCAAAAATAGAGTAGTGTAATCTGACAAGTCAAAAAGCTGAACTATATTATCCGAAACCTTGAATAACAATCCAAAATTGATTGCAAATGGCAAGATCAAAAAATATCCTGTCAAAACGCCCAACATAAACAATATCCAAACGGAATTGATGTAGAAAATAGAGTTTTTCTTTTCGGCTGGCATCAAGGCAGGACTGATGAATCTCCAAATTTCCCAAACGATATAAGGAAATGCCAAAACAACTCCTGAAAAGATGGAAACCGCCATCATTACATTGAACTGCTGAAATAATTGCTTCTGCTGAACACTGAATTTTGCAGGTAAAATAAAACTATCGGCTCCTGTAAGTTCTCTGGAAAAATGATTCACAACCTTGAAAGTGAAAAAATCACTTCTGGTAGGACCGAAAAAAATATGATCCATCACCCAATTGATATTAAAACCAACGATAATTGCTAAAATTACAATCGCTAAAATAGATCTTACCAAATGGGATCTCAGTTCTCCAATATGTCCAAGAAAGGACATTTCTTTTTCTTCACTCATTATTTATAAATGATTTTCACACGAAATTAATCTTTTATATTTATTCTTCTTACTATTTCTTCAATTAATTCCTTCGTCCAGCAATTTATGAATATCCAGGATACCATAATATTTTCTTTCGTCAGTAACTACCAATTGTCCGATATTATATTCTTTTAAAATCTGCATTGCTTCTTTTGCAAGTTTGTTTTTATCGATAGTTTTCGGATTTTTGCTAATGATGTCAGACGCTTTGACTGTAGAAATATCATCTTGATTTAAGAGCATTCTTCGGATATCACCGTCTGTAATTACCCCCAATATTTCTTCATTTTCCACAACTACAGTAATGCCGTGTTTTGATCCGCTGACAGATATAATGACATCCCGGATTGACGCTTCAAGATTAACTTCCGGTTTATTAGTGGATACAAATTGTGCAACTTTCGCAGTAAGGTTTTTTCCCAAACTTCCACCCGGATGAAATTTTGCAAAATCAATTTCTTTGAAGTCCTTCAGCTCCATAAGGCAAACCGCCAAAGCATCTCCCAAAGCCATTTGGACTGTTGTAGAACTTGTCGGAGCGAGTTTGTTTGGGCACGCTTCTTTGTCGACGTGAGTATTCAGAATGATGTCTGCAGCTTTTGCTAATTTACTTTCCACATTGCCGGTCATAGCAATTAGAGCAGATGAATATTCTTTCAAAAAAGGCAAAATATTAACAATCTCCGGCGAGTTTCCCGAATATGAAATACACAAAACAACATCTTGTTTCTGGATCACGCCAAGATCTCCGTGAATGGCTTCTGCAGCGTGGAGGAATTGAGAAGGCGTTCCTGTTGAGTTAAGCGTTGCAACGATTTTGTTGGCAACGTGTGCAGATTTTCCAATTCCAACAATGATCAGTTTACCTTTGACTTCATTGATTGTCAAAACACTTTTTATAAAACTATCGTTCAGACGGTTTCGAAGATTGGTAAGTTCACTTATTTCGATATCAAGCGCCTGATGCGCATTAAACAGAATTTCTTTTGGATCCAAAATTTTAAAATGTTTTATTATTTTTTTTAATAATATTAATTTTGTATCTTCACTTCAATAATTTGAAATCATGAAATGAAGTTTTAGGCTTCATTTTTTTATCTAAAAAAACGAAAAATTACTATCGATAATTTGTATAACCTTTTATGATATGCAAATTTAGCAAACAATATCAAAGGATGGACACAAAAGACATCAACTTATCTGCCGAACTGAAAAAATATTTTGGATTTTCTAAATTTAAAGGCCAACAGGAACAGATCATAACAGAACTTCTTGACGGAAAAGATATTTTTGTTCTAATGCCAACCGGCGGGGGAAAATCACTTTGTTACCAATTACCAGCACTTATTTCCGAGGGAACCGCTATTGTAGTTTCTCCATTGATCGCTTTGATGAAAAATCAGGTAGATGCAGTGAACGGATTATCATCTGATGAAGGCGTGGCCCACGTTCTTAATTCATCATTAAATAAAACACAGACAAAACAAGTGATGGACGATATCACTGCGGGTAAAACCAAATTATTATATGTTGCTCCGGAATCACTTATAAAAGAAGAGTACGTTGATTTTCTGAAGGATGTCAAAATCTCATTTGTAGCAATAGATGAAGCACACTGTATCTCGGAATGGGGACACGATTTCCGTCCGGAATACAGAAATCTGAAAGGTATTATTGATAAAATTGCGGATGTTCCGGTAATTGCACTTACGGCCACAGCAACACCAAAAGTTCAGGACGATATTCAGAAAACTTTGGGTATGAACAATGCCTTGGTTTTCAAAGAAAGTTTTAACAGAGCCAATTTGTTTTACGAGATCCGTCCAAAAGTAAACGTAGATAAAGAGATTGTAAGATTCATCAATCAGCATAAAGGAAAATCCGGAATTGTCTATTGTCTCAGCCGTAGAAAAGTAGAGGAATTTTCCCAGCTTTTACAAGTCAATGGGATCAATGCTTTACCGTATCACGCAGGACTTGATCAGAAAACAAGAGTTCTGCATCAGGACAAATTTTTGATGGAAGAAGCTGATGTAATCGTTGCAACAATTGCTTTCGGAATGGGAATCGATAAACCGGATGTCAGATTCGTAATCCATTATGATATTCCTAAATCTTTAGAAAGTTACTATCAGGAAACCGGTCGTGCCGGAAGAGATGGAGGAGAAGGTTATTGTTTGGCTTTTTATGACCCAAAAGATATTGAAAAACTCGAAAAATTCCTTGCTCAAAAACCTGTTTCCGAAAGAGAAATTGGCCTTCAGCTTTTAAATGAAGTCGTTGGTTATGCAGAAACATCAATGAGCAGAAGACAATATCTGCTTTATTACTTCGGTGAAATTTTTGATCCTGTGAAAGGAGAGGGTGCATTGATGTGTGATAATTCTCAGAATCCGCCGAGTTTAAAAGACGCTACCAAAGACCTTAAGAAAGTCCTTGAAATGATAAAAGTTTTGGGTGAAAAATTCAAAACAAAAGATTTAATCTCATTAATTACTGGAAAGGAATCTGCTGTTACCAAATCATATAAATTAGAACAGACCGAATATTTTGGTTTTGGAAAATCTGAAAGTGATAACTATTGGAAATCAATTATCAGACAGGCAACTGTTCAGGATTATCTTAAAAAAGATATCGAAACCTATGGTGTTCTGAAAGTTTCTGAAAAAGGACAGGAAGTCATCAACGGAAAATCAAAAAATACTTTCCAAATTGCAGAAGACAGAGAGTATGATCTTGCACAGTCCAAAACAAAGGCTGATAATGAACAAGTTCAAATACAGGCTGGCAGCGGTTTGGATCAGTTATTATTCGGTCAGTTAAAAGATCTGAGAAAAACAGTTGCGAAAAAATACGGGATTCCGCCTTATACGGTTTTTATGGATCCAAGTTTGGAAGATATGACTGTTCAATATCCTATTTCTGTAGAAGAAGTAGCGAAAATCTATGGTGTTGGCGAAGGAAAAGCTAAAAAATACGGTAAAGATTTTGCTGAATTTATCAAAAAATATGTTGAAGAAAACGATATCGAAAGAACTCAGGATACCGTTATAAAACAAGTCGCAAACAAATCCAGCCACAAGGTTTTTATCATCCAGAATACAGATAAGAAAATTGATTTGGAAGATATTGCAAAAGCGAAGAACATATCGATGACAGAACTTCTTTCTGAAATGGAAAGTATCATCTATCAGGGAACAAAACTGAATATCGATTACTACGTTAATGAAAATTTTGACGAAGATATTGTTGAGGAATTTATGGACTTTATGAAAAACTCAGAAAGCGACAGTATGAAAACGCTTCTTGCGGAATATGGTGATGACCTGACGGATGAAGAAGTTAGAATTCTTAGAATTAAATTTATCAGTGACATTGCAAATTAAATCACAATTAGAAATAATATAAACACAAAATCCGCTTCGTAACTGAAGCGGATTTTTTGCAATTTATTTAATATCAATTATTGAAAAATTTGAGATATTTTTATTAATCGGGAAGTTTGGTTCCCGTAATTTCAAATGGAAAACTTACCCTTTGACCACCATCATCCAGATTGACCCAAGTAGAACTGGCTACAACAAATTGCTGCGCATTATTAAACTTTGAAGCATCGTGTGGTAACTGAGGATAAAAATGAGTGCCTGTAGATGTTTTTGATCCCCATTTTATCCAATAAGTTCCTGGCTTAAGATTCAAATCACTGGTTTGTGTTTTCAATTTGTAAATCTTTCTTGTTGTATTATCCGGCTGACCTTGTAATATTCTATACATTTTGGTTTCTTCGGAAGAGACATAACGGTTGGTTGTAATATCGCCATAAACTTTTACAGCACCTGCAACAGATGGATCGGAAGAATAGATTTCAAAATACAACTCACTTACCGGAAATGCTATTCCTACAAAACCTGTTTGATAAGCATAGAAATAGATGTTCTCAATTTTCCATTTTTCGCCGGTTGGTATCTGAAAATCATCTGATAACATACGATCTGTGATAGTTCCATTTAGACCCCAGGTACTTTGAGGTGCTTTCACTTCACTCCATGTAAATCCAGCCGGAGCTGCTGTTCCGGCTACCGATGTTGTTCCGCTGCTCATTCCTGTGGCTGTACTGAAAGTGAAAGCTACCGGTTGTGGTTCCATTACTTCGTCGTCGTCATCATTTTTACAATTTAAGATTAAAGCTGCTGCAGAAAGCAGACATAAGAAAAATTTAACTTTCATAATATTTTTATTTTATACTCCAAAGATATATTGCCTTTGACTGGATAAAAACGGCAAATAGACGAACGACGTTTTTAATAGACCAAAAGCATTTACATATTATAAGGACATAGAAATATTAGACTAATTGTTATAATTTCCATAATTTTGAAGTATGAAATCGCAAATAATCATATAATTCGAATTATGAAAAAATCAATCATTTTCATATTGCCAGATTTGGAAACGGGTGGTGCGGAACGCATTATCACAACCATTGCGAATCATCTTCCCAGAGACAGATTCTCACCATCTATTCTATTATTAAGGAAAGAAGGTGCTTATCTTGATTTTTTGAAACCTGATGTTGAAATCATTGACATCCAAACACCAAGAATCCGACATTCTCTGAAACCAATTCTACTGGAAATCAAACGCAGGAAACCAGACATTGTTTTTTCTGGATTTGGAGAAGTCAACGCTTATTTATCTTTATTCATCAGGCTTTTTCCAAATACGAAATTCATAGCAAGAGAAACGAATGTTGTTTCCCAGCACGTTACGAGAAAAGAAATTAGATTTTTCTATAAATTTTACAATAATTACGACAGAATAATTGCACAAAGCAATGATATGCAGACTGATTTGATTAATAATTTTGGAATCAGGAAAAATAAACTGATTAAAATTAATAACCCGGTTGACATAGATTTCATCGAAGAAAAGCTTAAACAATCAGAGAAACCAATAGAATTTTCACCACAATACAAGCACGTTGTTGCAATCGGAAATCTCTCTGCCAGAAAAGGTTTTGATAATCTGCTAAAGGTATTTTCCAGATTGAAAAATCAAAATATATTACTTCATATTCTCGGTGATGGAAAAGATAAAGAAATGCTTTTGCAGATGAAAGAAATGCTGGGCTTGGACCACGTTATTTTCCACGGCAAAAAAAGTAATCCTTATCAATACCTGAAATATGCCGATCTTTTCATTCTTTCTTCCAGATACGAAGGTTTTCCGAACGTACTTTTGGAAGCCGGAGCTTGCGGCGTTTATTCTTTAGCGAATAATTGTCCCGGCGGAATTGATGAAATTATTATCGATCAAATCAACGGCGAAATTGCCAATATTGAAAATTATGATGATTTTGCTGAAAAGATAAAACATACAGTTCATAGAAACGATGACAAAGAAGATATCAAAACATCCATAAAATCTCGTTTTTCCAAGGATATTATATTAAAGAAATATGAGGATTTGCTTTGGAATTTATAAATATAGTAGATTGATAAATTATGAAAAATATTTTTTTATTGGCAGCAGCGACTGTGATTTCAGTTTCCTGTAATTCTGCAAAATCAGGAGATGCTGTTCTGAATGCAGAAGTTCCTTTCAAAGAAGCAAAAAATTATTTTGTTAAGAATAATATTGATGCAGCTACTGATAACCCAAAATTTGAAAATCAGCAGGAATTTGATCAGGTTTTTGGAATGGCAACAACAATGGGAGAAAACGGAAAGCCGACAACGATTGATTTTTCTAAGGAATTTGTGGTTGCGCAAATACAAGATCCATCAACTCAGAAGGTTGAACTGAAACCAGTTTCGATCAAAAAAAACGCTAATATTCTCGAAATTAAATACCGTAAAATTACTGGCGAAAATCAATCTTATATTTCTCAGTCTGCGATGATATTAATTATAGATAATAAATATAACGGAGACATCAATTTTGTTGAAGTACAATAAGATATGAAAACAAATTCCTGAAACTATTTCAGGAATTTTTCTTTTGCAAATTCAAAAACGCGTTTATCGATAGGCAAAGGGAAAGGGTTTTCACCATCCAAAGGGAACCATTCTGTTTTTTCGATACAAGGATCTAAGATTAATAAATCTTGCTCATTTAGTATTTCAGCTAAATAATAAATAGTGATCAGCTGCTCATTATCCCGAAATCTGGAAACCAAAAAATCGTCCTGAGTATAGAAATGTTCTGTAACATTAATATCAAGATTAAGTTCTTCCTGGAATTCTCTTTTCAAACATTCGATTGTGCTTTCCCCAAATTCTAAACCGCCACCGGGCAATTTGATAAGGAAATCGCCTGCGTATTCCTCGTGAAGGGCAAGGATCTTATTATCTTTTATACAAAGTGCATACACACGAATGTTAATCTTATCTATCATAGCTGTAATTTGGAATGTCTAATTTATGGAAAATTATTTTTTCCAGGCATTTATCATTTCTCTTTTTCCCGGCGGACCTTGTTTTTTCTCAACTTCGAAACCTAATTCTATCAGGTTTCTTCTGACACTTCCTTTGGAGGAATAAGTTGTAAGCAAACCTCCGGATTTCATTTTAGAAGCTACAATTTCAAACAATTCTATTTCCCAAAGATCAGGCTGAACTCTTGCGCCGAAACAATCGAAATAAACCAGATCAATCAGGGGAAGATCTGTGTTTTTTATATCAAAAAAATCTTTTTTAAGTTTTGTTAAAGAAAAATCAGAAGTCAGATCATTCGAAATTTCCCAATCTAACCTGTGGATTTTCAGAGACAAATCTTTAACAAAATTGTCAGAAAATAATTCAGAATAAGAGAGTTGTGACGCTTCTTCCAAAAAAATCGGATATTTTTCTACTCCAAAATAATTGATTTTATGTTTTTTAATATTTCTCAAATATTCATCAATTGTTACCAAAACATTAAGACCTGTTCCAAAACCAAGTTCTAAAATATTAATTTCGTAATCATTTATTAAATTAAGTCCATTTTTGATAAATACATGATTGGCTTCCTGTAATGCGCCGTGTTTGGAGTGATAAGTTTCTTCTAAATCATTGATTATTAGCGTTTTGCTTCCGTCTTTTGTTGAAATTAATTGTCTTTTCAAAGTATTTTTTTACAAATTTAACATAAATTTTGATTATTAAATATTTATTATATATTTGTAATACGTCAATTAAAATTTAAAAAATGATAATCCAAAAATCTTCAAACCCCAGAATTTCTACATTTGATCCTGACAATTTCTCATTCGGGAATACTTTTATAGATCATATGATAATTTGTGAATACGAGAACGGAAAATGGGGGGATCTTCAATTGATTCCTTATGGACCCATCGGTTTTACCCCGGCAATGATGGGGGTCAACTATGGACAAGCTTGTTTTGAAGGAATGAAGGCTTATAAGGATAATGACGGCCAGGTGTTCCTTTTCCGTCCGGAAAAGAACTTTGAACGTATTAACAAATCCGCAAAAAGATTGGCTATTCCTGAGATTTCCAAAGAAATGTTTTTGGATGGGCTGAAAGCTTTAGTGGATATCGACAGAGAATGGATTCCGCAGGGAGAAGGAATGTCTTTATATCTAAGACCAGTTTTATTTGCAACCGAAGAAGCTCTTAAAGCAAGAATCGCAGAAAAATATATGTTTGCAATTGTTGCGACTCCCGCAAAAAGTTATTACACAGCACCGGTTTCTGTTAAGATCTCAGATCATTATTCAAGAGCTGCAAGTGGAGGTGTGGGTGCGGCAAAAGCGGCAGGGAATTATGCTGCTTCTTTCTATCCAACTCAATTGGCAATAGAAGAAGGTTATGACCAGATCATCTGGACAGATGACTGCTCTCACGAATATTTCGAAGAAAGTGGAACAATGAATGTCTTTGTTAGAATCAACGATACGATTTATACACCAAAAACTTCTGATAAAATATTA
>Ga0157370_10001634_pt1 | contig 27668 bp, 20 predicted proteins | sample C35metaG_FD_113463 | JGI IMG/M metagenome (GOLD analysis project Ga0157370, IMG submission 113463) | Corn rhizosphere microbial communities from Kellogg Biological Station, Michigan, USA - C3-5 metaG | ecosystem: Host-associated > Plants > Roots > Rhizosphere > Soil | place: USA: Michigan...
GACCTCGGCGAAGCTCATGTCCTGCACGTCGCGCAGCACCGGCGTGACCAGGCCCTTGTCGGTGGACACCGCGATCGAGATGTCCTGGTAGCCGTGGTAGATCACGTCGTTGCCGTCGACCGAGGCGTTGACGAACGGATAGCGCTTCAGCGCCTCGGCGGCCGCCTTGACGAAGAAGCTCATGAAGCCGAGCTTGATGCCGTGTTCCTTCTGGAACGCGTCGCCGAGGGCTTTGCGCATCTTCACCACTTCAGCCAGGTTCACTTCGTTGAACGAGGTCAGCATGGCGATCGAGTTCTTCGACTGCATCAGGCGCTCGGCGATGCGCAGGCGCATGCGGGTCATCGGCACGCGCTCTTCCGGACGCGAACCCGGGGTCGGCTTCGCGGCCGGCGCCGATGCCGGCGCAGCGGCTGGCGCGGCGCCGCCGCCCTTGCCGTAGTTGACCAGGTCTTCCTTGGTGACGCGGCCATCGCGGCCGGTGCCGGCGACCCTGGACGGGTCGATCTTTTCCTCGGTGGCGACACGCAGGCCGGCCGGGGAGAGATCCTCGGTGCCCTTGGCTGCAGCCTTCGGCGCGGCCGGCGCGGGAGCGGCGGCTGCGGGAGCGGACGCGGCAGCGGACGGTGCCGGTGCTGCAGCCGCGGCGCCCTCCTCGATGATCGCGATCACCTGCTCGCCATTCACGGTGTCGCCGACCTGGTGCCGGATCTCCTTCAGCACGCCGTCGACCGGCGAGGGCACTTCCAGCACCACCTTGTCGGTTTCGAGGTCGACCAGGTTCTCGTCGCGCTTCACCGCATCGCCGGCTTTCTTGTGCCAGCTGGCGATGGTGGCGTCGGAGACGGACTCGGGCAGGACGGGGACTTTGAGTTCGATGGACATGAGGGGCCTTTGAGTTTGTGCGCCCGTCCCTGGGCGCAAAGATCAAAAAGCGGCCATCCTGGCCGCACTATTCGAAAGAGCTTACTCTGCCGAGTGGTCAGTGCCGACTGGCGCGAGCAGCGCCTGTTCGACGAGTGCGGCCTGTTCGGCGACGTGGGTATTGTGATGACCGGCCGCCGGGGCCGGCGAGCGTGCGCGTCCCGCGTACGAGAGGCTGTGCTTGCTGCCGGTGCATGCCTGCAGGTGATGGCGGATCTGGAACCAGGCGCCCTGGTTCATCGGCTCTTCCTGGCACCAGACCACTTCCTTCGCGGAAGGATACTTGTCCAGTACCGCGGTGACTTCCTCGCGCGGGAACGGATACAGCTGCTCGACGCGCACGATCGCCACATCCTTCAGCTCGCGCTTCTCGGCTTCTTCCAGCAGGTCGTAGTAGACCTTGCCCGAGCACAGCACGATGCGCTTGACCTTCTTCGCGACCAGTTCGCGATGCTCGCCGATCACAAGCTGGAAGCTGCCGTTGGCCAGCTCGTCCAGCGAGGACACCGCCAGTTTGTGCCGCAGCAGCGATTTCGGTGTCATCACGATCAGCGGTTTGCGCACGTTGCGCAGCATCTGCCGGCGGATCATGTGGAAATCCTGCGCCGGCGTGGTCGGCACGCAGACCTGCATGTTGTCCATCGCGCACAACTGCAGGAAGCGCTCGAGGCGGGCGGAGGAATGTTCCGGGCCCTGGCCCTCGTAACCATGCGGCAGCAGCAGCACCAGGCCGCAGAGCCGGTTCCATTTCGCTTCGCCGGAACTGATGAACTGGTCGATCACCACCTGTGCGCCGTTGGCGAAATCGCCGAACTGGGCTTCCCAGATGTTGAGCGTGTCCGGGTCGGTGGTGGAGTGGCCGTACTCGAATGCCATCACCGCCTCTTCGCTGAGCAGCGAGTCGATCACCTCGACGTCGGCATCCGCGCGCACGTCCGCCAGCGGCATCCAGGTATGGCCGTCCTTCTGGTCGTGCAGCACGGCATGGCGATGGAAGAAGGTACCGCGCCCGGAGTCCTGGCCGACCAGGCGCATGTCATGACCGGCGTCGATCAGGGTGGCATACGCAAGGTTCTCGGCGAAACCCCAGTCGGCCGGCTGCTCGCCGGCGGCCATCTTGCGGCGATCGTCGTAGATCTTGGCCACGCGCGCCTGCAGGGTGATGTCCGGCGGAACGGTGAGGATCTTGTTCGCCAGTTCATGCAATTTCCTTTTCGGCACCGTGGTGTCGGCGGGCATGGACAATTTCCCGCCGATGAACTTTGCCCAGTCGACGTGGCCGTCGCGAGACGGGGCCGGATCGAGGCCGGTCATCGGCGCACCGTCTTCCAGGCGGTCGCGATACGCATCGAACTGCTTCTGTGCGTCGCCTTCGGCCAGCACGCCCTGCTTCACCAGCTGCTGCTGGTAGAGGTCGCGCGTGGTCGGGCGCTTGCGGATGATCTGGTACATCACCGGCTGCGTCGCGGCCGGCTCGTCGGCCTCGTTGTGGCCATGGCGACGGTAGCAGACCAGGTCGATCACCACGTCGCGACGGAACTGCTTGCGGAAGTCGTAGGCGATGCGCGTCGCCAGGATCACCGCCTCGGGATCGTCGCCGTTCACGTGCAGCACCGGCGCGTTGACCATCTTGGCCAGGTCGGTGCAGTACATGGTGGAGCGTGCGTCCTGCGGGTTGGAGGTGGTGAAGCCGACCTGGTTGTTGATCACGATGTGCAGGCTGCCGCCGATCTTGAAGCCGCGGGCCTGCGACATGTTCAGCAGTTCCATGTTCACGCCCTGGCCGGCGAACGCGGCGTCGCCATGGATCAGCACCGCCAACGACTGCGTGTGCAGCGTGTCGCGGCGGCGGGTCTGGCGCGCATGCACCGAGCCGGTCACCACCGGATTGACGATCTCCAGGTGCGACGGGTTGAACGCCAGCGCCACGTGCACGCCGCCCCTCGGCGTCTTGACGTCGGCGGAGAAGCCCATGTGGTATTTCACGTCGCCGGAGTGGGCCGGGTCATCGGGGTGGTCGAAGCGGCCCTCGAACTCGTCGAACAGGGTCTTCGGCGGCTTGCCCAGGATGTTGACCAGCACGTTGAGGCGGCCGCGATGGGCCATGCCGATCACCAGCTCCTTGATGCCGTTGTCGCCCGCGGCGCGCACCACGTCGTCGATCATCGGGATCAGGCTGTCGCCGCCTTCCAGCGAGAAGCGCTTCTGGCCCACGTACTTGGTGTGGAGGTAGCGCTCCAGTCCCTCGGCGGCGGTCAGCCCGTCCAGCACGCGTTGCTTGCCGGTCTTGTCCAGGCCGCTCTCGCCGGCCGCCCGTTCCAGCCGGGTGTAGATCCAGTTGCGCTGCTCGTGGTTGCTGATGTGCATGAACTCGGCGCCCATCGTGCTGGCGTAGGTCTTCTGCAGGCGAGCCAGCAGGTCGCGCAGTTTCAGGCGCTGGCCGCCGCCGGCGTAGTTGCCGGTGTCGAATTCAGTGTCGAGGTCGGCGTCGCCGAGGCCATGGAACGGCAGGCCCAAGTCCGGCGCCGACATCTTTTCTGCCAGGCCGAGCGGATCGAGGTCGGCGGCAAGATGGCCACGCGAGCGGTAAGCGGTAAGCAGGCGCAGCACGCCGGCCTGCTTGCGGGCGTACTCGTCGCTCATCGGCACGCTGGCAACGCCATTGTGCCGCTGCCTCTGTGCGGCCTCGATGCGCGCGATGGCCGCGCCGTGCGGAACATCGCCCGATTCGCGCCCCTTGAAGGTCTCGAAGTAACTCGCCCATTCGGACGGAATGGCCGAAGCGTCGGCCAGCCACGCGTCGTACAGGGCTTCGACGTAATCGGCGTTGCCGCCAGCGAGTTGGGAAGACTCGAGAAACTCGCGGATCAGGTTTGTACTCACATCACCACCGGCAGGAAAGGAGGCTTGCAGCCATCCGTGTTAGCTGAACGTCGCGATTTCCGGCCGGTTTTCAAGTCCGACCGGCTGTTCATGCGGATGACTGGGGACAATCCGACGAATTATACCCTTGGCCTGCCGCAGTGCGGCAACCCATGGCCCGGGCCGGAAACGGGTTGCGGCATGGTTTCGCCGGCTTCGGCTGCATCGTGTTGGCGCTTTCACCGGTTTTGTCGGCGGGTCCTACCGGAGCGGTCACGAGAGTCGTCGGCCAGCTGCGGTTCATCCGGCGCGGCCGCATTTCAGATATCCAGCGTCTGCAGCATGCTGGCGCGCTCGGAGCGATCCCACACTTCGTCGAAGTGTTGCTGCAGCGGCACGGCGTTGGCGCGGTTGCTGCGGGCGGCGCGCCCCTGCGGACGCTCCGCCTCGGGCAGGAACAGGTAGCCGCCCACGTCGTTGAGCAGGCAGGCCGAGGCCCATGCCAGGTCGACTTCGTCCACCGGCACGCGGATCTGGATCGCGCTGGGCAGGCGTTGCGCCAGGGCGATCAGTCGGTGGTCGTTGCGCAGGGCGCCATCCGGGTCATGCAGCAGGATGCGGATCAGCGCGCTGCGGCCGGAGGTGGCGACCCGCCGCAACTCGTCCAGCTCCTCGCTGCCGGCATAACTCTCGTTGTCCAGCACGGGCAGCCGGATCGCCAGCCGATGGCGTGCGTCGCCGAGCAGTTGCCGTCGTGCCGCCGCCACTTCGGCGCCCGTGCTGGCGGGCAGGGCGCCGGTATCCGGCAGCGGCACCTGCGGCCGGTCGTCGATCGCGCTCAGCGGCAGGCGCATGGCCCGATGCGGCAGGCCCGCGTCCTCGAATTCCTCGCCATGGGCGACGAAGCCGGCGCGCTCGTAGAAACCGATCGCGCTGACCTGGGCGTCCAGCGCCACCTCGGGCCAGCCCAGGGCGCGGGCGCGGGTGACCAGTTCGCGCAGCATGGCCACGCCCACACCCTGGCCGCGCCAGTCCGGCAGCACCGCCATGCGGCCGATCTTGCGCATCGGGGTGAGGCGTCCACAGCCGATCGGCTGGCCGGCCTCGTCGCGGGCCAGCACATGCCAGCAATCGACGTCGAGGCCGTCGCGCTCGCGCTGCTCGGGCACACCCTGTTCCTGGATGAAGACCGTGTCGCGCAGGTCCAGCAGCGCGTTGCGCTGGTCCTCGCGTGACCAGTCGGCGATCTCGACGTGGAAGTTCTGCAGCTTCATCGGCGCCGGCGCGACATGCGCAGCAGCAGGTGACCGTCATTGACCAGGGCCAGCAGCACGGCGCGCTCGGCCGCGGGCAGTTTGCGATCCAGCCTCAATTCACGCTGTTCGCACAGCTGCTGCGCCAGGGCCGGCGTGGTGGCGTGAGCCTGCCCGCTGACATACAGCATGCATCCGGTCTTGCCGCGACTCCATGCCAGGCGCGACCAGGGATGGCGCAGCAGCCGGGCGCCGGCGGCCAGTTTTGCGGCCAGCGCCTCCGCCGCCAGGGGCTTGTCCAGCGGCGCCGGTACCTGGGCGCTGCGGTAGCGCGTGATGAAACGGCCGAACCAGTCGTGCAGCAGCTCGTCCCGCAGCGCCCCGGCAAAGGGCAGTGCCTGCTTCAGGCGATCGAGCACGCCGTGGTCGATCTCGCCACTGAGCCGCGCTGGCTTGAGGTCGGGGTCGGCGTAGCGCAACTCCTCCGGCAACTGCTCGGCGATGTAATCGGCCAGGTCGCCGGTCAGCTCGGCCTGCGAGGGCGCACGCATGCCGATCGAGAACGTCATGCACGGGCCGCCGAAGGCCACGCCGTCGTGCGGCACGCCAGGCGGCAGGTAAAGCATGTCGCCCGGGTCGAGCAGCCATTCGTGGGTGGGCTCGAATTGCACCAGCTGTTTCAGCTCGACGTCCCGGCGGCACGCCTTCGGCGCCAGCGGATCGTCGCTGATCGCCCAGTGCCGCTGGCCCAGGCCCTGCAGCAGGAACACGTCGTACTGGTCGACATGCGCGCCGACGCCGCCACCGGGTTCGGCATAGGACACCATCACGTCGTCGATGCGCCAGCTCGGCAGGAAGCTGAAATGTCGCAGCAGGTCGGCCACGTCGGCATCCCACTTGTCCACGTCCTGCACCAGCAGGGTCCAGTTGCTGTCGGGGGTGCGCGCGAAGTCGGCCTCGCTCAACGGGCTGGAGTCGACGTGCCAGCGCTCGCGCTTGTCGTCGTGCACGATCAGGCGCGCCAGCGCCGCCGGTTCGCAGGCGAGTCCGGCCAGGTCGTCCGGCTGCAGCGGCGGCTGGAAATCGGCGAAGGCGTTGCGGATCAGCAGCGGTCGCTTCTGCCAGTAGTCGCGCAGGAACCGGGCCGGGCTCATGCCCAGCGGGCGGCTGGCGCTGCCGCGCACTTCGATCGGACAAGGCAGGATGGGTTTCATCCGCCCATTGTAGTCGTGGCCTCAGCCGAGCAGGCGAACCGCGTTGTTGAGTCCCAGCATCAGCACGGCGGCACCGGCCAGTGCGGTGGCCACGCGTGCCGGCACCCGGCGCACGAACAGGGCACCGAACGGAGCGGCCAGGGCGCCGCCGATGATCAGGCCCAGTACCGCCGAAGCGTGGCTGAGGCCCACCGTGAGCAGGAAGCTCGCGCTGGCGGCGATGCTCACCACGCATTTGGCCAGGTGCACGCTGCCGATTACCGCACGCGGCGGCAGGCCACGCGCGAGCAAGGTGGTGACGGTGATCGCGCTCCAGCCGCCGCCGCCGATCGCGTCGAGGAAACCGGCCAGCAGGCCGGTCGGGCCGGTGCCGCGTGGCACGTCGGTACGCAGGCCGGCCGGGCGCGCGCTCCTGAGCAACAGGAATGCCCCCATGCCGAGCAGGTACGGTGCGAGCAGCGCACGCATCCAGGCCGGGGGAACATGGATCGCCACCAGCACCCCGAGCAGCGCGCCCAGCACGCCGGGGATCACCAGTGCCAGGAACAGCCCGCGGCGCACGTTGCCGGCCCACAGATGGCTGAGGCCGGATGCGCCGCAGGTGAAGGTTTCCGCATAGTGCACGCTGGCACTGGCGGCCACCGGCGGCATGCCCAGCGCCAGCAGCAAGCCGGACGAGGTCACGCCGAACGCCATGCCCAGTGCGCCGTCGACGAGCTGGGCGAGGGCGCCGACGGCGGTAAAGACAAGCAATTCGTTCAAGCGGCCGGTAATCCGGGTATGGGACGCGAAGTATATGCCCTTGCCGCAAGGCGCATAAATGAAGCGCCGGCATAACCTCATGCCGACATGTGCTTTTGCCCGGACGACAGTCGCGAATAGTATGGACGGCCAGACGTAAAGACGTCCAAAAGGACATGTCGTGAATGCTGCCCTGAAACCGCTGCCGCCGGCCCCTGCGCTCGATGCGGACAGGCTCGCGCTGCTGAGCCGGCTGATCCAGGGGCTGGCGCCTCCCGAGCTGTACTGGATCGCGGCCTACAGCGCCGCCGCCGCGGCGCGTCTGCCGGTGCATGCGGGACTGGGCGTGGTGGGCGAGGCATCGACTGCCGCATCGAATGTGCCGGTGGAGCGCCTGACCGTCGTCCACGGCAGCCAGACCGGCAACTCCCGTCGGCTGGCCGAGCAACTGTCGGCCAGTGCGGAAGCGGCGGGCTTGCCGGTACGCCTTCTGCGCGCCGGCGCCTATCCGTTGCGCGAACTGGCGCAGGAGCGTCACCTGCTGGTGGTGATCAGCAGTCAGGGCGATGGCGAACCGCCCGATGACGCGATCGGCTTCTGCGAGTTCATTGCCGGCAAGCGGGCGCCGAGACTTCCCCAGTTGAAGTTCGCCGTGCTGGGGCTCGGCGATTCGAGTTACCCGAAGTATTGCGCGGTGAGCCGCGCCCTCGATGCGCGGCTTGCGCAGCTGGGCGCCCGGCGCCTGGTCGAGCTTGGCGAGGCGGACGTCGACTTCGAGGCCGTCGCTTCGGCATGGTCGGCGCGTGCCCTGGATACGGCCCGCCAGGTGCTGGGCCCGTCGGCGACCGGGTCGCAACAGGGTCGTGCGCTGCACGCGGTGAATGAAGCCCCTTCGCTTCCGTTGCACACGCGCGAACGGCCCTTTGCCGCCGTCGTGCTGGACAACCGGCGCATCGTTTCGCGCGACAGCGTGCGCGAGGTGCGCCATGTCGAGTTGTCGCTGGAAGGCTCCGGCCTGCGCTACGCGGCGGGCGACGCCGTCGGCGTGTGGCCGCGGAATCCGCCGCCGTTGGTCGACGAATGGTTGTCGGCGCTGAAACTCGATGGCGCCAGCGAGGTCGAGCACGATGGCCGGCGCCTGTCGCTGGCCCGCTGGCTCGGCCAGGAGCGCGAACTTACCCGCCTGACCCGCCCGCTGGTGCAGGCCCAGGCCGAAGCCGGCGGGCATGAAGCGTTGCGCCGCGTTCAGGCGCCTGGCGAGCAGGCGGCGTTCTCCGACCTGCTTGCCACGCACCAGCCGATCGACCTGCTGCGCCGGTTCCCGGCGCCATGGGAGCCGGCGGCGCTGGTGGCGGCACTGCGTCCGCTGACGCCGCGGCTGTATTCGATCGCCTCCAGCCCGACGCTGGTGGGTCATGACGAGGTGCACCTGACGGTCTCGGTCGTGGAGTACACCGCGCATGGAAGCGCCCATTTCGGCGCGGCGTCGACCTTCCTGGCCGCGGCCGGCGATGACGCGCGGGTGCCGGTGTTCATCGAACCGAACGAGCGCTTCCGCCTGCCGGCCGATGGCAGTCGCGACGTGATCATGATCGGTCCGGGCACCGGCATCGCGCCGTTCCGCGCCTTCGTGCAGGAGCGCCAGGCCACCGGGGCGAGCGGTCGCAACTGGTTGTTCTTCGGCAACCGCCACTTCCGGCACGACTTCCTCTACCAGGTCGAGTGGCAGGAAGCGCTGCGCAGCGGCGCACTCGATCGCCTCGACGTGGCGTTCTCCCGCGACACGGACTCCAGGACCTACGTCCAGCATCGCCTGCGCGAGCGCGGCCGCGAGCTGCATGCCTGGTTGCGCGACGGTGCGCATGTCTACGTCTGCGGCGACGCCGCGCACATGGCGCGCGACGTGCACGAGGCCTTGCTGGAAATCATCGTCAGTCACGGCCGGTTGTCCGCCGAAGCCGCGAAGGCGTGGCTGGCCGGCCTGCTGCAACAGGGCCGCTATGCCCGCGACGTGTATTGACCATCATTTCTGCGTTCATCCGTGAATGCGAGATTCAAAAAGCGGCCATCCGTGGCCGCACTTTTCAAACAAGAATTCCCATGCCCTCCCATCTCGAACACATCAAGAGCGCCAGCCGCTTCCTGCGCGGCAGCATCGCCGAGGGTCTGGCCGATCCGCTCACCGGCGCCATCAGCGACGACGACACCAAGCTGCTGAAGTTCCACGGCAGCTACCAGCAGGACGACCGCGACATCCGCGACGAGCGCCGCCGGCAGAAGCTGGAGCCGGCCTATGCCTTCATGCTGCGCGCGCGCCTGCCCGGCGGCGTGATGACGCCGGCGCAATGGCTGGCGTTCGATGCGATCGCCAGCGACTACGCCAGCAGCGGCCTGCGCATCACCACGCGGCAGACCTTCCAGTGGCACGGCATCATCAAGCGCAACCTGAAAGCGTCGATTGCCGCGATCGACGCCGCCATGGCCAGCACCATCGCCGCCTGCGGCGACGTCAACCGCAACGTGGTGTGCAACACCAACCCGGTCGAATCCGAAGCGCATGAGTCGGCGTATGCATGGGCCGTGCGCCTGTCCGAGCACCTCAAGCCGAAGACCCGTGCCTATCACGAGCTCTGGCTCGATGGCGAAAAGCTGGTGGGCGAAGCCGAGCATGAGCCGCTGTACGGCCCGACCTACCTGCCGCGCAAGTTCAAGATCGGGTTGGCGATACCGCCGCTCAACGATGTCGACGTGTTCGCGCAGGACCTGGGCCTGGTCGCGATCGTGCAGGGCGGCGAGCTGACCGGATTCAACGTGGCGATCGGCGGTGGCATGGGTGCCAGCCATGGCGATCCGAGCACGTATCCACGGCTCGCCGACGTGATCGGTTTCGTGCCGCCGGAACGCCTGCTGGGGCTGGCCGAGGCGGTGATCTCGGTGCAGCGCGACTGGGGCGACCGCGACGAGCGCAAGCATGCGCGGCTGAAATACACGCTCGACCGTCGCGGCCTGGATGCCTTCAAGTCCGAGATGGAGCGGCGTCTCGGCGCGGCGCTCGAACCGGCGCGCGAGTTTCGCTTCGAGCACAACGGCGACCGCTACGGCTGGATCCAGGGACATGCCGGCCGCTGGCATCTGACCTTGCAGGTCGAATCGGGGCGTCTGCTCGACCGACCCGGGCAGGCCTGGCTCAGCGGCATGCGCGAGCTGGCCGGCGTCCACACCGGCGACATCCGCCTCACCTGCAACCAGAACCTGATCATTGCCAACGTCGAGGCCGGCGATCGCGCCTTGATCGACGGCATCGTCGCCTGCCATGGCATGGACGGCTACCGGAAGCACAGTGCGATCCGCCAGCATGCGATCGCCTGCGTGGCGCTGCCGACCTGCGGCCTGGCGATGGCCGAAAGCGAACGTTACCTGCCGCAATTGCTGCCGAAGCTGGAGGCCCTGCTCGACCGCCACGGCCTGATCGACACGCCGATCCTGCTGCGCCTGTCCGGTTGCCCGAACGGTTGCTCGCGTCCGTACCTGGGCGAGATCGCCCTGGTCGGACGCGGCCCGGGTCGCTATGACCTGCGCCTCGGCGCCGATTCCCGCGGCGGGAGACTGAACCAGGTCTATCGCGAGAACGTCGACGAGGCGGCGATACTCGATGCACTCGATCCGTTGTTCGCGCGTTATGCGGGCGAGCGCGATGCCGGCGAGGGCTTCGGCGATTTCCTGCTGCGCCGGGCCATCCTTGCGCTGCCGCCGTCGCGGCGGATCGCCGCCACGGTGTCGGCATGAAGCTGCGGGCCAGCCGCACCGAAGCGGAGCCACAGCGGCTCGCCGCCATCAACGCGACGCTGGCGTCGCTCAGCGCCGAACAGCGCGTGGCCTGGGCGTTCGAGCATCTGCCTGGCGCGCATGTGCTGTCCTCCAGCTTCGGCGTGCAGGCTGCCGTGATGCTGCACCTCGTCACGCGGCAGCGGCCGCAAATCCCGGTGGTGCTGATCGACACGGGCTACCTGTTTCCCGAGACTTACCGCTTCGTCGAGGCGCTCACCGAGCGGCTGGAGTTGAACCTCAAGGTTTACCAGTCGCCGCTCAGCCCGGCACGCATGGAGGCGCGCGACGGGCGCCTGTGGGAGCAGGGCGTTCCCGGGATCGATCGCTACAACCAGTTGCGCAAGGTCGAGCCGATGCAACGGGCCCTGGACGAGCTGCACGCGGGCAGCTGGATCGCCGGCTTGCGCCGGCAGCAGTCGCGCAGCCGCGCCGCGATCGATATTCTCGAACGGCGGCATGGCCGCTGGAAACTGCACCCGCTGGCCGACTGGAGCGACCGCGATATCGGCCACTACCTGAGCCGCCATCGCCTGCCATACCACCCGTTGTGGGACCAGGGCTACGTCTCGGTCGGCGATCGCCACACCAGCCGCCGCTGGGAGCCGGGCATGGATCCCGAAGACACCCGCTTCTTCGGCCTCAAGCGAGAATGCGGATTGCATGGCGTCCTTTGAGCCGGGTGTCGTCAGCCCGGTTATTCGCCGCGTCCTGTCAATGTTTCGCGGGCGTGGGTGCATGCTCCCGCACGGGCGCTTCGATGCTGCACAGGCCGACCTTGCCCGACGATACCTGGTAGAACGCATCGTGCCGATGGCGCTGCGCATCCAGCAGTGCGGCGAAGGTGGCGCTGTCCGTGCGCAGCACCTGGACGGCGGGACGCTGCGCTGGCGGCAGCGCGGAGGCCAGCCGCACGGATTCGATCGGCGTGCGCTCGGCAGGCTTGGCGTAGAAGCCCATCGGGCCCTCGCCGCGTGGCAGGCCGGACAGCAGCGGCATGCCTTCCAGCACGCGTCCGGCGATCGCCAGGTTGCGATCGAGCCGGCGCGGGGCCTGGCCGATCACCACGTACAGTTCGCTGCCGTTGCCGGTCTCCGGCCCATTGTCACGACCCACGCCGACCATGCCGTAGCAATGGGTCAGCCATTCCTGCCCGCTGGCCGGGTCGCGCGCCGCCGGGAAGCCTTCGCTGAAACCCACCTCGGGCGCATATACGTCGCCATCGGGCAGGGCGGTCCATGCGAGTTTCGGATCGAGCGGCCGGGTGTATTCGGGCGGCAGCGTGCTGCGTGCCTTGCCCAGCGAACGCAGCTTGCTCTTGTCGCCATGGTCGTCGCTGGCCGGGTCGCCCCATTGCGTGACGAAGTTGTCCTGCACCCGCACGATCGCCAGCCCGTCGAAATAGTGCTGCCGCACCAGGGTACGGATGTTGGCCGCATGCAGCGGGGAGAAGTCAGGCGCCAGTTCGATCAGTACGCGACCGGTCGGCAGTTGCATCACCAGCAGGTTGTCCGGGTTCGGGGTGCGCCATTCGACGGGGCTGGATTTCGCCAGCAGTTGCGCGCGAGTCGGTGTCGGCGGCTGGCTGGCCGTTGCCGACATCGGCCCGATCAGCAGGCCGGTCAGCAAGGCAACAGTGAAGTGACGGCAGCGTGCGGGCATGGCAATTCCCCTGGAACGACTCGATGGCTGGAACGGCAAGTTAGCAGAGCCCGGTGGGCATGACGGCAAAGTCTGTGCAGCACGGGCAGGTCATGCACACACTTTGCCTGGAGCCAAAGAGCAAAGTTATGTGTGCCGATAGTCGGATCAACGGACCAACTGTCGCGTCCGTGGGCGATCGGCAGCATGTCTTTTGTCGCGGTTTGCATGCACGCCATTGCGCCAATCCGCGTTGACCTGTGCTATCGCCCGGGTTTTCGCTCGCCGTCGGTCCTCGGCCCGCACACACGGACCAACCGGAAGAACCCTGCCGCCTCGCCGTTCGTGACTACGCGATGAATGCCGCGTCCTTTTACGGTTACTTCGAACAATGGCATGAACCTGAGCACCTCGGGTGCCTGGGACCATTGCCGCGAGATTGGCTTGTGTACTTAGTACCCGTTTGTGTACAGTGTACGCATGACCAGGGACCGCATACTCTCGGCCGCGAAAGCCGTGCTCGAATCCGCCGGCTTCGAGGGGCTGACCATCCGCAGGGTCGCCCAGCGGGCGGACCTCTCGCCGATGGCGCTCTACCGCCATTTCAAGAACAAGGACGAGCTGCTCAACGCCCTCATGCAGGACGGTATCTCCGCGTGGGAGGCGATCGTTCGCGGCATCCGCACGCAGGACCCGGTGAAGTGGCTGGAGGTGCTCATGGAGGCCTATCTCGATTTCGCGCTCACGCAGCCGCACAGGTTCGACGCGGCGTTCTTCCTGCCTGCACCCGCGGCGCGGCGGTTCCCCGATGATTTCGCCGCGGGCCGCTCGCCGGCGATTGCGCTCGCGATGGCCCGCATCGATCAGGCGAAGGCCGAGGGTCGGTTCCGCGACGAGCCCACCCTCGGGATCGCCGTGGCGCTTGCGGCCTACGGACAGGGATTCGTGTCGATGCAGCGCGCCAGGCGTTTCGCGAGCGACAAACAGTTCAAGGCGCTGTACCGCGCGGCGCAGCGCCAGTTCCTCGATTCCCTCAAACCGTCCGGGAAAAACGCATGATCACCCTGCTGGCCGCCGTGTTGAGCGGCATCATGTTCTATCTCTCACAGGGATACGACCACGTCTGGGCCCTGGCCTGGCTCGCGCCCGTGCCGCTGTTGTGGCTCGCCTATGGCAATACGCGCACGTGGCAAGTGATCGGGGCGAGCGCCATCGCGCTCCTCGGCGGCGCAGGCTATTTCTTGCAATCCCCCTACCTCCACCTCATACCGCCGCTCGTCCTCACGTCGGCTCTGGCGGTCGATGTCGGGCTGTTTTGCGTCGCGGTATGGTTTGCGCGCTTCGTGCAGCGCCGGGCATCGCCGCTCCTCACGCTGCTTGCGTTTCCAGCTTGCTGGACGGCCTTCGAGTTCCTGATGGAGCTGCACTCCCCGAACGGCACCTACGGATCGCTCGCCTACAGCACGATGTCAGCGCCCGTCCTGATCCAGAGCGCATCGCTCTTCGGGATGTACGCCGTCACGTTCCTGATCTGCCTCTTTGCCAATACCCTCGCCATGGCGCTGCGGCTCAAACGTGGCACGGCCGCAGTCGGCCTCGGGCTGGCGATCTGTGCAGCCAATTTGGTGTTCGGTATCGTGCGGCTCGCGCATCCGCAGCCCGACGTGCGGCGGGTGGCGGGAATCGTCGATGAGACGGCCGTAGCGGATGCCTGGCGGGCGAAGACCGTGTCCGCCGATCTCGCGGTGACCGAAACCTATGCGCGCGAGATCCGTGCAGCCGCCCGGGACGGCGCCAGATTCGTGGTTACGCCGGAAGGCGGCATGGCATCGACCCCTGCCGGACAGAGCACGATCGTTGCGCCGCTCGTTGCCGCCGCCAGGGATACGGGTGTGCAGATCATTGCCGGCTTCCACTCCGAGACGCCGGCCGCCGACTTCGCGCTTGCGATCACGCCCGATGGCAGGATTCAGCGCTACGACAAGCGCCATCCGGTGCCGGGCCTCGAGGACGATTTCACCCCGGGTCGTGTCTCGGGCTGGTTGGGCGATGGCCGTGCCATGGAGATCTGCAAGGACATGGATTTCCCCGGCACCATGCGTTCCGATGCCGCCAAGGGCGTCCGCCTGATGGGCGTGCCCGCGGGCGACATGGGCATCGATGGCTGGCAGCACGGAATCATGTCCGTGATGCGCGGTGTCGAAGGCGGATTTTCGATCGTGCGGGCTGCCCATGACGGCCTGGTGTTCGCCAGCGACGCGCAAGGGCGGCTGGTCGCGCTCAAGAAGGATGCGCCTGCGGGCCTGACCATGATCGTCGCCGACCTGCCGCTGGGATCCGGGCCAACGCTCTATACGCGGATCGGCAACGTCTTCCCGTGGCTCTGCGGGATCTTCGCTCTCGCGCTTGGCGCAGGGCTGCCGGCCTGGCGGCGGCGGCGAAGCGCCGCCCTGTTGCCGAACGTTGAAAATTGACCAGAAAGGCGCGGTCCTGCGCAGTGTGTGCTTACTTGCTGTCAATGCTCGCAAAACGCGAGCGCCGTCGGTGACGATGATGTCCGCCTCCTCGGGTGTTGCGAGCCAAGCTGATTGCCGAAGGCAAACGCCTCTCGGGCCTGCATAACCATCTCAGCAACATCATATGCAAGATATGCAAGCGTCAGCAGCGCCAGCTGACACCAATGTTCGTACAACGCGTACATGCATTGGTGTCATGCCCACTTGGCATCCCCGGCACGCGCATGACTACCGGCACACGCACTATTCATAAGTAAACACTATGATTCATCTCACGCCATTGGGCAGTGCAGGTGAGTCGGGTGGATGAGAGCGGCAGCCAGCTGAAGAAATTCCAGAAGGAGCTGTCCAGTGGCACGGTGTCGCTGGTGCTGCTGGCGGTGCTTGGCCAGTCGCGCCAGCCGATGTACGGCTACCAGATTGCCAAGCGGCTGGAGGATGTCGGCGAAGGGGTGCTCGCCGGCAAGCAGAGCGCGCTGTATCCGGTGCTGCGCAACCTCGAGGCGGCCGGGTTGCTGGCCAGCGAGGTCGAGCCTTCGGTGAGCGGGCCGCCCCGTCGCTATTACCGCATCACCAAATCCGGGCGCGAATCATTGCGCGAGTGGACCTCGGCGTGGAATGCCACCCGTGATTCCGTCGACAACGTCTTGCAAGGAGGGGTTCCATGAATGCGCCACGCACGATTGCCGAGTATCTGGACCAGTTGCGCGCGGCCTTGCGTGGCGCCGATCCGGCCTTGATCCAGGATGCGCTGTATGACGCCGAGGAACACCTGCGGGCCGAGCTGGCCGAGCAGCCGGGGCGCGGCGAGGCGGAGATGCTCGAACATGTCGTGGGCAGCTACGGTGCACCGGACGAGGTTGCCGAGATCTACCGCGACCAGGAAATCAGGATACAGCGCGCGATCCGACCGCCGCCGCCGCCGCGCCGGCGTTCGCAGGTCGGGCGTTTCTTCGGCGTTGCCGCGGATGGGCACACCTATGGCGCCCTGTTTTACATGATGCTGTCGCTGGTCACCGGTATTTTCTACTTCACCTGGGCCGTTGCCGGTATCTCGATGTCGGGCGGCTTCTCGGTACTGATCATAGGCATTCCGTTCGTCGTGCTTTTCTTCAGCAGCGTGCGTGGTCTCTCGTTGCTGGAAGGACGCATCGTCGAAGCCATGCTGGGCGTGCGCATGCCACGCAGACCGCCGTACCCGACGGAGCAGGGCCAGTCCTTGCTGAAGCGGATCGGCGCCATGTTCCTGGACGCGCGCACCTGGAGCACGCTGTTTTACATGCTGCTCATGCTGCCCCTTGGCATCCTCTATTTCACGGCCACGGTAACCATGCTGGCGGTGTCCCTCGGTTTTGTGGCCGCGCCGCTGATCAAGGCCTTCGGTTTCGACGTGATCAACATCAGCACCGACAGCTTCAGCTACTACGGCCCCGGATGGGCGGGCACCGTCGGGTTTTGCGTGCTGGGCATCGTGCTGCTGTTTGTCACGCTGCACATGGTGCGTGGGCTCGGTCGCCTGCACGGGAACCTCGCCAAGCATTTGCTGGTGGCCAGCGCCGCAACATGAGCGGAACCAGGCGACCCGGTGCTCAAACCAACTGCAGATCCCGCGGGTCTGCCTGCGGAAACACCGACTGCAGGCGGCTTGGCGAAAGACCCCATACGCGCCCGAACAGGCCGCCGAGCATGTCGCGATAGTTGGTCAGCACCGGGTAGTCGCGGTTCTGCAGCAGGCTTGATTGCGCCACGGCGATCTGCTCGCCGGCGATGCGGCCGCCGTTGACCTTGCCGCCCAGCACCCAGTGCACGGTGCCGTGGCCGTGGTCGGTGCCCTTGTCGCCGTTCTCGCGAAAGGTGCGGCCGAACTCGGACAGCACCACCACGGTGGTGTTGTCCCATTCGTCGCCGAGCGCATCGGCATAGGCGGCGAGGCCTTCGCCAAGATTGCGCAGGTTGTTGGCCAGCCCGCCGCTGACGCTGCCCTGGTTGACATGGGTGTCCCAGCCGCCGATATCGACGAAACCGAGGCGGTACCGGTCGCGCATCAGGGTGGCGATGCGCTGCGTCTCGGTGGCGAAGCCGCGCGCACTGGGCGCGCCGCGACTGGCCTTGATCATTTCGTTGCGCAGGTCGTCGGAAATCGTGGCGGGCAGCGCCAGCCCGTCGGCGGTGGCGGCAGCCAGCGGCGTGCCCTTGTACATGCCGCTGAGAATCGCTGCCTGGCGCGCATTGAAGCGTGCCTTCGGATCGGCCTTCAGCGAGATGTTGGGAATGTCCCTGCCGGCGCCCTGGAAGCTGAGCGGCAGGTTTCTGGTGAAGGCGATCGCCGGCGCACCGGTGAGCTGGCCGGACAGGCGCGCCAGGAAGCCGGAGCGGAAGCCGGCCCGGCTCGCGGTGGGCTCGCCGGATTCGATGTTGTTCTGCGTCTCGAAATGGCTGCGCGACAGATCGTCGGTGCCGGCGAACGGCACGAAGGCGATCTGCTTCTTCTGCCACAGCGGATGGATCGAATCGCGCAGCACCGGGTTGAGGCCCCAGTTCGCATCGAGCGCGATCGCGCTGTTCGGATTGGACGCGTCGGGGCGCGCGATCGCCAGCGTGGGGCGCGACTCGTAGTAGAAATCGCTGGCGTGTGGCACCAGCAGGTTGTTGCAGTCGTAGCCGCCGCGCAGGAATACCAGCAGGAAACGCGGCGAATTCGCCGGCGCGGCAAACAGGCGGCCGGTGAAGGACAGCGTCGGCAACGCCACGGCGGCGCCGGCGGCGGCAAGCAGGAATTCTCGTCGGTTCATGGCATACCTCGTGGGCAGGATCTCGCTGCCGCTCAGCGGTAATTGAAGTCGGGAGAGGACAGCAGGTAGGTGTTCCATTCCCGTGCCGAACCGGCCTTGCCCAGCGCGGCGCGGGTCGCGTCGGACAGATACGGCTTGAAGGCGGTGCGGTAGAGCGGTGAATCCATGGCGGGCACCGGGAAGCGCCTGGCGTTGCCGGGCGCGTCGGTGTCGCCCATGAACAAGCGGTTCCTGCCGCTGCCGATCGCACGCGCCACCGCGAAACGCGCCGCCATCTGGCCCGAGCCCGACCAGCTGGCGCTGTCCAGCGGCCAGCCATCGGTGGTGATCCGGCCGAATACCGGCTCGCCCATCTGGTTCAGCCAGTTGAGCAGTGGCCTGGCGTCGCTGATCGGCTGGCCGTCGTAGGCCAGCTTCATCGCGGAGACCAGGAACTGGGTCGGATCCTTGAATTTCTTCGCGCCGCCGGCGAGCAGGGCAGGCGAGTCGAACATCGTGCGCAGTACCGCGGCGATGTCGCCATCGCTGCGCCGGAAAGTCTGCGCCATCGCATCGACCAGGGCCGGCGGTGGCTGGTCGGCCACGAAGTATTCGGCCAGCTGGCGCGAGACGAAGTGCGCGCAGGCCGGCTGGCGGGTGATCAGGTCCACCGCCTGCGCGATCTCGTCGTAGCCGCTGCCCCTGATGTCGTGGCCAAGGAACCGCTTGTCGCTGAAATCGTGCTGCTGCGGATTGAACACGAACAGGCCATCGCGCACGAAGCCGGGCCGGCCGCGACCGAAGCGGCCGATACGCCGTGGCGCGCGCGGCGCGATGCCGGCGCCGGTGAGGATCAGGGCCAGCTGCTGCACATCCTGCTGGGTGTAGCCGGAGCCGACGCCGAGCGTGTGCAGCTCCATCAGTTCGCGCGCGTAATTCTCGTTGGTCTTGCCCTTGATGTTCTTCGCGTTGTCGAGGAATTCCAGCATCGCCGGGCTCTTCAGCGTGGCCATCACCAGATCGCGGAACCTGCCCAGCGCGTGCGGCCGGATCACGTGTTCCTCGTAATCCGCCGCCATCAGCCGCACGCGACCCTTGGCGCCGTAGACGCTGAAATGGTTGAGCCAGAACCAGACCATCTGTTCCTTGAGCGGATTGCTGCCGTAGATCGCGTGCAACAATTCGGCCTGCTGGGCCTGCTGCAGCAGTTCGCGGGCGTGTTTTTGCAGCGCCTTTTTCGCGGCGACCCTGGCGTCGCCGTCCGGCATCGACTTCAGTTCGCGACGCGCCCGGGTCGCGTCCGCGAGCAGTTCACCGGGCGGCGTGCCGAGCGCAGGATAGCTGGCGATCAGCGCGCTGATCGCCGGCGGCAGGGTGTCGTGGCGATCATTGAGCTGCTGGTCGAGCCAGCGCTGGCGACCGAGTTGTCGATAGCTTTCCAGGGTGGCCGAATCGAGCCCGAAGCTGGCGCGCTGCAACCAGCGGATGTCGGCGTGGCTCAACCCGGCGGACGGCGCGGGCGTCGTTTCGGCGGCCGGCAGGAAACTGCCCATCAGCAACAGGCCGCTGCACGCCATGACCCGCAGGCTTTTCCGCCGGACAACTGGTAGGTGCATGCGCAATATCCTGGCTGACGGGAACGAAGCCCGCGGCAATGCCGCAGGCAGGTTCAACGCAGCAAGGGCTTTGCGGATGACATGTTCCGCCGCGCCGGCAACACACAATCAGAATTCGTCGACGAACTCGATACCGGCCTCACAGGCATGGGCGAGCACCTCGGCGCTGTCGCGCACGGAATCCGCGAGGCTGTCGCTGGCGGCCTCCACTTCGATGCAATACACGTGCGCCTCGCTGTCGCTCACCGATTCGCTGGAACTGGAATCGTCGCGCATGTCGGGCATCAGCGTGTCGATTTCCTCGATATGCTCGATGCCGTTCATGCCGTGCAAACCCACGATGACGGTGTCGGCGTCGGCGCGGCTGCCGATCAGGCGGAAACGGATCATGGCCATGCGGGGGTGCTCTCGTCGGTGACTGATGCGCCGATGTTGGCAAGCGCGGCGCATGCAGAAAGTGATGCCGACCGTGCCGATGGGCCGGATTGGCGCGATATCATGGCGGCTTGCTAAATCCCGCATGAACGCCGATGCCCAAGACCTACGACCGCGCCTATTTCGACAAGTGGTACCGCGACCCGCGCCACGCCGTGGGGTCGGCCGCCGAATTGCGGCGCAAGGTGGCGATGGTGCTGGCCCAGGCCGAGTACTATCTCGGCCGGCCGGTTCGCAACGTGCTCGACGTCGGCTGCGGCGAGGCGACCTGGCGGGCGCCGTTGCTTGCGCTGCGTCCGGGCATCGCCTATCGCGGCCTGGATGCCAGCGAGTATGCCGTGGCACGTTACGGGCGCCGCCGCAACGTGGGCCTGGCGCGCTTCGGCCAGTTGGAGCAGCTGCGCTTCGAGGCACGTTTCGACCTTATCGTGTGCACCGACGTACTCCACTACCTGAAACCGGCGGAGATCCGTGCCGGCCTGCACGGCATCGGCGAGATGCTCGAGGGCGTCGCGTTCCTGGAAGTGTTCACCACCCGGGATGACGTGGCCGGCGACCATCATGGCTTCGTCGCGCGCGCCCCCGGGTGGTATCTGCGCGAATTCAGCCGGGTCGGGCTGTTGCCGTGCGGTTCGCACTGTTATCTCGGGCCACGGCTGGAGCGTCACGTTGCCGCGCTGGAACGGGCGCAATTGCCGGCGTGACGGCATCGCGGACCGCGCATCGGGCAACCTCGGAATATCCTTGTGCGCCCATTCCACGCTATCGTGCGCGGCAGCGTCCATCGGGGGAGATCAATCTGTGAACCAGACCAGCCTGTCCAGCTCGTTGCCGCGGCGCGAACTGACGATCCGCGGCATCATCATCGGCATCGTGATCACGGTCGTGTTCACCGCCGCCAACGTCTATTTCGGGTTGAAGGCCGGCCTGACCTTCTCGACGTCGATCCCCGCCGCGGTGATCTCGATGGCGATCCTGAAGGCGATGCGCGGCGCCACCATCCAGGAAAACAACATCGTGCAGACGGTGGCCTCGGCCGCGGGCACGCTGTCGGCGATCATCTTCGTGCTGCCGGGCCTGGTGATCGTGGGTTACTGGACCGGGTTCCCGTTCTGGATCTCGGCCGGCATCTGCGCGACCGGCGGCATCCTCGGCGTGATGTACACGATCCCGCTGCGGCGGGCCCTGGTGACCGACTCCGACCTGCCGTACCCGGAAGGCGTGGCCTGCGCCGAGGTGCTGAAAGTGGGTGCCGGCGACGAGGCGGCCGCGGATGGCGCGACCGCCGTGGAAACCGGTGGCGCGGGGCTCAAGGCGGTGCTGTGGGGTTCGGTGGTGTCGGCGGTCTTCTACGTGATCGTGCAGACCCGCGTGTTCGCCAGCAGCGTCACGGATTACTTCCGGGTCGGCGGCGACAAGGGCGGCACCTCCGGTTTCGATTTCGGACTGTCATTTGCGCTGTTCGCGATCGGGCATCTGGTCGGCTTGTGGGTGGGCGTCGCGATGCTGGTTGGCGCCGTGATCGGCTGGGCCTGGGCGGTACCCTATTTCACGCATCTGCACTGGACGGCAGGAGACGCCTTCACGGTGGCGCAAGCTGGCTGGAGCCATTACGTGCGTTTCATCGGCGCCGGCGCCATCGGCGTGGCGGCGGTCTGGACCCTGGCCAAATTGATGAAGCCGCTGATCAGCGGCCTCGCCGGCGCGATGCGCGCTTCGCGTGCGCGCAAGACCGGCACCCTGCACGAGCTGCCGCGTACCGAGCACGACATGCCGATCGGCATGGTGGGCCTGATCTCCTTGCTGTGCCTGATTCCGATTGCGTATCTGCTGTGGCACTTCGCGGTCAACAACGGACTGGGCGGCGCCACCACGACCCTGGTGATCGGCGGCGTGGTGTTCGTGGTTCTGCTGAGTTTCGTGGTATCGGCGGTGACCGGCTACATGGCCGGCCTGATCGGTTCGTCCAACAGCCCGTTGTCGGGCATCGGCATCCTGGTGGTGGTGATCGCGGCCTTGCTGCTGGTGGTCGGGGTCAAGCCGTTCCTGCCACCGGGCGCGGACAAGGCGCTGGTGGGGTTTGCCTTGTTCCTCACCTCGATCGTGTTCGCGGTGGCGTCGATCGCCAACAACAACCTGCAGGACCTGAAGACCGGCCAGCTGGTCGACGCCACGCCCTCGCTGCAGCAGTGGGCCCTGGTGATCGGCGTGCTGGTCGGTGCGGCGGTGATTCCGCCGGTGATGGATCTGCTGCAGCACACGTTCGGCTTCCTCGGGGCGCCGGGCGCCGATCCGGCGCGTGCGCTTGCCGCACCACAAGCTGGCTTGATCGCGGCGCTGGCGCAGGGCGTGATCACCGGCAACGTGCCATGGGGCATGATCGGCCTGGGCGCCGGCATCGGCGTGGCGATCATCATCCTCGACGAAGTGCTCGGGCTGGCGAAGAAGGGCGGGCCACGCCTGCCGCCGCTGGCGGTGGGGCTTGGCATCTACCTGCCGACTTCGACCACGCTGATGGTGGTGGTCGGCGCGCTGGTCGGCGCGTGGTTCGATCGGCGCGCCGAGCGCGAGCCAAAACCGGAAGCCACCCGCCAGCTGGGCGTGCTGCTGGCCTCGGGCCTGATCGTCGGCGAAAGCCTGCTGGCGGTCATTTTCGCGGGCGTGGTGGCTTTCAGCGGCAACGACTCCCCGATTGCGCTGGTGGGCAAGGGCTTCGAGATACCCGCGATCTGGATCGGCGGCGTGGTGTTCGCGGCGACGGTCGCCGTGCTGTACCGCTGGATCATGCGCATGGGGCGAGTTGCCTGAGGTGTCGCGTGAAGCAGGTTGAGATCGAGCAGGTGCCGGCAGGCGCGGATGCGCTGGCCGTCGCACCGAGCCAGCGCGCGATGGTGTTGCGCCGGCTGGCCGGGCCGTTGCTGTCGGTGGCCATGCTGTGCCTCGCGCTGTGGGCCTTGCACCTGCTGGCGCGGGAAGTGAACTACCACCAGGTACGCAGGTACGTGCAGAGCCTGTCGCATGCACGACTGCTGCTGGCGGCGTTGTTCACCTTGCTGGGCTACGCGGTGATGACGCTGTACGACCGCTTCGCGCTGGCCGCGATCGGCCGCCGGTTGTCCTGGCAGCGCATCACCCTGATCTCGTTCATCAGCTACGCGTTCAGCAACGCGGTGGGCATGTCGCTGCTGGTGTCCGGCTCGATCCGCTATCGCTTCTATGTGCAGAACGGGCTCGGTGCCGGCGAGATCGCGCGCGTGGTGTTGTTCTGCACCACCAGCTTCTGGCTGGGGTTGCTGGCGCTCACCGGAGTCACCCTGCTGTGCGTGCCGCTGCCGCCGGAGCTGCCATTCGCCGCACTGAGCCAGCCGCTGGGTGCCGCCCTGCTGGCGCTGCCGCTGGCGTGGCTGCTCGGCGGGCTGGTCCGTCGACCGCTGCGGATCTGGTGCTGGCGGGTAACGTTGCCTTCGATGTCCACCGCGCTGAAACAGATTCTGGTCGGCGCCTTCGACTGGGGCCTGGCCGCCGCGGTGCTGTACGTGCTGATGCCGGATGGGCTCAACAACGGCTTCGGGCATTTCCTGGCGATCTTCGTGATTGCCCAGATCATCGGATTGATCAGCCATGTGCCGGGCGGCCTGGGCGTGTTCGAGGCGGTGATGCTGGCCGGCTTCGGCGCCACCGGCAATGCCCAGCTGACGGCGCCGATCCTGGGCGCGCTGGCGGCGTTCCGCGTCATCTATTACCTGCTGCCGCTGTGCACGGCGACCGTGCTGGTGCTGCAGCGCGAGGCGCGGGGGCTGCGCCGGCAATCGCTGCTGGCGCCGTGGTTCACCGGCCTGTTGCCGTCGTTCTTTGCCGGGCTGACCCTGGTCTGCGGCGCGGTGCTGCTGTTCTCCGGCGCGACGCGCGCGTTGCCGCTGCGCATGGCGATCCTGGGCGAGCTGCTGCCGCTGTCGGTGCTGGAGGTCTCGCACCTGCTGGCCAGCGTGATCGGCATGCTGCTGCTGATCCTGGCGCGCGGCCTGCAACGGCGGCTGGACGCGGCCTACTGGCTGACCCTGGTGCTGTTGCTGGCCGGCGCGGTGTTCTCGCTGCTGAAGGGCATCGACTACGAAGAGGCGACCCTGCTCACCTTGCTGGCGATGGCGCTGGCCCCGGCGCATCGCCTGTTCTACCGGCGCGCATCCCTGTTCAGTACCACCTTCAGCATCGGCTGGATCGTGGCGATCGTGGCGATCCTCGCCTGCGCCACCTGGCTGGTGGTGTTCAGTTACAAGCACGTCGACTACAGCGGCGACCTGTGGTGGGAATTCAGCCTGCATCACGGCGGTGCGCCGCGTGCCCTGCGCGCGCTGGTGGCGGCGACGGCCGCCGGCCTGCTGTTCGCGGCGGCCATGCTGATCCGGCCGCAGAAACTGCATCGCGAGCCGCCCACCGATGCCGAACTGGCGCAGGCGCTCCCGTTGATCAAGCAGTTCCCGTCGGCGCAGGCGCACCTGGCCCTGATGGGCGACAAGACCCTGCTGTTCGATGCCGGGCACAAGGCCTTCGTGATGTTCGATACCGTGGGACGCAGTTGGGTCGCGATGGGCGACCCAGTGGGCAGCGACGAGATCGCGCGGCGCGAACTGGTGTGGACCTTCCTCGAACAGTGCGAACGCGCCGGCGGCTGGCCGGTGTTCTATCAGGTCAGTCCGGCCAACCTCGACCTGTATCTGGAGGTGGGCCTGAACCTGCTGAAGATCGGCGAGGAGGCGCGCGTGCGGCTGGCCGACTTCAACCTCGACGGCAAGTCGAAGAAGGTGCTGCGCAACACCGTGAACAAGCTGCACCGCGAGGGCCTGCGCCTGGAGATCGTGCCGGCCGAGGCGGTGGCGGACCTGCTGCCACGGCTGAAGCCCGTCTCCGATGCGTGGCTGCACGACAAGCATGTGCGCGAAAAGCGTTTCTCGCTCGGTGCATTCGATCCGCGCTACCTGGCCCGCACGCCGATGGCCGTGGTGTGGCAGGGCGAGCGGCCGGTGGCATTCGCCAACCTGCTGCTCAACGACAGCCGCGAGGAGGCCTCGGTGGATCTGATGCGGCACCTGCCGGACAGCCCGGCCGGCATCATGGACTACCTGTTCGTGGAACTGATGCTGTGGGCGCGCGGCGAGGGCTATCGCTGGTTCAACCTCGGCATGGCGCCGCTGGCCGGTCTGCAGAGCCGGCGGCAGGCGCCGCTGTGGAACCGCTTCGGCGCGATGGTGTTCGGTCGCGGCGAGCGCTTCTACAACTTCCGCGGGTTGCAGCGCTACAAGGAAAAATTCGATCCGCAGTGGGAGCCGCGCTACATGGCGGTGCCGCGCGGCATCGCCTTGCCGATGATCCTGACCAACGTGGCCAGCCTGATTTCCGGTGGCCTCAGTGGAGTGGTGCGCCGATGAAACGATGGAAGACCATCATGCTGGCGGTCGTGGTTCTCGGCGTCCTGGCCGTGTTGCTGGTGTGGAGCCCGTGGTCGCGGATCAGCCTGGAGAAGGCAACCGTGGTCTGGCCGGTGGCCGCCCACAGCATCGCACCGCCAGCGGGCAAGGACGACGTGATGGCGGTCATCGTTTCCGGCGACGGCGGCTGGGCCGACCTGGATCGGCGCCTCGGCATCGCCTTCATCGACCGCGGCGTGCCCGTGCTCGGCGTCAACTCGTTCAAGTACTACTGGCGCGAGCACGATCCGGCGCAGACCGCGCACGAACTCGACGCCCTGATGACGAAATACCTCGGTGTGTGGGGCAAGCGCCGGATCTGGCTGGTCGGCTTCTCGTTCGGCGCCGACGTGCTGCCCACCGTCGTCGACAAACTCAGCGCGGAGAATCGCGCGCGGATCACCCAGATGGTGCTGCTGTCGCCCAGCCGCGACGTCACCTTCGAGATCGAGCTCGAGGGCTACATGATCAAGCAGGGCTGGTTCAAGGAGCGCCTCAAGGACATGCTGCAGTGGATCAACCCGATCCGGCACTACGATCCGCTGCCGCCGCTGCAGGCCCTGCAGGGCAAGCCGCCGGTGGTCTGCTACTACGGCCTCGACGACGCCGACGACAGCCTCTGCGACCAACCCGGTCTGCCGGCCTGGGTCACCGTGCACGCCGAGAAGGGCGGTCATCACTTCGACGAAGGCTACCAGCGGCTGACGCAGCAGTTGCTGCAGGAGTTGCCGGCGGCTGCCGCGACGGCTGACGGCGCGCACTGAATCGTCGCCGCGCATTTGCCCGGCCGTCGGCGCACAATCGGCAGCCACGGCCCGGCGTGGTGTCTGGCCGTCACATCAGCGAGGTGATTCCCATGTTGGATTGGCTGGGTTACCGCAAGGAACTGATCGGGCGCATCGGCGAGATCGGCAAGCTGAGCCCGGATACGCTGAAGGGTTACCAGACCCTGTCAGGCGCCGGCGAGAAGACCGGCCACCTGGATGCCAAGACGCGCGAGCTGATCTCGCTGGCGGTGGCCGTCACCACCCGTTGCGACGGCTGCATCACCGTGCATACCGGCGAGGCACTGAAGCACGGCGCCACCCGCGAGGAAATCGCCGAGGCACTCGGCGTGGCGGTGGCGATGAATGCCGGTGCCGCGATGGTGTATTCGGCACGGGTGCTGGATGCGGTCAACGCGCATGGTGGTGGGTGAGTTTGCCTTTATGGGGACGATGGCAATTAATTCGATTTAATTCCATCCGTCCCTTTATTTGTCCTTTATTTCAGTAGATGGCGAGAGCAAAAGTCGGAGCTGTTCATCAGACGGCCAAAGAATCGGGCGGGACTAGATATTTAAGGGTTATTAATTATGTCAAAAATATTCAAATTTTCAATATTTTATAATGTCATGTTTGGCATTATTTTTTTGCAAATTATGATCATATTTATCGGTACAGTGGCGTGTTTGGAAGGCGGTATTTATGCGGCACTTTTCGTATTTTTAGTCGGCTTCCCTTTTGTGTGTATTAGTGGAATGTTGGCATTGATAAATATATTAGATGTTGTTATTGGTGATGATGGAATTACTAAGAAGTTCCTCGGTCGAACAATAATTCATATTTCATGGGATAACGTACGTAGAATTGATTGTATCACCAGAACTTTTACTCCATCGGATGGTGGTAAAAGCAGGCCTCTATCATACTTGCATGTATGGCCGATCAGAAGATTTGGAATATTAATATTGTCTGGCGGTAAAATGATATTTTCATCACAGATGGCTGGATTTGGAGAATTTATTGAAATAATTAATAATTATAATAGTAAGTATAAATTTAAAATGAATAATTTAGTTTAACTTGCAAAACAGGTTGTGCTGCCCATCGTCCGCAAGGAGAAGAAGGAGGGGCACCATTTCGCGGAATCAAAGGGGTGGGCGAAACCCGGGGTCAGCTTCACTCGCGACCAGAGTCCAGAATGAACAAGTGAAGCGGATGCGTCTCTGGCCCATGCCTCCGGACTGCAGCCACCCGTTACAATACCCCAACCGCCTTGCCGCCGAAGACCTTAGATGTGACCCCCACCGGAGTTTTCGCGGCGGCGCCAGACGCGGCGCTGGCTGCCTTGTTTGTTCCCTTCGAAACCGGCGAGCTGGCGTTGCCGGCGGACGGCCGGGCATTGCTCCTGCGCGCGCGGGCCGGCGTGCGGCTGCGTGAGATGGCGCAGCCGGGCTGGCTGTGCGAGCAGAGCTTCCTGCCGTTTGCGGAGGAACTGGCGCGCAATGGCCTGCGTGTGGGCGAGCCGGAGCCGGGTGAGCGGTTTTCGTTGGTCATGCTGTTGCCGCCGCGTCAGCGCGACGAGGCGCGTGCGCTGTTTGCGCGTGCGCTGAACCTGCTGGCGCCGGGCGGCACGCTGCTGGC
>Ga0157370_10001635_pt1 | contig 27664 bp, 27 predicted proteins | sample C35metaG_FD_113463 | JGI IMG/M metagenome (GOLD analysis project Ga0157370, IMG submission 113463) | Corn rhizosphere microbial communities from Kellogg Biological Station, Michigan, USA - C3-5 metaG | ecosystem: Host-associated > Plants > Roots > Rhizosphere > Soil | place: USA: Michigan...
CTTTTGGCAAATATGTTTTTGGGTATTTATTATAACCTCTCCATTTGGTATAAGCTTACAAATAAAACAAGTACAGGCGCTTATATTACTTTGGCCGGCACCTTAATTACCATAATCCTCAATTATATTTTTATTCCCCATTATGGATTTATTGCTTGTGCATGGGCTACTTTTCTTTGTTATTTTACTATGATGATTTTATGTTTTTTATGGGGACAAAAAGCATATCGGATTCCTTACGCCTGGAAGAAGTTAAGCGCATATATAGTAATTGTCGTGCTTTTATTTTTTATTCATCGTGCGTTTACTCATTTCTTCGAAGGAAATATTCTCAATTTCATTTCCGCAACTTTTCTGTTATTATTATACATCTGGTTTGTATTAAATGTAGAGTGGAAAGAATTTCAGAAAATGCCCGTTGTTGGAAAATATTTTAAAGAAGGAAACGCGTTGATGAGAAGAAGATAATTTTAGAAAATTCCTCCTGCTATTATTAAAAATTTCGGCTTCCCGAAAAGATATTAGAAAAGATTTAGGAAGGTTCTTTGAGTAAAAAAAGAAAGATCTTACAAAAGTCTAAACAAAGTGAAAGATCTTTCATTCCTTTCAGTCCTTTTGCTAAGTCAAAAGCCTACTGAGCCATCAATAAATAAATAGGGATTGTCCTTCACAACTTTTCGTTAAACAGAAGATTCTGCAAATAATAATGTACAAAAACTGAAATAAAACTTTTTGAATTGTTGTCTTTTTGGCGCTATCATCTTACCTTTGCCGCCAAATTGAAATAAGGACTTTTTTAATAAAAATTTTATGGCAAATACCGGAAAAATAAAACAAATCATCGGAGCGGTTGTGGACGTTCATTTTGAAGGCGAAAACAAACTACCCGAGATATTTAACGCTTTGGAACTAATCAGGGAAAATGGCGACAAACTTGTTTTGGAAGTTCAGCAACATCTGGGCGAAGACAGTGTTCGTACCATTGCAATGGACAGTACAGAAGGACTGAAACGCGGCATGGACGTAGTAGATACCGGTTCGCCAATTTTGATGCCTACGGGAGATGATATTAAAGGACGTTTATTTAATGTGACCGGAGATGCAATTGATGGTTTGCCTCCAGTAAGCAAAAAGAACGGACGTCCGATTCACGCCAAGCCGCCATTATTTGAAAATCTGAGTACTGCAACAGAAATATTATTTACCGGAATTAAAGTAATCGACCTTATCGAACCTTATGCAAAAGGTGGAAAGATTGGATTGTTTGGTGGTGCAGGTGTGGGAAAAACCGTTTTGATCCAGGAATTGATCAACAATATCGCGAAAGCTTATAGTGGTTTATCTGTGTTTGCCGGTGTGGGAGAAAGAACCCGTGAAGGAAATGACCTGATGCGTGAAATGATCGAAGCTGGTATCATGAAATACGGCGATAAATTCATTCATAGCATGGAAGAAGGCGGATGGGATCTTGACGCGGTGAATATGGACGAGTTGAAAGAATCAAAAGCAACATTCGTGTTCGGACAAATGAATGAGCCGCCGGGAGCAAGAGCACGCGTGGCTTTGAGCGGATTGACCGTTGCTGAATATTTCCGTGATGGAGAAGGAACCGGAAAAGGAAAAGATATTTTGTTTTTCGTAGATAACATCTTCCGTTTTACACAAGCCGGTTCTGAAGTTTCGGCTTTGCTGGGACGTATGCCATCAGCGGTAGGTTATCAGCCAACTCTGGCAACAGAAATGGGTTTAATGCAGGAAAGAATTACTTCAACAAGAAACGGTTCTATTACTTCCGTTCAGGCGGTTTATGTTCCAGCCGATGACCTTACAGATCCGGCTCCTGCAACCACTTTTGCACATTTGGATGCAACTACAGTATTGAGCAGAAAGATTGCTGACTTAGGAATTTATCCTGCTGTGGACCCGTTGGATTCTACTTCAAGAATTCTTTCTCCGGCAATTGTGGGCGATGAGCATTATGATTGCGCCAACAGGGTGAAATTAACCTTACAGCGTTATAAGGAATTACAGGACATTATCGCAATCCTCGGTTTGGATGAATTGAGCGATGAAGATAAATTAACAGTAAGCCGCGCCCGCCGTGTACAACGTTTCCTTTCTCAACCTTTCCATGTGGCAGAGCAATTTACAGGATTGAAAGGTGTATTGGTTTCTATTGAAGATACGATCCGTGGATTTAATGCAATCATGGATGGAGAAGTGGATGAATATCCTGAAGCAGCCTTCAACCTGGTTGGAAACCTGGAAGATGCAATTGCTAAAGGTAAAAAAATGATGGAGGCAGCAAATTCTTAATTAGCTAATTAGCTAATTAGCTAATCAGCTAATTAAAGAAAGATGAATTTAGAGATATTAACACCAGATAAGAAAATTTTTAGCGGAGATGTATACGGAGTACAACTTCCGGGCATCAGCGGCGTATTTGAAGTATTGGACAAACATGCTCCGATAGTAAGTGCTTTAAAAGCTGGAAAACTAAAGATTTTAAAAGATAAAAATGCAACCGCGCTCTATACGATCCAGGGAGGCTTTGTGGAAGTGATCAATAATAAAGCAACTGTGCTGGTAGAAGGAGCCAAAGAGAGCTAAATGGTAATGGGTTTATTTGGAGAGGGCCTTTAAGATTTGAAAAATCTTAAAGGCCTTTTTCATTTTTGATAATATAGTAGACACAAGTAGTTACAAAGTTTCTGAAGAAAGGAATTTTGCTGATTAATGCATTTTGACGCTTTGGCTTCAGATTGAATTTGTATTCATAGATTGGGTTGAATAGATAATGGATTTTGCCAACAATCTGATAATTGGTTTGCTTTACAATTCTTTCAAATCGTTCTATTGAAATACCTGTTTCTTTGATCTCAACCAAATCATTAATCACATGTTGCGGCTCCTTAAATAATCGTAAAACACTTTTGTATAAAGGCGTTGGAAGCAAATGGAAATAAGGAATTTTTCCTAATTTTTTTTGACACAATTGCTGGTGGCCGCCAAAAGGCATTTGCCAAGGTGGAAACCCCAAAAATATGATTCCATCTGAAGTAAGAAAATCTTTCAATCTTCTTAAAAGTTTTTTCTGATCATGAATATGTTCAATAACATCCTTCAGGATGATGACGTCAAATTTTCCTCCAAGACTTTCAACATCAGTATCATAAATATCTTTTACAACAAAGGAAAGTTTTCCATTCCCAATATCTTCTCTAAGCCATTTTTGACCATTTTCAATCCTTGTCTGATCAAATTCAACTCCTACCCCAACACAGCCTTTATTGATAAATGCTTTTAAAACGCCGCCTTCACCACAACCAATTTCCAATACCCTCATTCCTTGCTGAAGTGAAAAGTTGGTTTCAATAAAAGGCAAAATATATTTCTCTGCATTTAATAACTGGATATCAAAATATCTTTTTCTATCAGCATGAAATTCAAACATGAAATCGGATGTTTTAAATTTTAAGGGGCGAAATTATGAAAAGAAGAACTGGATCCTGGAATGATTTTATGCAATAAAAAACCCCTTATTTTTAAATAAGAGGCGTTTTTTTATGAAAATATGAAAAAACATCAAATGCTATCTTTTCTTTTTATTTTGTTTCCTGGTGCCAAAGATATTTCCGGCTTTGAATCCATTTCCTTCAGGACTTCCAAGACGGGTCATCGCACAGCGGAAACCAACAGTGCTGCTGGATTGATCCTGCGACATAAAACGACGTGCTCCAGGTGATAACCAATAAGGGAAATCATTCCAGCTGCCACCTTTAATCACACGTGATTTATCACTTACCAATGTAGTAACGCCATAACCATACGTTACGTTTGAAATAGAGTCACCATCAAGATAATTGATCACGTCACCTTTTTGATAATTGCGGCGAAGAGCTGCAACTGAATCAGGAACCACTTCTTTTTTCAATCTTCCCATTGTATCTCTTACGTATTCGCCTGATTCATCTTTAGAGAATCTTTCAAACTTATTACCACGGAACGGATTGACATCATCTTCATCAAGTGGCGTCATTGGACGATAAACATCAGCAACCCACTCACTCACGTTTCCACTCATGTTGTATAAACCATATCCATTTGGATAATAAGATTTTATTGGTCCCGGAATGGCTGCACGGTCATTTAATCCACCGGCAACACCCATCACGTCACCACTTCCTCTTTTGAAGTTGGCCAGGAATTCTCCCTGCCAGCTTCCACGGCGATTATCACGAAGGCCATTTACATTTTTATTCCATGAGTAAACCTGCTGATTTGAAAGTACTTCCTCACCATGATTTTTTTCTTTGGTACGGGGTTTAGGGTTTTGAGCAATCACACCATAAGCCGCATATTCCCATTCTGCTTCCGTTGGCAAACGATAACCGGGCAACAAAATTCCATCTTCTAAGGTCACCACTTTTCTTGGCCTTCCACTTACATCTTTTAAAGCCCCCTTCTTCGGCGCGGTTTTATTATTGATCAAATCTGCATTCATTATATAAGTATCGGTATTAAAAGTTGCATCAGCACCACCACCTTTCATTGCAGCTACAGGCGCTCTTTTATTCAAATATCCCTTATCTATTAAAATCTTTTCATTTACCCTGTCTGTTCTCCATATACAAAAATCATGAGCCTGTTCCCACGTTACACCAACAACCGGATAATAATTATAGGCAGGATAACGGAAATAATATTCTACATAAGGCTCGTTGTAAGCAAGTTCGCTTCGCCAAACCAACGTATCCGGAAGTGCCATTCTCATGATGGTAGTATCAGCATCAAATGTATTGGAGAGCCAATAAAGATATTCACGGTAATGAACGTTTGCTACTTCAGTTTCATCAATATAAAATGAATTCACACTTACTCTGCGCGGAACATTGTTCCAATCGCCCATGACATCTTCCTCTTTGGAACCCATCACAAAAGTACCCCCCTGAACAAAAACAAGCCCCGGGCCGGTCTTTTGCTCATTGGCTTTTAATACATGGAAGTTACCAAAATTTTTATCGTCATAATTCCATCCGGTAACAGATGACTGTTGTTTCTTTTTACCAAATATACTTCCGTTTTTACAAGCGGGAAGGACTATTAAGGCGGCCAGCGCTATCAGGGTAAGTTTACTGGCAGAAAATGTTTTTAACATGTACGTTCGTTTTGCAGATTAAATAACGAAAGGTTTTCCTTCTTATTGTGAAAGGGGTTATTTTCTTTATGCGAATATAAATACTTTATTTTGTTATTACTTTAAACTAGAAACCAAAATTAACTGTTGAAAGTAATTTTGCAATGCATTCACAAATCGGTTTCTTTCTTTATTCATCCTTTTCATGAACAGATTATGAAATCCATTTTAATTCTCTGGAAAATGCAATAAAAAATTTTATGCAGCGTTGAATGTGCTAAGTAATCAGATAAAAAGCTTGTGGACAATTATACAATTTAGAACAAGAATTAATTGGATGTTAGAAAAAAAAAATTATTTTTACAATCCTCAACCCCATGTTATAAGGAGAAATCTACCTAATCAGAACATTAAAAACACATGAAAAAAGTCATATTAAAGCTGACGGCATTGGCAATGTTGATAGTAAGTTCAATTTCAGTAAATGCACAAAGCGACCCAATAAATGTGGTGACAACTGCTGTACCTTTTTTAAGAATTTCCCCGGATGCACGTTCTGGCGGAATGGGTGATGTAGGGGTTGCTACCATTCCTGACGCCAATTCGATCTTTTGGAATCTTTCAAAAATCCCTTTTGCCCCAAGCAAATCAGCTATTGCATTAACTTATACGCCGTGGCTTAAAGGTTTGGACCTGAATGACGTTTATCTTGTTTCTGCTGCTGGATATCATCAATTGGATGATATGCAGGCGATCTCCGGGTCTGTGAGATATTTTAGCTTAGGAAATATCCAGTTTACTGATAATTTAGGAAATGACCTTCAAACTTACAGGCCGCGGGAATTTGCCGTGGACGCAGGTTATTCACGCAAACTCTCCGAAAGTTTAGGCTTGGGAATATCTTTAAGATATATCAATTCAAATCTTGCCAGTGGACAATCTTCCAGTGGTTCAACTTATAAAACCGGAACCGCCGTTGCCGGCGATCTCTCCCTATTTAATGATGGCTCACAGGGTGGAACGGCTTCCGGCTTCAACTGGGGTATTGCTATCTCTAACTTAGGGTCTAAAATTTCTTATACTAATGATGCTTCCGAAAGAGATTTCATTCCTGCCAACCTGGGACTCGGAGTTGCTTATGTAGACGTAATTGATGAAACGAGCAAAGTAACTTTTGGATTGGATGTTAATAAATTATTAGTTCCTACCCCACCCGCCCTGGGCGATTCTGCAGGTCTTGTTGAATATCATAATAAAGGCGTTGTGGGAAGCTGGTTCAGTTCTTTTGGTGATGCTCCCGGGGGTTTCAGTGAAGAATTAAAAGAATTCCAGATCTCTGTAGGTGCAGAATATACTTACAACGATCAGTTTTCTTTAAGGACAGGATATTTTTATGAAAATCCTTTAAAAGGTGACAGACAATATTTTACTGTTGGTGCAGGATTGAATTACAATTTATTTGGACTGAATTTCTCCTACCTGATCCCATCAGGAAATGGGATTAACAGAAATCCGTTATCCAACACTTTACGTTTTAGCATTCTCTTCAATCTTGATAAATCTGCCGCTGTTGGCGGAAATGAGTAAAATAATTTTCATTTTATTGTATATTTGAACGCTCCGGAAGGAGCGTTTTTCCTTGATAGTAAAGAAGAAATAAACTGAAATTTATTTTATAAAAGCCGGTTACTCTTTTGTATTGGAAAATCGATTAACTAATGAACCAATTACCCAAATAACTTCAAAAAAATGCAACCTTTAATCAAGCTTCCTTTCAGAACAGGCTTTGGCATTGACTTTCACCAATTGGTTGCAGGAAGAGAATTATGGATCGGCGGAATAAAACTTGAACATTCAAAAGGCGCTCTCGGTCACAGTGATGCAGATGTTTTGCTTCATGCGATATGTGATGCGATGCTGGGTGCACTTTCCCTGGGCGATATTGGCCTTCATTTTCCTGATACAGACGAGGCTTATAGAAATATTGACAGTAAAATTCTGTTGCAGAAAACCATACAGTTGGTTACTGAAGCAGAATATGTTGTAGGGAATATTGATTCAACCATCTGTCTTGAATTGCCCAAAATAAAACCTTATATTTCCGGGATGCAAAAGGTGATCGCAGAAATACTTTCGATCAATGAAACCCAGGTTTCCATCAAAGCGACCACTTCAGAAAAGATGGGTTTTGTGGGACGGGAAGAAGGATTGGCAGCTTATGCCACGGTTTTGCTGATCGCGATGTAATAAAGTTTTTGGGATTTACCGGCATCGATCATTATCAATTCATTTGTTTTATTTAAATAAATTATAAGTATTCCTTTTTAAATAAATGCAAAAACTTCATGCAAACACGCAGTAGAAAGACTTCTGCTTAAACATTTTGAATAAAAACCTTCCCTCCTTTTATTTTTTCATCTACTCTCATCATTCCTATCTTTGCGCCCATGCATGATGTGAAAATTAAAATTGTAAATACTTCAAAGAATCAAATTCCTGAGTACGCTACTTCCGGTTCTTCGGGGCTTGATCTGAGGGCGAATTTACCGGAACCTGTTGTTCTGAAACCATTGGAAAGACAAATGATCCCGACAGGTTTATTTCTTGAAATTCCGGAAGGATATGAAGTGCAGGTAAGACCAAGAAGCGGGCTCGCATTTAAACACGGAATTACCTGTTTAAATTCTCCGGGAACGGTTGACAGCGATTATCGTGGAGAAATTAAAATTATTCTTATCAATCTATCCAACGAAGAACATGCGATCAGCAACGGCGACAGAATCGCCCAGATGGTGGTTTGTAAAGTGGAAAAGGCTTTATTGCATCCTGTCTTGAAATTGGAAACAACTTTAAGAGGCGAAGGTGGATTTGGTCACACCGGAAATATTTAATTTTAAAATCATTTTGATGAAGCTTTTCAGAATTTTAATAGGAATTGTTCTCTTATATTCAACCAGCGGTTGTCATTCGACGAAAAAATTACAAACCGCTATTAACAAAAAAGATACGGCTATTGTAAAATTGCCGGTAAAATCTGCTGACAGTGTTTTTAATGATCTTCCTGCTGTGAACATTTTAGCAGAGCTAAATAAAAATAAAATCGATTTCAAAACGTTTTCCTCGAAAGCAAAGATCGAATATCAAGATCACAATGGTAAACAACCTGATTTTAATGCCTTTATCAGATTGCAGAAAGACAGTATTTTGTGGGTTTCTATCAGTTCCACTTTTTTAGGAATTGAAGCGTTCAGAATTTATGTGACTCCTGACACCATTGTACTCATGAATAAACTCAATAAAACGGTTGAATATCATCCTTTTGATTTCATGGACAGTGTTGCCCATATTCCTCTTAATTTTTCTTTGCTTCAAAATATTTTGATCGGAAATCCCGTTTATATAGGTGATAGTATTGTATCCTATCGTGAAACTGAAAATCATATTTTGATCGGAACTGCCGGCGAATTTTTTAAAAATCTAATCACCCTTTCCGCAGGAACCAATCATTTGGAAAGAATAAAACTCGATGATATTGATCTAACTAAAAATCGCACGGCTGCTCTTGTTTACGGTAACTATGAGCAAAATGATCATTTTGATTTTTCGACTTCGCGGGAAATAAATGTGTCTGAAAAATCGAAAGTGGACATTAAAATTTCATTCAAACAATATGAGTTTAACAAGGAATTATCATTTCCTTTTAGCGTTCCACGAAATTATAAAACAAAATAATTGTTACTTTAAACCCATGCAGCTTGTATAAATATTTACCCAATCATTCTTATAAAAAATTTGCGTGCATGCCAAAGAAATTCGTAACAGCTATTGTCTTTTTCTTATTTGCATTCTCTGCTTCGGCTCAACAGCCATTAAGTAAAGATGCGCTCCAAAAGCAGCGAGAACAATTAAAAAAAGAAATTGCCGAAACTGAAAAAGCCTTAATCGAAACCAGGAAAACGACAAAAGTAAATGTAAGCCAGCTTTCCTTGATCAATAAAAAACTGGATCTCCAGGGAAATGTGATCAACAATATCAGCGGCGAAATTCAAAAGTTGAATGATAATATTTATTTGTCACAGTTAGAGATCAACAAGATCAAAAGAATCCTGGATACTTTAAAGGTAGAATATGCTAAAAGCATGGTGTATGCCTATAAGAACAGGAGCAATTATGATTTTCTCAATTTTATTTTTTCTGCCAATAATTTTAATGATGCCATCAAGAGAATTGCATATTTAAAATCTTACAGAAGTTATCGTGAAATGCAGGCGGAAAATATTTTAAAAACGCAGGCGATGCTGGAAGATAAAATTGAAAAATTATCTGCAGCCAAACAACACAAAGCAGTTGTGCTTAATGAGAAAGACAAAGAACTTGAAAAGCTTCAAAAACAAAAGGATGAGAAAAAGAATATTGTAGATAAATTAAAAGGACGCCAAAAGGAGCTTTCAGCCCAGGTCTCAGCAAAACGAAAACAGGATGCTAAGATAAAAAATGCGATCACCGCAATGATTCGTCGTGAAATAGAATTGGCGAAAGCAGAAGCAGCACGAAAAGAAAAAGCCCGGCTGGAAGCGCTGAAGAAAAGCAAATCAGAAAATGCTTCAAAAGCCAGTGCAAATGAAACGACTGCAAAAACAACAAAGCCGGTGGCATCAACAACGATTGGAAGTGTGTTGGTCAGCAGCGATGCGGATAAAGCCTTAAATGCAAGTTTTATAAAAAACAAAGGCTCGCTTCCATGGCCTGTAAATGGCTTCGTCATTTATCATAACGGGAACAATAAATTGCCCGGCGGAATTGATTATTATGAGCAGGGTGTGAACATCGGAACAAAAGTTGGGGAACCGGTAAAAGCAGTTTTTCAAGGCGAGGTTACTCTTGTAAGTTACATTGGCGATGCACAAACTGTTTTTATCAAACATGGCGAATACTTTACGGTTTATAGCAATCTTAGTTCAGCAAAAGTTCAGCGTGGTGATAAAGTAGGTACCGGCCAGGTGATCGGAAATGCTGGAGTCAATGATGAAGGTCAGGGCGCGGTTGAATTTATTTTGATGAAGGAAAACGATTTTATCAACCCTGAATCCTGGTTGCGTTAATTCAATCATTTTTTCTTACAAAATTCATCTGATGGCTTAAGAGATGAATGATAAACATTTATTTTCATGGCACATTTATTTGGAATTAAAGGTGTGGATCCTTTATGGGGAAAGAACTGTTTTTTAGCGCCAAATGCAACTCTTTGCGGCGATATAATTATGGGCGACGATTGCAGCATCTGGTTCAATGCGGTTATCCGTGGCGATGTAAATTCTATCCGCCTGGGCAACAAAGTAAATGTACAGGATGGTGCCGTCATTCATTGCACTTATTTGAAATCAAAAACAATTATTGGAAATAATGTTAGCGTCGGACACAATGCAATCGTGCATGGATGCGTTATAGAGGATAACGTGTTAGTAGGAATGGGGGCGATCATTATGGATGACGCAAAAATTGGAAGCAATAGCATCATTGCTGCCGGCGCGGTGGTTTTGGAAAATACGATTGTAGAACCTGGAAGTATTTATGCCGGAGTTCCGGCCAGGAAGGTTAAAAATATTTCACCCGAATTAATAAGTGGAGAAATTGAAAGAATTGCGAACAATTATTTGATGTACGCAGGGTGGTATAAAAGCTGACTGGATAGGTTGCCGGATTGTTACGGGTAGATTGCTGAATTATTCGAATTTTAAAAATATAATGAAAAAACTAATAATTCTTGGTGGCTTTTGCTGGATGCTTTCAGGCTGTTCCCTTTTCAGACACCAAAAGTATGGCTGTCCTACAAATGGGAAAAATATTGGCGCTGAGAGAATATTATCGGGCGATAAAGCAGCGATAAAAGCATCAAAAAAGGCCGGGAAATTTAACCATTAAAAGCAACTCTTTTATCACTCATAAAACCAGAACTATGTGTTATCATTTAAAAACAAATTATGGCGGCACCGAAGCGGTGATTGACGATAATTGTGGTATTTCTAAATTTTACCTGATTGCAGGCACTCTTGCGGATGATTTAAAAGTCAAATTTTTAAACCAAATCGATGATGCTGATACGCTTGATTGGGATTTCAGGTACAAAAATATTTTCCTGACTCTTCATTATAATATTTTTAATGGAGTTTCTATCTTCCCACAAAAAGTAGATAGCAGGCAAAAAGTAAATAAAGCAGTTATTGAAGTAGCCGAATTTCTTGAACGGAATGCTTACTAACTTTCCGATTTTCATTTCATATTCAACCCGCTTCAAAAGTTGGCTGAAATATATTTTCGTCTATCATGACTGTTAGTAAGACCGGTGGATTATTTTTTTCCTTTTGCGAAGGAGTTTGTAAAATAACTGGATATTTGAAAAGGTTCCCCATTTCAAAAGGTTTTTGATTCCGAGTAGGAAATGAAAACAATCATACAATTATATTTTAATAAAAAGAATTTCTAATCTTTTTATTTCTTCAACTAAAAGTCCTACCTGTTAAAAAGAACAAGATAAAGAGTCTAAAAGAGTTTAATCAAAAATATCTTTTGATAATTCGAAGTTTGTGAGTTCGCTGTTTGGTTTCAAGATTCAAAATGCCGTCAATATCAATTTTATCAATTCTAACTTTCCCCGACGAATGAATAATCTCATGATCATTCAATAAAATGCCAACATGGGTAATTTTTGATTCCGGATTGTCAAAGAAAGCCAGATCGCCACATTGGGCTTCCTGCAGAAAATTTATAACCTCTCCCTCCTCTGCCTGTTGCCATGCATCCCGCGGCAGACGCTTGTTCAAGAATTTATAAGTGGCCTGCGAATAACCGCTGCAATCAATTCCGAAAACAGATTTTCCACCCCACAAATAAGAAGTATTTAAAAATTTAAAGGCAATTTGTTTGATCACTTTGGGGGAGATTTTTACCTCTTCAGGGTTCCACACATTCCCTTTAAAATGAACCGAATTTTTTCTCCAAAATGCTTTGCCATTTTTAAATGCGCTTAATGAACTTCCCATCGGAACATACATGATATGGCCATTATAATCCACTTCATTTATCCAATCAGAAGTAAGATCAGCATCAGTTTTCGCAAAATGTGCTTCATCAATTTCTGCAAGGTGGCTCTGCTGAACCCAACCCTGGTAACCGTCATATTTCAATTGAATTTTTGCCCAATTATCCGCCGTCCTTTCGAGTATAAAAGATTTTTCACCAAACAATTGTTGTGAAACCATTTCTGCCTTATGCGATGCCGTTGCTCTCATAGGACTTACCGGTACACAACATACCATATATTCCATAATGTCAAGTAAGTTTGCTGCAAATGTAAATTAGGGAAGTTAATTAAGTTTAATTTTTGGAAAGTTTATTAATGTCTTTGTAAGTCGTCCAAATAGCTTTCTAAAAGTTTTTTTATGGATTAAATTTAAGTTTACATCTTACTAAAAAACAAAAACATTTTTGGAATCAGGAAAATACAATGAGATAAGCGACGCAGAACTGCTGCAAAATTTTTATCAATCCCATGATAATAAATGGTTAGGGATTTTGCTGCCGCGCTATACATTGTTGCTGCTGGGAGTATGCATGAAATATTTAAAAAATGAAGAAGATGCACGTGATTGTGTGCAACACATTTTTTTGAAGGTCATCAATGAATTGCATAAATATAAAGTTGACTATTTTAAAAGCTGGATTTATATGATCGCAAAAAATCATTGCCTGATGAAATTACGTGACCAAAAAAAAATCCCTTTAGAATTAAATGAAAAAATTACACCTGCTGAAAATCCGGATATTGATAAAAATGATCTGAAAGAAAAAGATGCACTTTTACAAAAAATGGAAATGGCAATAAAGCAGTTAAATTCTGAACAGCAACAATGTGTCAATTTATTTTACCTGCAAAAGAAATCGTACGCTGAAATTGCTGAAGAAACCGGTTTCAGTATGTTACAGGTAAAAAGCCATCTTCAAAACGGGAAGAGAAATTTGAAATTACTGATGGGAATTTAAATGAGCTATTTATGAGAAATTATAAAAAAATAGAATTAATTTGAAAGCACTGAACAAATGAATGATGATTTATTAAACATATTATCAAACAGCAATAAAGATATTGACAATCAGAAACTGATGGATTATCTGAGCGACAAATTATCTGCTGAACAAAAACATGAGTTCGAAAAAACGCTTGTAGATTCTGACATGGAGAGTGATGCGATTGAGGGATTGATTCAGTTTAAAAACAAAAAAGATCCTTTGTTATTCGCTGAGGAATTAAACCGGCGTCTGCATCAACAATTAAAAAAGAAAAAATATGCGAAAGAAAAACGGAGGATTAAAGATATACCTTGGCTTTATGTTTCAATCCTGCTGATCATCATTATTATTTTGATCGGTTTTTTCCTGGTATGGAAATATCTAAGGTAAATCTCAAGACTAGTTTGTCATCAGGTTGGCTCCTTCAATTGAACCATTCAAAGTTTCAACAATTATTTTTTCAGTCAAAGCTGTGGAAACTGAAAGGCCGACATAATCGGGAGAGACTGGAAATTCTTTATAACTTCTTTCAACCAAAACCAGTGTCTGAATTTTCTTTGGATAAAAATCAAGAAACCGCTTTATCGCATAAAGCAGCGTTTTGCCACTGTTGGTAACGTCATCAGTGATAATAATGATTTTATCATCAAAATTTATTTCTTCAGAAAGTGAAATGTTTTTCGGATCCTTTTTATCGATTGAAATTTCAATGATCTTTATTTCGCCTTTGAAAATTTCTTTTAAAAAAGAAAATAAAATTTTGGCAATAATGTTTCCATTTTCTTTGATACCTGCCAGAATTATCTGTTGCTCTTTCAAATTTTGCTCCGCAATTTCATAAGCCATGCGCTGAAGCTTTCTATAAGCAATTTCTTTTGAAAGAATAAGATGAGCAGCCATAATAAATATCGATTTGAAAGAAAAAGCAAGTTACAATTGGAAGCGCAGAATGCAAAGAATGAATTGATTCTTTAGCGTCATTTCTTCCATCATATACATTTGTTTATCTTAGCGTCTTATCATTTTATTATGCAACTAGTTCAGCAAATACTTTTTATTATTCTAATCGGCTTCGCTATTTTTCTATTTTCCCGAAAAGTAAAAGAGATTGTTGGAAATATTCAATTTGGTCATGATGAAGATCTTTCTGATAATAAAAAAGAGCGTTGGAGAAACGTGATGCTATTGGCTTTGGGACAAAAGAAAATGTTTCGTTATCCATTGGTTGGCGTAATGCATTTTATTATTTATGCCGGCTTCATCATTATTAATATTGAAGTTTTGGAGATTGTTCTTGATGGATTATTTGGCACTCACCGTCTTTTTGCCAATCCACTCGGAGGATTTTACACTTTTGTAATTGATTTCTTCGAAATTCTGGCAATTGGTGTTTTATTGGCCTGTGTCATATTTTTGATCAGAAGAAATATTTTAAAGTTAAAACGTTTCATCAATCATGAATTAGATGGCTGGCCAAGAACTGACGCGAATTTAATCCTGATAACAGAAATTATTTTAATGAGCTTATTTCTTACAATGAACTCTGCAGACCGTGCTTTGCAGTTGCAGGGAAACCTCCATTATGCTGATCACGGAAGCTTTATTTTATCAGGTTTTTTTGCCAATTGGATGGTAAATTTAAGAGGTTCCACTTTAATTGCAACGGAGCGAACCTGCTGGTGGCTGCATATTACAGGCATTTTCGCCTTTCTGAATTATCTTCCTTACAGTAAACACTTTCATATTCTATTGGCATTTCCAAACACCTATTACAAACCTCTTGTTTCTAAAGGAGAAATGAAGAACATGAAGAATGTAGAACAGGAAGTTGAATACATGTTTAAGCCCGAACTGGCACCTGTTACCAGTGAAGCACAAACGCAAAATCCGATGGCTGTCGGATTTGGGGCCAAAGATATTTTTGATTTGAGCTGGAAGAATTTATTAGATGCTTACACCTGTACTGAATGCGGAAGATGTACTGCTGCATGCCCGGCAAATATTACCGGAAAATTATTGAGCCCCAGGAAAATAATGATGGATACAAGGGACCGGATGGAGGATGTAAGAAATAACATTAAAGAGAACGGGGCTTTTAAAGACGATGGGAAAAAGCTTGTACATGATTATATCTCCGTTGAAGAATTAAGAGCCTGCACTTCCTGCAATGCCTGTGTGGAAGAATGCCCGGTAAGCATTAGTCCGCTGGATATTATTTACCAATTGCGCCGTTATCTGATCATGGAAGAAAGCAATGCACCGGCCGAATGGAACGCAATGTTTAGCAATATTGAAAATAATTTTGCACCGTGGAAATTCAGTCCCGATGAAAGAAATAAATGGGCTGAGGAGATGGAATAATTTGCTAATTGACTAATTCAAACAGATCCGCATTAAATAATCCTTTATCACTTAATTTTAAATGTGGAATTACCAGTAAAGCCATAAAAGATAAAGTCATAAAAGGAGCATCTAATCCGGATCCCAGCTTTTTTGCAGCAGCATCAATTGAAGTGTACATTTCAGCTACTTTATAACCATTTTCATTGCTCATTAAACCGGCAACGGGCAAAGGCAAAATTTTATTAAATGAAGGATCGCTACTATCTGCAACGCTTATTCCTCCTCTCTTTCCAATGACAAGATTTACCGCATCACAAAGACTTTCATCGTCCACTCCAACAGCAATAATATTATGGCTATCATGCGCAACTGAAGATGCGATGGCGCCTCTTTTTAAACCAAAATTTTTTATAAATGCTTTTGCGACAGGAGCATTGTAATAACGGTTGACAACTACTATTTTCAGAATATCATTCTGTGGATCACTCACATAAAGTCCATCTTCTTTTTTTGGGACCACCGAGAGATTATTGGTTATTAATTGTCCATCCAATGCTTCAATCACATCGCCATAAAAATCAACAAGTTTAATTTTAAAATCATTGCGATCTTTCTGAGAACAACCGAAATTATTGATGATGGTTGACGGTTGGGTCTTTATTTTGGACTTCCCATTTTCGGCAACCAATTCACCATTGATAAAAGTTTTTCGAACCTTAAAATCTTTTAAATCCTTTACAAGAATAAAATCAGCAGGATTGCCTTCTTTTAATAATCCCACGTCCATTTTATAATGTTCAACCGGATTGATACAGGCCGCTTTTAAAACTTTAAAAACATCTATTCCTTTTTCTACAGCTCTTTTGCATAATTCATTAATGTGGCCTTTTACCAGACTATCAGGATGTTTATCATCACTGCAAAACATCATTTCATCTTCATGGTCATTCAATAAATCAATCAATGCTTCAAAGTTTTTTGCAGCACTTCCTTCACGCACCAGGATCTTCATACCATACTTTAATTTATCAAGCGCTTCTCCGGCAGTAAAACATTCATGATCAGTGCTAATACCTGCTTCTATATATTTTTTTGCATCTTCCCCTCTTAATCCAGGAGCATGACCATCAACAGGCTTACTGTATTTTTTTGCTGAATTTATTTTTGCAAAAACTTCTTCATCATGACGAAGAACACCAGGGAAATTCATCATTTCGCTTAAATAAAGAATTTCATTTCTTGATAAAAGTTCATCCACATCTTTTGCATTCAAAACTGCACCGGATGTTTCAAAAATCGTCGCAGGTACGCAACTTGGGGCACCAAAATAAAATTTAAATGGAACTGTTTTCCCATTTTCAATCATATACTCTACTCCTTCTATTCCACAAACATTCCCAATCTCATGTGGATCGCTGATCGTTCCAACTGTTCCGTGAACCACAGCTAATTTTGCAAATTCAGAAGGAATCAACATAGAGCTTTCGATGTGCACATGCGCATCAATAAATCCGGGAATTATGAATGAAAAATCAGGCTGAAGTTCATCGATTTTTTCAATCGATTTTATCAACCCGTCTTCAATATTTATTTTCCCAAAAAATATTTCTTTCGATTTTATCTGAACAATATTTCCTTTTATTAATGAACGCATCCTCTTAATATTTTATGCAGCTGTAATTATTTCTTTGCAAAATATTTTTCTTCCAATACATTGTCTTCCTTATAAACATCATTGTACATAATGATCTTATTATCCTTTGCCTCGCAGGTAAAATATTGAATAAAAAGCGGCAGTCTTTTTTTAACCATGATTGTTTTCCGATTCTTGTTTGCGATCCAGTTTCTTATCGAATCTGCAGTATAAGAAAGTGGATGCCCTTCTTTTGTTGCCATACTATCATTTTTTGCAATAAAAAATGCAAGTGCTTCCCAGTTTTGAACACGAACGCATCCATGACTCAACGCCCTGTTTGAATTTGCAAATAAATACCGTTGATTCGTATCGTGTAAATAAACGCTGTATGGATTATTAAAATTAAATTTAAAAATGCCCAGTGCATTATCATCACCACTTCCCTGAACAATTTTCCACGGAATTCCTTTTTTATATTTTGACCATTTAACCGTAAAAGGATCGACCGCCTCCCCTTTATTATCTACAAGGCTAAAGCCTTTACTGGCAAGGTATCCCGGATTTACTTTTAACGCAGGCAAAATATCTTTTTTGATAATGCTTTCAGGAATTGTCCAATTTGGATAGATCACCATATTGCTGATTTGTGAAGAAAGAAGTGGCGTTGGAGTGGCAGGCTTTCCAATGATCACTTTTGATTCAAGAACCACAGTATCATTATCAAAAACTTTTAAATGCAACGAAGGCAAATTCACCCAAATATATTTTTCAGGAAGCGTGGGAAGTTGTTTATAACGGTCAAGCGTAATGGCAATTCTTCTGAATTTTTCATTGTCATTTGAATTTAATGTGCGAACGGTAGTTTCACCCGCTTTGCCATCAGCGGTCAGTTTATGGCGTGCCTGATATTTTTTTACTTCTTTGCTGAGGGTTGCGGAATCAGGGTTTTTATTTTCAGGATCTCCAATTCCTGATTGCAATAATCTTTTATAAAGCCTTTGGTTAAATGCAACTGTATCGATGTAAGGAAAATTTATAAACAAATACTTTCGGGTGTCCATGCTATCAACAAACTCAGGAAGCAATTGTCTTAGAGAAATATAATTGGCATTAGCTGGTTCAACACTTTGAAACAATTGAGAAACATTATTTGATGCCAGTACCTGGTTTAAATTTTGAATAAAAAACGAATCAACATAACTTGGTTTAGAAGCAATGGAAACACTGTCCGGCAACATTCTTCCTTCTTTCAAATCTTTTAATGTTTTCATAAACGCATCACTCAGCATCAAATCAGCTTTTGTCCATGAAACTGCATCCATACGAGCCAGGGAATCTTTTTCAATTTTTGTGCGCAACGAATCGAGCTCCTTATAATGATAATCTTCAGGATAAAGTCCGTAATATTTTGAATGCTTTATAAACTGAAACATTGAATCGGCAACAGGTTTCCAACTTTCTTTCTGGCTCCAGATTCCCTTGTAATTATTTTTTTCATAAAAAGAATTAAGCACTTCAAAAAGTGATAATTTAATAGAATCGTTAATGACACCATTGGAGTTTTCCGCAAATGCCAAAATTGATTTTAAATTATCGGAGATCTGATCATCCATTTTCTCAGGAGTAGCAACAATTTCCTTTTCTTTTACAGTATGGTTGCTTGTGCAACCAGCCATAAAAGAGATGATGAAAAGACCTGAAATAAATTTTAATAAATTCATTTTAGAAACCATAGACCACTTTAAATTTTATTGTTTTCTTTGTTGAAAATTATGAACAGAATTTATAAGATAAGAATTTGGGTACAACTTTTCAAAGTTATTTTCATATTCAATTTTATCATGTTCAATCATGCCACGGCGCAATCAAAAATACTTAATAAGTATGGATTGTTTGCTATCACAAATACCAAAACTTTGCAAAAAGAAATTGCGGAAGATGCTTCCAAACAAATGATCATTTTGCGCAAATTTATTCCAGGAATAAAGCTTGATTTAAAACGTGCGACAACAGATAATTTTGTCCATGAAAAATTGTATAGGCCTCTAACCACCACTTTTCTCAGAAAGCCCGCTGCTGATCTGTTAAAGAACGTGGCCGGGGATTTAAAAAACAAGCATCTGGCTATGAAAATTTTTGATGCCTCCCGGCCTTATCCGGTAACAGAATTGATGTGGGTGAAAGTAAAAGATGATCGTTATGCAGCCGATCCCTCAAAGGGAAGCGGACACAACCGCCGTCCAGCAGTTGATCTTACTTTAATTGATCTGAAGACGGGAAAAGAATTGCCAATGGGAACAGGTTTTGATAATTTTACTGGTACGGCACACGCAGATATTACCAGTCTTCCAGAGCAAGTTAAAAAACAGAAATACATTAAAAAAAGTAATGGAAAAATATGGGTTTAATCAATTAGGTACAGAACGGGGGCTTTTTATCTACCCAATTCTTCGGACTTTGAATTGCCCGGTATTTCGTGTTCAAATTTGAAAAAATCGAACAAAAAGTAATTTTTTAAAAAAATTCATTTATGTGGAAAGCGTATATAAAAGGGTTTAAAGCCTATTTGCAATTGGAAAAATCTTTATCAGAAAATTCGGTCGGTGCATACATTCATGATATTGAAAAATTTACCCAGTTTCTTATTGAAAATACCATTGAATTAAATCCTGAAGAAATTGAGCTCGGACACTTGGAAGATTTTTTAAAATGGATTAATCAATTAGGAATGACTCCCGCTTCGCAGGCAAGAATCATTTCCGGCTTAAGAAGTTTTTATAAATATTGTTTACAGGAACAAATTTCTAAAACAGATCCGACTACATTATTGGAAGCTCCGAAGCTTACAAAACATCTTCCCGATGTTTTAAGTTTTGATGAAATAGAAAAAATTATTTCTGCAATTGATTTAAGTACGCCGGAAGGAGGGAGAAACAAAGCAATGATTGAAACGCTGTACAGTTGCGGGCTTCGGGTTTCCGAATTAATAAACTTAAAACGTTCCTGTCTTTATTTTGAAGTAGGTTATATCCGCATTACCGGAAAAGGCGATAAAGAACGACTCGTTCCAATCGGAGATTCAGCGATTAAATATATCAGAGTGTATCTTGAAAAAATTCGTGTACACATGCCCGTAATACCCGGATATGAAGACGTTGTTTTTTTAAACAGAAGAGGAAGAAAACTCTCGCGTGTGATGATCTTTACAATTATAAAAGATCTTGCCAAAAAGGCTTCGGTCACAAAAAATATTTCGCCCCATACTTTCCGGCATTCATTTGCAACGCATTTAGTCGAAGGCGGCGCAGACCTGCGTGCTGTTCAGGAAATGCTGGGACATGAAAGTATAACCACAACTGAAATTTATACACATCTGGATAGGGAATATTTAAGGGATACTTTACAGCAGTTTCATCCGGCGTTCAGGGAAAACTAATTTTTAATAAAATGGAAAAGCTTATTTCTGGTCGACCGCAGAAAATTCCTGCCGTAGAAACGCCCTGTCGTAATTTTTTACGCGGCGTCTATAATTCTTAAACATGCTCATCCACTTCAATTTCAGCACACCAAAAATTCCTTCTTTTACTATGCCTTTATTCATTTTAGAAATTCCATATTGACGATCAATAAAAGTGATCGGAACTTCATTTATTTTAAAACCCAGCTTCCAGGCGGCAAATTTCATTTCGATCTGGAAAGCATAACCAATAAAACTGATTTGGTCAAAATTAATCGCTTCCAACACATAATTTCTGTAACAAACAAATCCTGCAGTCGGATCTTTTACCGGCATGAAAGTTAGAAGCCGCGTATAAATCGATGCTCCTTTTGAAATCAAAACTCTTATTGAAGGCCAGTTTTCAACTTTTCCCCCTTTCACATATCTTGAACCAACGGCAACATCAGCGCCACCGGTTTTGCATGCTTTATATAACTTATTCAGATCTTTTGGATTATGAGAAAAATCGCAATCCATTTCAAAAATATACCGATAACCTTTGTCCAATGCCCATTTGAAACCGTGAATATAAGCCGTTCCCAGACCAAGTTTTCCTTTACGTTCTTCCAAAAATAATTTTCCGGGATAAGTAACAAAAAGATTTTTTACAATGTCCGCAGTGCCATCAGGGGAACCATCATCAATAATTAAAACGTGGAAACCTTCATGCAAGTCAAAAACAGTCTTTAGCAAGAGAGTGACGTTTTCTCTTTCATTATAAGTAGGTATAATTAGAAGTTTTTCCAAAAACAACAGTAATATTTGAAAATGAAATTACAATTTTATTTGTTATAATTTTTCAAAAGCGGATCGATGGTTATTTCTTTAGCAAAGTGCGGTTAAAAATCTCGGTTAATTTCTGTTTTGTGTGTAACGGAAAATCACCCTTCATCATCCAATCATAATATTGAGGTTCAGCCTTTAAAACCTCTGCCACACAACGGCCTTTATGTTTACCAAAATTAAAAACCTCTACGTCATTATCAAATACAAATCGTCGCGCAAAGTCCACAAATTTTTCTTCACCTGTAAATTGCAAAACAGTTTCAACAGTATTTCCTAAATGCTCATATCGCGTTAATTGGGCCTCCAGAATTTCCCATGTTGCGGATGCATCAACCTCTGCCGAATGTGCATCAGCCAATTCTTTTTCACAATAAAATTTATAAGCGGCGCCCAATGTGCGCTTTTCCATCATGTGGAAAATAGTCTGTACATCCAGCATTCTGCGGTTCGTCATCTCCAACAAAATTCCAGCCCGCAAAAATTCTTCCATTAATAACGGAATATCAAAGCGATTAGAATTATATCCTGACAGGTCTGCATTATCAATAAATTGTTTTAACTCATTTGCCACTTCTTTGAAAATTGGCGCATCTTTTACTTTATCGTCAGTAATCCCGTGAATATCGCTGCTCGCCTTCGGTATAGGCATTTGGGGATTGATGAGTTTATGTTTCACCAGTTTTGTTCTGTCGGGCAAAATTTTGATAATTGCAATTTCCAAAATCCGGTCTGTTGCAATATTTACTCCTGTAGTTTCCAAATCAATAAATACGATCGGACGCGCTAATTGTAAAGCCATAATTGGATTAATAATTTAAGAGTTTATATTCAAAGTAGCTAAAATATCCATTCCATCATAATTACCGCTACTCATGAATAAAAAGTTAGTATGATTTAATTTTCCCTGTTTTAGTTTTTTCTCAAGAATTTTTCTTTCTGTTATCACCTGAAGGTTTTGTTTCTGAAATCCATCTTTCACATCCTGCGGATCAAGAAATTGCATTCTCTTCAGTTCCAATGCATGTTTGCTGTAAAAAATAATTGCTTCATCTGCATCTTCCATAGCACCTTTGTATTCCTGCATAAAATCTTTATTCAAGCTGCTAAATGTATGTAATTCAAGAATAGCAATTAATTTTCTATCTGGGAACTGTTGTTTTACTGCATTGATACTTGCTTTCACTTTACTTGGTGCATGAGCAAAATCCCTGTAAATATTTCCGTCATTTTTTCCGGCAATTAATTCAAGTCTTTTTGCGGCGCCTTCAAATGTAGCAATTGCTTTTGCAAATTCATCATCTTCCATTCGCAATTCTTTGCATACCAAATAAGCAGCCTGCAAATTTAAAAGATTATGATCACCAAAAATCTTTAAATCCGTTTTCCCCTTACCGATTGATACGCTCGTTATTCCATTTTCAATTTCATGTTCCGGAAGTGAATAGCCAATATAATTAATGTCTTTCCTGTAATTATTTTCAATAAGTTTCTTTAAAACTTGATCGGTTTCATTGTAGATTAAAAAACCATTCTTTTCGATTTTTGTAATGAAAATAATAAATTGTTCAAGGTAAAAATCAAAGGTGGGAAATACATTGATGTGATCCCAGGCGATACCCGTAATTACTGCAATATGAGGAAAGAGAAAATGAAATTTAGGACGTTTCTCAATCGTGCTCGCCGGATATTCATCCGCTTCACAAACAATAATCGGAGCATCGGTTATCTGGACACTATTGTCAAAACCATGAAGACTTGCACCAACAAGAAAATCAAAATCAAAACCGGCATTTTTCATCACATGCATGATCATCGCGGTTGTTGTTGTTTTTCCATGGCTTCCACCAACAGCCACTCTTTTTTTATGAAGACTTTCATAGAAAATATATTCAGGAAAAGAATATATTTTCAGATCTGATTCAATTGCTTTTGCAAGTTCCGGATTATCTTGTTTTGCATGCATCCCAAGGATGACAGCATCGATATTGTTAGAAATATTTTCCGGAAACCAACCGGTTTTCTCAGGTAGAATACTGTGTTGCTTCAGATTTGAAAAGGCGGGTTCAAATATTTCATCATCGCTGCCGGTGACCTTGTAACCTTTGCGTTTTAATGCGATTGCCAATTGATGCATAACGCTTCCACCGATAGAAATAAAATGGACCCACATAATATTTAAATATATTTTTCGTTAATTTACCCCGAAGATTAAAATATAACTGATTTTTGTCCGGTACATTGGAAAACCTGTTTTAACTTTGCAAAATAATACCTAATTAAACAATTATCTATGAAAAAATTATTTGTTTCACTGGCGCTCGTTTGCCTGCTTGCCTTTGCTCTTTCTTCCTGCAGCAGCACCCGCAAAACCGGTTGCCCGATGACAGAAGGTATTATCCATTAATATCCTTAACTATTTAATTTGAAAATAATGAACTGGATTCCTTTAAATCAGGAAATACAACTTGATGAAATAATTACTAATTCAAATACCGTTCCACAGGTCATTTTTAAACACAGCACTAGGTGTTCCGTAAGCAGTATGGCAAAAAGCCGCCTTGACAGAAAAGAAGCACCGAAAGGAATCAATTTTTATTATCTCGACCTGATCAAATTTAGAAGTATCTCCAACAAGATCGCACATGATTTTGGTGTATCACATCAATCTCCGCAAGTCCTTGTTATTAATAATGGCAAATGCATTTATAATGAAAGCCACAGCGGGATTATTTTTGATGAGATTGAAGCTGCAGTCATGCCACACTGATCCTTTTTTTATGAGAGTTGAAATGTTGATTGTGAACTTCAATCACCATTAATATATTGCTGCAGCTCAGCATCAGTTTTTACCATCACATCCCGAACTTTACTTCCCTGGTTAGGGCCAACAATTCCAGCTGCTTCCAATTGATCCATTAATCTTCCAGCACGGTTGTAGCCCAATTTCATTCTGCGTTGTAATAAAGAAGTGCTGCCACTCTGGCTTTGAACAATCAGTTTTGCAGCATCTTCAAAAAGCGGATCACGGTCCTGGGCATCAAAAGTTTTGTTTTCAAATTCCTTTTCATCCACATATTCAGGCAACATAAAAGCTTCGGTATATCCCTGTTGATCACCAATAAAATCTGTAATCTTGTCCACTTCAGGTGTATCAACAAAAGCACACTGAAGTCTTGTCAGTTCACCGTTGTAGCTGATGAGCATATCTCCTTTTCCGATCAATTGTTCAGCGCCGCCAATATCCAAAATCGTACGGCTATCAATTTTACTACTCACTTTAAAAGCAATACGTGCGGGGAAATTGGCTTTAATTGTTCCTGTAATAATATTTACTGAAGGTCTTTGTGTAGCGATAATCAAATGAATGCCGACAGCACGTGCAAGCTGCGCCAGACGGGCAATTGGCATTTCCACTTCTTTTCCGGCCGTCATAATTAAATCCGCAAATTCATCAATTACCAATACAATAAACGGAAGGAACTGATGACCCTTTTCAGGATTTAACTTTCTGCTTACAAACTTTTGATTGTATTCTTTGATGTTTCTTGTTCCGGCTTCTTTCAACAGATCATACCGGTTGTCCATTTCAATACACAAAGCATTCAAAGTATGAATTACTTTTTTTGTATCCGTGATAATTGCATCTTCTTCGCCCGGCAATTTTGCCAAAAAATGCTTCTCAATACTTTTATAAATACTGAGTTCAACTTTTTTGGGATCGATCAAAACTAACTTTAATTGCGATGGATGTTTTTTGTATAAAAGAGAAACAAGAATCGCATTTAATCCAACTGATTTCCCTTGTCCTGTTGCACCTGCCATCAACAAATGCGGCATTGAAGTCAGATCAACTATGAAATTTTCATTGTCAATTTTTTTCCCAATGGCAATTGGTAAAGTAAAATGATTGTTGAGAAATTTTTCCGAATTCAAAAGCGTTTTCATGCTTACCACAGTCTTCTTGAAATTCGGAACTTCAATACCGATTGTTCCTTTTCCGGGGATTGGCGCAATGATGCGAATGCCAAGTGCAGAAAGACTTAGCGCGATATCATCTTCCAGATTTTTGATGCGTGAAATACGAACTCCGGGAGCAGGAATAATTTCATACAACGTAACTGTTGGCCCAACTGTTGCAAAAATTTTCTGAATTTCTATATCATAGTTTTTCAGTGTATGCAGAATCTGATTTTTATTCTCCTCCAGTTCTGTAACGTCCTGGATGATCTTATCACTCCCATGATTTTCTAAAAGATCAATCGTTGGATATTTATAATTTCGCAAATCAAGGATCGGATCGTACGGTTCCTGCTGAATTTTCGGTTTTGCAATAACAGGCTGTTCCTCTTTTTTCTCAGTGAGAACTTCCGCATTTTTTACTTCTAATGTCAATGCACTTTCGGGTGCATTATCTCTAACACTTGGTTTTACTTCTACTTTATTAAAATTATTTTTTGGAATGAATTCTTCATTCTTTTCTACAATTTCAAAATCCTCTTGCGGTGGACTTTGATTGTGCAAAGCATTTGAGGTCAAAGGGAAAATTGGCGCAGGCGATTCTTCTTCAACATGGGATTCAGCAAAAAACTCCTCCTTTTTCTTCGATAGTAAATCTTTATCGAAATATTTCAATTTATTTCTAAAATTAAATGAAGGATTGAAACGCCAGATAATATAACTGAGCAGGCCTACGAATAAAAGCGCTGCCGTTCCTACATACCCGATTAACTGTTGCAACCATTCGTTGATCATATCACCTGCTTTCCCACCCCAAAAAAATTCCACATCAGAAGAATTTATTTTTTCAGCATTAGGCGTATGCATTAAAAAAGAAGCGCAAACACTGATCACCAGAAGGCCTGCGATTACATACCGGATATTTCTGCTAATAGAAAATATTTTTCTCGGAGCAAATAAATTTACTCCAACTACAAAAAAGAAAAGGCAAAATAAATAGGAAGCAATTCCAAAACCTGAACGAAAAAATAAATCAGAAATGTAAGCGCCAAGTGTGCCTAAGGCATTGGCAAAATGCTGCTCGCTGTCCGGAAATATAATTTTCGCATTCCTGATACCCGATTGATCCTGTTGCCAGGTAAATAAATAAGAAGTGAAAGCAATGAATAATAAAAAAGAAATCAGAATCAAAAATGCACCCGCAATTTTATGCGAACGTTCGTCATGAATTAATTTTTTTACTTCTATTTTTTCCACTTTGTCAGGTTTCAATTTAGAAGCTGCGGCAGCTTTTGTTTTTGTGGTCTTTTTTCGGGTAGTAGCCATGGTTAGCAAAGATAGGAAATGGGAAATTCTTTATTATTACTGTTGGTTTTTAGTTGATAATTCTTATGCCTGCATTCTTTTGTGATTGCACCCGAGATATAAAAAGATCCAGCCAACAATAAAACACAAACCACCGGCTGGAGTGATCGCACCGACCCAATTGTAGCCCGGTTGTACAGCAGCTTTAATTGCAGTCAAAACATATAACGAACCGGAAAATAAAATAATTCCGGCAATAAATAATCTTCCTGACCAGATCAAAAATTTATGAGGAAATTCTTTATAAAGAATGCCGGCAGCCAGCAATGCAAAGACGTGATAAAACTGGTATTTCACAGCAGTTTCAAAGATTTCCAAAGCATAAGCCGAAATAGAATGTTTTAAAGTATGAGCGGCGAAAGCCCCGAATGTTACAGAAAGCGCGCCCAGTATTGCAGCCGTTTTTAAAAATCCTTTATGCATTATTTGTTATGTTAATTTTCCTGATTTATGTTTTGATTCTCTTCTTTACTGATCTTTTTTCAAGCGCTTTTTCTTCATCATTCATAGTTTTTTTATCTGTAGTTCCCTTACTTTTTCCTGCAAAAAATTCAATGAATCCTCTTTCAGTTTTTCTACTTCCAGAACATGATCAGCTTTTAAATAAACAGGTTCGCGTTCTTTTAATTTTTTCTGAATAAAGAATATTAATTCAGAAGTATTCACCTCTTTCAACAAAGGCCTTTTGGAAGTTTCATCCATTACCCGTTCAAGAATATATTCAGGTGATGCTTTTAAATAAATAATTTCCCCATGTTGCCTCATCCACTGAAGATTATCAAAGAAGCAGGGAGTGCCGCCGCCACATGAAAGCAAAACTTCTTTTTTATCTCCAAACTTTTTCAGATGATATCTTTCTAATTCCCTGAACTTC
>Ga0157370_10001636_pt1 | contig 27645 bp, 28 predicted proteins | sample C35metaG_FD_113463 | JGI IMG/M metagenome (GOLD analysis project Ga0157370, IMG submission 113463) | Corn rhizosphere microbial communities from Kellogg Biological Station, Michigan, USA - C3-5 metaG | ecosystem: Host-associated > Plants > Roots > Rhizosphere > Soil | place: USA: Michigan...
CGTAAGAAATTCGGTCAGAAGAAAGCTCGTAAAAGATTCCAGTTCTCTAAACGTTAATATGTCACTATTGGATTTTATTATCCAATACTGTTCATTCTTATTATTGAATTTAAAAACAATGTTGTTGTTGCCCCACCGAGGTGAAGGGTTAGTTTAGCATCTAAATGGGCAAGGCCGATAAATAATTCGCCACTTACCCATTGCTTACTCAACAGAACGTAAACTATTACAAAAATGGCAAATAAAGTAGAAGTTAAAGACTTACTGGAAGCAGGTGTACACTTTGGACACATGACCAGAAAATGGGACCCAAATATGGCCCCTTACATATACATGGAGCGTAATGGTATACACATTATCAACCTGTATAAAACTGCAGCTAAAATAGAAGAGGCTAATGATGCCCTTAAAAAAATTGCTGCTTCAGGCAGAAAAATCCTTTTTGTTGCTACAAAAAAACAAGCTAAGGATATCGTTGCTGAAAAAGCAACAGCTGCTAACATGCCGTACATCACTGAAAGGTGGCCTGGTGGTATGCTAACAAACTTCGTTACTATCCGTAAAGCTGTTAAAAAAATGGCTTCTATTGATAAAATGAAGAAAGACGGTACATTCATGACACTTTCTAAGAAAGAGCGTCTGCAAGTTGATCGTCTACGTGCAAAACTTGAAAAAAACTTAGGTTCTATAGCTGACATGACAAGGCTTCCTGCTGCGTTATTCGTTGTAGATATCAAAGCTGAACACATCGCAGTAAAAGAAGCACAGAAATTAAACATTCCAGTTTTCGCAATGGTAGATACTAACTCTGACCCACGTCAGGTTGAGTACGTTATCCCTGCAAATGATGATGCTTCTAAATCAATAGACAAAATCTTATCTTTAGTTACAGGTGCTGTTATTGAAGGTCTTTCTGATAGAAAATCAGATAAAGACGACTTTCAGGATGACGCTGCTGTAGAAGCTGCACCAGTTGCTGCTGCTGCACCGGTTGCTGAAACTCCTGTTGCTACTGAAGCTCCTGCTCAAACAGAAGCTCCTGCTACAGAAGAATAAAGATAACATTACAATAAAGCCGTTGTGCTGGTAGATGTTTACTTTTGTAGCATATTATCATCATAACGGCTTATTTTTTTAACTAAAAACAATTATTCAAAATGGCAAATATAACTGCTGCAGACGTAAATAAACTAAGAACAATTACAGGTGCAGGTATGATGGACTGCAAAAAAGCACTTGTTGAAGCTGATGGAGATTTTGATAAAGCAATTGAAAACCTTCGTAAAAAAGGTCAGAAAGTAGCTGCTAACAGAGCTGACCGTGAGTCTACTGAAGGTGCTGTAATCGCTGTTGTAAACGCTGACAAAACTGCCGGTGTTGTTATCTCTCTTAATTGCGAAACTGACTTCGTTGCTAAAAACGAAACTTTCGTTAAGCTTGCTAACGACCTTGCTGCTCTTGCACTTAACTTTACATCTAAAGAAGCTTTCCTTGCTGCTGACTTTAATGGTATTACTGTTGAAGAAAAACTTATCGAGCAAACTGGTGTTATCGGTGAAAAAATCGAGATCGGTTCTTTCGAAACACTTACAGGTGCATTTGTAGGTTCTTACATCCACGCTGGTAACAGAATCGCTACTTTAGTTAGCCTTTCTGCAAACGTAGCAGGTGCTGAAGAAGCTTCTCGTAATGTTGCTATGCAAGCTGCTGCAATGGCTCCTATCGCTCTTAACGAGGAAGGTGTTGATGCTGCAACTATCGAAAAAGAAATCGAGATCGCTAAAGACTTACTTCGTCAGGAAGGCAAGCCGGAAGCTATGCTTGAAAACATTGCTAAAGGTAAACTTGGTCGTTTCTTTAAAGACAACACCCTTGTTAACCAGGATTATATCAAAGACAGCAAACTTAGCGTTAGCGAGTACATCAAATCTGTTGATGCATCTCTTATCGTTACAGGTTTCAAAAGGGTTGCACTTGCATAAGTTCAAAACCTTATAAATACAAAGAACCCCAAATTATACAATTTGGGGTTTTTTTATACATTAGCTTAAACGACTCTACTATGAAAAAAGTTTTAGCTATTTTTCTGCTCCTAACCATAAGCAAGGTACATTCTCAAAAACCTATACAAAATTACGAGCAATCTATATTTGATAGCGACACCTGCTGCTGGCGTAAGCTTTCTTCAGAAGGCAGACATAATGAAGCTGCCGAACTAATTGTCGAATACATAAGCCACAGCCCAAATTCAGTAAACAAACATTCGCTGAAATGGCATGCAGGACAGATGTATGCTGCTGCCGGAAACAACAAAAAAGCTATTACCTATTACAAAAAAACATATAACATTTTTTACAAATGGTTTGGCGATGCCGGTTGGTATTATTACGCAAAAGGAAACGTCTTCTATCTTAAAAAAGACAAAGCAAAGCTTAAAAAGATAATCTCAAAATGGGAAAAGAAAAAACCGGAAAGAGATATAAACTACAAGGCATTGGTAGAAATGCTGGAGAAATTATAAAACAATAAAGCCGGCAATACCGGCATTTATTGTTTTATTGTCTTATAAACTTGATTGCAATTGAGAAAATATCCGCATCTAAACCATCACTTCGTTGGTAATGATTATATCTGAAATCAATATTCTTGACACCAAATTTCCAAATCTTAGTACCTGTAAAAATATCGGTGTAGTTTACTCCGAAACCGTATTGATGTGCATTGAATGAAGAGAGATCATAATCAGACGTATAATACTGTTCTGTTGACAAATGTTGCTGATATGGGGCAAAATATTTAGATGCCTGTTGCGTATAATACCTGTACATAGGAAATACAGTAAAACGATCTGTGATTTTAATAGGTAGTTCTACATTCGCAGTGTGTGATGTTATACCCCAGTCGTCAGTATAAAACCTGTAATAAGTTCGCAGCACAAAGGTTTCATCTATATAGTAATTAACCCTTGCCCCTATCGGCACTTTAAAACGTGTATCAGGCAAGCGTTCTATATCATCAGCTAATTGAAACTGGTTAATATAAAAGTGTTCCATATCTGCAAAATAAACTCTTTGATATGGTGTAGACAATAATCCGTTTTGCTGAAGAACGTCTAAAAATAATGACGCCTGCAATTTTTTATTGATTACCTGCGACACACTTAGAGAGAGCGAATATGAATTACGCTTTTTATCATTCCAAAAAGTAAATCCTGACGGATCATATCCTGATTTACTAACGCCATTTTTATCTACAATATTGAACTGGTTATAAATTCCTCCATTAGTACTATTACCATTATCAGAGAAGTCCTGAAGTTCTTTAGGGTATATTGGCTGCCAGGTATCTAAATATACATTACCGGAAACAGTAACTTCTGTATTTTTCTCATTGAATAGCTTTGTCAGCCCTCCACCGAAGCCTATCGAAGTATAATCATATTCTACCGAGCCGGAAACGTGGGCATTCCAAATAGTATTCCTATCATCAGAACTGTGACTGTAACCCACCGTAGTACCGATCCACATATCGGATGCAGAAGCTCCTGAACTAGCCTGGAACGGACTTGGCGTTTTACTGTCAAAAGGATTTATGTTACCCGAAGAAGCTGAAGAATATGCCGAAACACCTACATCAATAGTAAGTACATCATCATCGTTTAAAGGCATTGCTACCACTATTGTTGGTGTTATATCGGTAAGTTTCTCCATACCGTTACCTCCTGCAACTGCTGAATGTATACCATCCTGCTTATAGTAACTCATCAGGAAATCTACTTCCGTAGCATCGAGAACGCGTTTTTTAAACGACACATCAGTACTATCTGTTATGGTTTGTGCCTGCCCGCAAAAACCCGAAAGTACAAATACTAAAAATATTATTTTTTTCATGTTGTAATTGCCCCGCAAGAATTAGTTACAGCCGCAGCCGCCACCCGTTTTACCTCCATTTGCACCCGAAGCAGCTTCGCGATAGACCTGGAAGTTGGTTTCAAAACGTTCTGATGTTCTTGCAGAAAGTTTCATATCAACATCATTTATCTTTTCTTTTTCATATTCTTTTACAGAACTGCAAGACAACACTGTAAAAAACATTACTCCTGCAATAATTAGTTTTTTCATTATTGGTATTTTTTAATATCTATATTTTTAGAAGCATGAACGCCTCCTTTATCATCAACGATAATACAACCAATGCCTTTCATTTGGTCTATCATATTAAGTCCGGCTTCCACACCCATAACAAACACTCCGGTTGCCAGGGCATCTGCAACTTCTGTACGCTTGGCAAATACAGAGACACTTACCACACCCTGTGCAGGATATCCCGTCCTGGGATCTATAATATGCGAATATCGTTTACCATTAAAGGTTACATACTTCTCATAACTCCCTGATGTTTCTACAGCACTATCCTCTAATGGAAACGTGGCGAACACCTTATTTTTATTCATCGGGTTTACTATAGCTACAGTCCAGGGTTTACCGTCGGGCTGCCTACCCCACGCATTTATATCTCCCGAAACATTTACAATACCTGCTTTGCATCCTTTTGAAAACAGAATATCTTTAATATTATCTGCAATATATCCTTGCGCTATACCACCTAAACCAAGTTTCATTCCTGCATCTTTAAGATATACTGTTTTAGCTACAGGATCCATAATAACTTTTTTATACCCAATACGCTCTACCGATTTTTTAATTGCTTCAGCCGATGGCATCTCTTTCATGCTTCCATCAAACTTCCATATCTTATCCATAGAAGCATAAGAAATATCAAAAGCGCCATCAGTAACCTGAGATATCTTCATCGAACGTTCAATTAACCCGTATACCTCATCATCAACTTTTACAGGTTTAACACCCGCATTTTTATTGATAATTGAAACAGGTGTTGTAGGTATCCAGTCCGACACCTGATTTTCAACACGTTTTACTTCGGCAATAGCCATATCAATATACACATTTGCCTCTATTGTATCTTTAGCTACAACGGTAACTTCAAAAGGGCTGGTAAGCAACATTAGCTTCCGTTTGTGGATAACTTGCCCAAAACCGGAAAGGGAGCACATAAAGATGATAGCAAAACTTAGATTCTTCATTATTATTTTTCTAACGTGTGCAACAATGCAATATATTCAGTGGGTGTAATATTCTTGAAAGCTGTTTTCCCTGTTACTTTAGCATTTTTATCCATAACAACAACTAATGGAAAAAAACCTTCTTTATTATATTTTTCGGCTAGTGCTTTATTCTCATTCTGTTTTTCGGCAGAAAGTGCATTGCCTTTTTTCTTTGGAAAATCAGCCCGAACAAGTATCCAGTCTTTTTGCGCTTCAGTCTTAAATTCTTCCGATTGCCATATATTCTTATCGAGTTTAATACATGGAGCACACCAGTCTGATCCTGAGAACACAAGAATTATATTCTTATTCTCTTTTTGTGCCAAAGCTTTAGCTTCGTCAAATGATTTCCATTCCTGTGAAAATGAAAGCATAGAACCAAATAAAGCCATTATTAAAAATATCTTTTTCATGTCCATTCTTTTCGATAAAAATTACAAATAAAATAACGTGGTCTTTTCACAATGCCATACGTAATAAAACAATCTTAAGCGAATCTTAAGAATGCAATCAAAAGTAAGAAAAGTAACTGTATGTATATCACAAACGTATTGTTTTATCGTTAAAACACATTCAGAATAAGTCCCATTAAATTATTACTTTTGAGGTTTACCCAAAAGCTATGTTTCAGACCCGTAAAGACACTGTCTACGTAATCCTTGCAGGAATATTTATAACCAATGCTGTAGTTGCCGAACTTATTGGCGGAAAGCTTATCCATGTTGGCCCCTATGTAATGAGCGTGGGTATTTTACCCTGGCCTATAGTATTTATTACAACCGACCTTATCAATGAATATTTTGGAGAGAAAGGCGTTCGAAAACTATCCATGATTACTGCATCCTTAATTGCCTATTGCTTTGTTTTACTATTCTTAGCAATACAAATACCCGCTGTAAAAGATATGGGCACAACCGACGCACAATTTAATGGCGTCTTTGGGCAAAGTCTCTGGATAATAGTCGGCAGTATAACTGCTTTTATCGTATCGCAACTTATAGATGTTACTCTTTTCCATTTTGTAAAGAAAAAAACAGGAAACCGCATGATTTGGCTCCGCAGCACCGGTTCAACCATTATCTCACAATTCTTTGACAGTTTCATTGTTCTTGGTATCGCTTTTTACGCAACAGGCATTATGGATACTGAAACTTACATTTCATCCGGGCTTACTGGTTATGTTGTAAAACTGGGACAGGCTGTATTGCTTACTCCGGTAATTTACCTTGGGCACTATCTCATAGAAAAATATATCCATAACGATAACGTAAAGAACCATGAGCAACAAGATACGCTGTAGATGGTGCATAGGCGATGCGCTATACGAAGAATATCATGACAATGAATGGGGCAAACCTGTTCATGATGACCATAAACTCTTTGAGTTTTTGTTGCTCGAAACCTTTCAGGCTGGACTAAGCTGGATCACCATACTTCGCAAACGTGAAAACTTTCGCAAAGCTTTTGATAATTTTGATTATAGGAAAATAGCCGGATATGATGACACAAAAATTGAAGAATTGCTTCAGGATGCCGGTATAATCCGTAACCGATTAAAAGTACTTGCAGCAGTGAGCAATGCACAGGCATTTATAAAAATACAGCAAGAGTTTAGTAGTTTTTCCAGTTATTACTGGGCATTTAGCAACAACAAACCTATTGACAATAAATTTGAGTCAATGGCGCAAATACCGGCAACCACTCCGCTGTCTGATACCATAAGCAAGGATATGAAAAAACGCAGATTTAAATTTGTAGGCTCAATGGTAATCTATGCCAACATGCAGGCTACAGGAATGGTAAATGATCATATTATGAGCTGTTGGACGAGGGATTAGACCCTTAGATTGTTCGACTTTGCAAGTAGATATCACAGATAAAACAAAAACCCTCGCTAATGGCGAGGGTTTTTTATATTAAAAAATCGAATAATTCAATCGGATATTAGTATCTGTAATATTCCGGTTTGTATGGACCCTGTACTTCAACACCAATGTAAGCAGCCTGCTCATCGTTAAGTGTTTCAAGCTCTACACCAAGTTTTGCAAGGTGAAGTGAAGCTACTTTTTCGTCAAGGTGCTTAGGCAGCATGTATACTTTGTTTTCGTATGCATCGCTGTTTGTCCAAAGTTCTAACTGAGCAAGAGTCTGGTTTGTAAATGAGTTACTCATTACAAAACTTGGGTGGCCTGTAGCACAACCAAGGTTTACAAGACGGCCTTCTGCAAGGATGATGATATCTGTACCATTAATAGTATATTTATCTACCTGAGGTTTGATCTCGATTTTAGACGCACCATGGTTTTTGTTTAACCATGCCATATCGATCTCATTATCAAAGTGACCAATATTACAAACAACAGTTTTGTCTTTCATTTTTTCGAAGTGGCTTCCCACAACGATATCTTTATTACCAGTAGTTGTAATGATGATATCAGCATTAGCAATTACAGTATCAAGCCTTTTAACTTCGTAACCATCCATAGCAGCCTGAAGCGCACAGATTGGATCAATTTCAGTAACTGTAACAATAGAACCAGCTCCACGGAAAGAAGCAGCAGTACCTTTACCTACGTCACCATAACCACATACAATTACCCTTTTACCGGCAAGCATAAGGTCAGTAGCACGACGCACAGCATCTACAGCGCTTTCTTTACAACCGTATTTGTTATCAAATTTAGATTTAGTAACAGAATCGTTAACATTGATAGCCGGCATAACAAGCGTACCGTTTTTCATTCTTTCGTAAAGACGGTGTACACCTGTAGTAGTTTCTTCAGAAAGGCCTTTAATAGCATCTACAAGTTCAGGGAAACGGTCAAATACCATATTGGTAAGATCTCCACCATCATCAAGAATCATGTTAAGCGGTTTACGATCTTCTCCAAAGAAAAGCGTTTGCTCAATACACCAGTCAAATTCTTCTTCGTTAAGTCCTTTCCATGCATATACCTGTATACCTGCAGCAGCAATTGCAGCAGCAGCGTGGTCTTGTGTAGAGAAAATGTTACATGAGCTCCATGTTACTTCTGCACCAAGAGCAACCAATGTTTCTATAAGAACCGCAGTTTGAATTGTCATGTGAAGGCAACCTGCAATACGCGCACCTTTAAGTGGCTGAGACGCGCCAAACTCTGCACGAAGCGCCATTAAACCCGGCATTTCAGCTTCAGCAAGACCAATCTCTTTTCTTCCCCATTCCGCAAGCGAAATATCCTTTACTTTATATGCCACAAATGGCAGCGTTGTAGTACTCATGAATATTGTATATTTGTATTAGCAAAAAAATTTTTGCAAATTTAGTGAATGCATTTTTAATTCAGTCACTTTAACAATAAAATATAAAAACTTGCCGTTGCCTTAATTGTTTGGTAAACAACAACATGAATTTCGGCCTTAACTGTATCCAATGCCTTTATACAAATCAATTGAAATAGACAAAGATACCCGACTTCTCATCTGGAAGAATACCGAAAGTCTGGAAGAGCTTTTACAGCATGTAAAACTTAAAGATTTTTGTACAGACAGGCTGAACGGAATGAAAAGCGAGCTGCATAAAAAAGGATTTCTGGGCGTTCGAATGCTTATGCAGGAAATTGGCTATACCGATTTTGACCTTTTTTATGATGTTGATGGCAAGCCACATCTTAAAGACGGCATGAATATTTCCATTACACATTCCTATGCTTTTTCTGCTATAATAGTAAGTAAAAATGACATTGGTATAGACATGGAGCTGCAACGTGAAAAGGTTATTACTATTGCGGATAAATTCATAGAGCCTGAATTTAATTACCTGGACCCTACTCATCTTTCTGAATACATGCACAAGCTTATCGTAATATGGGGTGTTAAAGAAGCTGTTTACAAAATGATATCGCGAAGCGGACTCAGCTTTAAGCAAAACATTTATGTTTTTCCTTTTGACCTTAACGAAAAACAAGGCATGGCATCGGTAAAATTTGAAGATATTAACGAAAGTTACCCCTTCTTTTTTGAAGAAGTAGAAGACTTTATCCTGGTATACTGCCTAGGAAGCAAAACCATTATATAATGGGCGAAAATTTTGATTTTCTCTTTGCCCAGTACAAAGACTACAGTACGCTGCACATAGTACTCGAGGCCATTGCTACTATTTTTGCGGTCTTTAGTGTTATCTATTCATGGAAAAACAACATCCTCACCTACCCAACAGGCTTAATAAGCACCGGTATTTTTGTTTACATGATGTTGCAATGGAACCTTTATGGCGATATGATAATTAACGCCTACTATTTTTACATGAGTATTTACGGTTGGCTGCTATGGAGCAAAAAGGACACCACAAACCATGACCTGCTTAAAATATCGTCGATGGCAGATAAAGACAGGGTTAAATCTGTCTTAATTTTTATTACATCTGTAATAGGTATTTCAGCTGTTTACATTTATTTTGATAAATTTACCTACTGGTGGGCTTATATAGATACATTTATAACGGGACTTTTCTTCGTTGGAATGTGGCTAATGGCCAAACGAAAGATAGAAAACTGGCTTTTTTTAATAGCAGGAGATATTATTGCAATACCGTTATTCTTTCTTAAGGGGTACACCCTAACCAGCATACTGAATATAGTTTTAACTATAATTGCCATTTATGGCTACTTGTCATGGAAGAAAACACTACAAAGCGAAAAGCTTCTGCAATAAACATAACAATTTACGGTAACGGCCTTAATGGAAGGGCTGTATCTGAACAATTGAATAGCTTTATCCAATCAGCAGATAATACCGCTTATGAGTTTGTTTTTAGAATAGTTAGTATAGACAAGGCTTTAAATGAAAATGACCGTACAACACATTTATTTATTATTCTTCACGCAACCAATGAAGATAATGATGCATCTGTAAATAAACTGACCCAAAAGCTAACAACAAACAACCAACCCAATATAATGATTAACTCAACTTCTGCAAACTTTACAGAAAAAAGCAGGGAAACGCTAACCGATCTGGCAAAGGCCCTAGAATTGGGCTTTACAACCGCAGATTTTGCAGACATTAACAATAAAGGGATTAACATAGATACAATAAAGCAACAGCTTGATATCTTTAAAAATGGCATTACAAAAGCGCAGTTAAAAAAACCTGCCCTTTTAGGCGATGGTATCTTCCCTCTTCCAAAAGAAGAAGCCCTGAAATATGCTACTGTTTTTGACGATAATAAAGACAATTTTAAACTAACTAAGTTTGTTCCTGCATCGGGTGCAGCCAGCAGAATGTTTAAGTTTCTGCTTGAGTTCATGGATGAATTTAACCCTGATAAAGAGACTATCAATGCATATATAAACCGCAAAAAAGATTCAAACCTGCCGGTATTTATTGTAGGTCTGGAGAAATTTCCTTTTTATAAAGATGTCTTAACTGTTTTAAAGCAGAATGAAGGCTTTGCAGGGCTGCCAAAAGACAAAAAAATATATGCTTTTATAAAAACAATATTAAGCAGCAGTGCATTTGATTTTGCCAACAAACCTAAAGGCATCCTTCCTTTTCATCATTACGGCGATTTTATTGCAACACCTATCTATGAGCATCTAAAAGAATGTGTTGCTTATGCTACATCACAACAAAATGCAAATGTTCAGTTTACCATTTCAGAAGACCATCTTGACGGATTTCTGGATGGCATTATGGAAGTGAAATCTATTATTGAAGAGGAATCTGAAACTAAGATCAACTTCAGTTTTTCATATCAGCACAAGAGTACCGATACCATTGCTGTAAATCCTGACAATACCCCTTTTCGCGACAACGATGGCCGTTTGCTTTTCAGGCCGGGAGGACATGGGGCACTTATTGAAAATTTAGGCCAACTGGATGCAGATATTGTTTTCATAAAAAACATAGACAACGTAAGCCATAATAACACTCATACAATAGCACTATACAAAAAAGCGCTTGCCGGAATATTAATAGAACTACAGCAACTTATATTTACTTATCTTGAACAATTAGATAATGATGTGCTAAATGAAAAAGATATAGATGCTATCCTGGCTTTCGCCGAAACAAAGCTCTCCCTACATATCCCTTCGGGAATAGAAAAATACACTCCGCAAAATAAAAAGGAGTTTGCTAAAGAACTTCTTAACAAGCCGATCCGTATATGCGGAATGGTTAAGAATGAAGGCGAACCGGGAGGAGGGCCTTTCTGGATTGAGTGTTCTAAAGGTTCTCTTTCACTACAAATAGTCGAAAGCTCCCAAATAGATCTTGAAAACAAAACGCAGAAGAATATTTTTGCCAATGCTTCTCATTTTAACCCTGTAGACCTGGTATGCGGACTAAAAAACTATAAAGGAGAATTCTTTAACCTGCGGGATTTTGTAGACGCTACTTCAGGATTTATCACCTACAAGAATAAGATGGGTAAAGATGTAAAATCATACGAACTGCCGGGTTTATGGAATGGCGCAATGGCAGGATGGATCACTATCTTCGCAGAAGTTCCTCTTGAAACCTTTAATCCCGTAAAAACGGTAAACGACCTTTTAAAACCGGCGCATCAGCCTTGGTAAATTTGAATAATGAACAAAGAACTCATCCTACAGGAAATTGATTATAAAGCAGTGCGAAGCAGCGGTGCAGGAGGGCAAAATGTAAATAAGGTTTCGTCTAAAGTTGTACTAAGCTATAACCTTACTACCACCAGTGCACTTACCGAAGAAGAAAAACTACTGGCACAAACAAAACTGGCATCACGGCTTACAAATGAAGGAGTTCTTATTCTTCAATGCGATGAAGACAGAAGCCAATTACGTAATAAAGACATTGTTACCAAACGTTTTATAAGCGTTATGGAAAATGCGCTTAAGGAGGAAAAACCCCGAAAGCCTACTAAAATTCCGCGTGCTGTTATCAGAAAAAGAATTGAAGGCAAGCGCCGTCAGGCAGACAAAAAACAAAACCGCAGGAAACCTGATTTTTAAAACCGATTCTTCGATTCAAGATTTTTAGATAATTTGATCTTCTCAGTGAAGCCAAAAAATCAAATAATCTAAAACTATTAATCCAAAAAAATAACTACTTTTGCCCTGTCTCAAAGGGGTGCTCTAAATAACGAGCTGAGATTATACCCAACGAACCTGGGCAGGTAATGCTGCCAAGGGAAAAGCAAAACGCAATGGAATACAAGCCATAACTTTGCTAAAAATCAATTTAATTAACACAAGAATAATTGCCCCTTTTATTCGTAACTATTTACGAATGAAAACCTTATTCATTTCCTTCAAGAATCGCATAGCGATTACTTTAATCCTCTTAACAGCAGTAGGCTTTACAGCCAATGCACAACAACCGGTACCACAGGATTCTGTACAAAAACTCGACGAAGTACTGGTACAGGCCGTTCGCGCTAACAGTACAACACCTGTAACATTTACTAACGTTACCAAAGAAGAACTCGCTCCACGAAATTTAGGGCAGGACATTCCCGTATTACTTAATTATCTTCCTTCTGTAGTTACCACTACCGATGCCGGAAATGGCTTTGGCTATACCGGTATACGTGTAAGGGGTGCAGATGCTACCCGTGTAAACGTAACACTTAACGGCATACCTTTTAATGATGCCGAATCACATGGCTCATTTTGGGTTAATATGCCCGATTTTGCTTCATCTGCGGAAAGTATACAGCTACAGCGCGGTGTAGGAACATCTACTAATGGCGCAGGTGCTTTTGGTGCCAGTCTTAATGTACTTACCGATACCTACAAACTTGATTCAAGCGGAGAGATATCCAATTCATTTGGTAGTTTCGGGTCAAGAAAGCATACGGTAAAATTCAGTACCGGACTTATGAACGATAAGTTTGAAATTGCGGGAAGGCTTTCTGACCTTGCTTCAGACGGTTATATCGACAGGGCTTCATCTGACCTAAAATCCTATTTTCTTCAGGGAACTTACGTAGGTAAAACCACCCTTATTAAGGCATTGGTTTTTGGTGGAAAAGAAAAAACATACCAGGCATGGAATGGTATTGATGCTGAAACTTTAAAAAACAACAGGCGCTTTAATCCGTCAGGTATGTATGTTGATGAAAATGGCAATACCCGTTTTTACAATAACGAAACCGACAATTACCAACAAGACAACTACCAGTTACATTGGAATGAGAGATGGAGCGACAGGTGGAGCACAAATGCAGCATTGCATTATACAAGAGGTAAAGGCTATTATGAGAACTACCGCGATGATGCTGATTTTGTTAACTATGGGATTACACCTGTTACTATTGGCGGCACTCAGATTACAGCAGCTGACCTTATAACACAAAAATGGCTGGATAACGACTTCTATGGTTATACCTTATCTGCAAATTATAAAGACGAAAAGTTTAATATCGTAATGGGTGGTGCATGGAATAAATACAAAGGAGCTCATTACGGAAATGTAATCTGGTCACAATATTCAGGCAATGTTCGTCCTGGCGACAGATACTATGATAACGATGCCGACAAACAGGACTCCAACATTTATACCAAGGCAAATTATCAAATTACCGAAAAACTAAACCTTTTTGGAGATCTTCAAGTTCGCCATGTAGAATATAACGCAGGAAACGTATTGGAAAGTAATGACACACCACAACCTGTAAATGATACTTTCAATTTTTTTAATCCTAAAGCAGGTCTTACATACACTGTAACTTCAAAAAGTAATATTTACTTCTCTTATGCTCGTGCAAACAAAGAGCCTCGCCGAAGCGATTATGAAAACGGAAGTTCTAAACCGGAAAGCCTTAATGATTTTGAATTAGGATGGAGATTTAAATCAGGCAGGAGCACTATAAACATTAATGGTTATTACATGAGGTACAAGGACCAGCTTGTACTTACCGGAAAATTAAATGATGTAGGTGCTTACATATATACTAACAGTGGCGACAGCTACCGTATGGGTATAGAAGCAGATGCTACATTAGTTCTTTCGGACAAATGGATAGTTAAGCCAAACGTTGCGGTAAGCGATAATAAAAATGTTGACTTTAATATTGAAACCGAAACAGGTTCTAAAAACCTTGGCAATACAGAAATTGCTTTTTCACCAAGTGTTATTGCAGGAAACCAGCTTATTTTTATTCCGATAAAAAGACTGCAAATTGCCTTACTTTCTAAATATGTTGGTGAGCAGTTTATGGACAACTACGAAACTCCGAATTCAAAACTTAAAAGTTATTTTACAAGCGACCTTAACGTAAGTTATGAATGGGCTACAAGATCTGTATTCAAATCGATAGTTTTCAACGGATTGATAAATAATGTTTTTGACAAGAAATATGTATCAAACGGCGCTATGTATGGTGATCCATACTATTACCCACAGGCAGGGATCAACTTCCTTTTAGGCGCAACGCTTAAATTCTAAGAATCCAACTGAAAAATTGCTCTATATGTAAGCGGGAAACAAATTGTTTCCCGCTTTTTTGTTAACGATGAATTCGAAAATTAATAACAATACAAATAAAACGGCCTTAATATTCATAATTTGATTAAGATACACTCAAAAATTAACACCTGCGTTACAATACAATAACAACAATACATACATAAGATAATATTGTGGTTTTAGCTTCGCCCCATTAAACCTAAAACCATATTAATGAAAAAAATTCTACTTAGCTTTTTCGGAAGTGCTCTTCTTTGTGCAGCAGGACAGGCACAAACTAAAGGTCTTATCATTTCAGAAATTCTTACCAATCCTAACGGAAACGATTCACCCCTTGAATATGTGGAGTTGGTAGCCACTACAAGCATTAACTTTGCGACTACGCCTTATACTGTAATATTTACAGATAACGGAACGGCTACATCAAACGGATGGAAAGCAGGAAGCTCTGTAACCTATGCTTTTTTAATCAACACAGGCAGTGTTACCGCAGGTCAGGTAGTATATGTAGGTGGTACCTCGATGGCTCCAATTAGCAATAGTGGTATTGTATTGCGCAAACTAAATACAGGAACAACATCAGGAGACAGTTTTGGATCTTCTAAAACCGATGGTGTTTTAGGAAATGGCGGCAGTAATGCCGATGGTGTTGCTGTATTTAATGTAACAGCATCTTCTATAGCATCAGGAACTGTACCTGTAGATGCAGTATTTTTTGGAAATGCTGTAGGCTCTGCTTATAAAAGTTCGGGTTCAGGATACCAGCTTCCTGTAAATGATAAATACTCAGGAGGCAAACTCCTTACATCGTCATACCTTGCTCCCGATCCTGGAAGCGATGAGCTTGTAAAAGCAACAGGCGGAGTATTTAATCCTGCTACTGATACTTTTTCAACAGCACGCACATGGGCAATAGCCACAGCTGCAAGTTATAATACAACCTCAATAACATTATCCGGAACCGTTGCAAATGCAGCACCAACAGTAACACTTGCTACCCCTGCGGTTTCAGGCTCTGCTCCCGCTACAGTAAGCCTTTCGGCTACAGCTTCAGATAGCGATGGGACTATATCTAAAGTAGAATTCCTTAACGGGTCTACAGTAATAGCAACAATTACATCCTCTCCATATACGTATTCATGGACAAATGTTGCAGCAGGAACGTATACTATTACTGCAAGGGCTACAGATAATGCTAATGCTACAGCTACGTCTACAGCAGCTACAGCTACTGTAAACACTTCAGGCAGCAGCAATGTTTTACCTACAGTTACGCTTGCTACACCAACAGTTTCAGGAACTGCTCCGGCAACGGTTAGTCTTTCGGCTACAGCAACAGATAGTGACGGAACAATAACTAAAGTAGAATTCCTTAACGGATCCACAGTAATTGGCACCGATACATCTTCTCCTTACACCTACTCATGGACAAATGTTGCAGCAGGAACTTATTCTATTACTGCAAGAGCTACTGATAATTTAAACGGAGTAACTACATCTTCTGTAAAGTCAGTTACGGTAACTTCGGCAACCAATGTTGCTCCTACGCTTACTTTTAACACTACAGCTTCTAAATTTGTAAGCCTGTCTTCTACATCGGCTAAAGTAGGCGCTGTTAGAAACAATGCTACAGATCCTTTTATCATTTCAGGACTTGATATTATTGTAACCGATGAAAATCCGGATGCATTAACGTTTACTATGACAAGTTCTAAAACAAGCGTAGTGCCAAACGCTAACTTTACAATAACAGGTACAGGAACAGCACGCAAATGGAAAATTAACCCTACAGGCGTAGGTTATGCTACATTAACGCTTAAAGTTAGCGATGCACAGGGACTTAATAAGTCGATAACTGTTAACCTTGCGGTTTCTAACGCACTGGTTACTTCATCATCTAAAGATATATACATGACAGGCGTAGCCGATGGTTCTACTGCAATTCCTATTGACGAAAACTATATGTTTGCTGCCGATGACGAAACTAACGTTATCAAGCTTTACAGCAGAAACAACTCCGGTCTTGCATTATATCAGTTTGATGTAAATTCATACCTGAACCTAAGTGGCACTGAAGTAGATATTGAAGCTTCTTTTAGAAGTGCAACAAACCCTAACCGTATTTACTGGATTGGTTCATTGAGTAATTCAAAATCGGGCGAAGCAAGACCTGACAGGAACAGGCTTTTTGCAACGGATATTGTAGGTACAGGCGCTAATGCAACACTTACTTTTGTAGGTTACTACAGCAACCTGAGGAGCAAACTTATTACTTGGGGAGATAACAATGGTTATAACTTTACCGCTAAAGCAGCAACAGGTATTGAGCCAAAACGTATTGACGGATTTAATATTGAAGGTCTTGAAATGGGTCCTGACGGAACTACGCTTTACATTGGCTTCCGTGCTCCTTATGTAGGTAGCGGAAACAACAAAGCATTAATATGCCCTCTTGCTAATTTTGAAACATGGTTTGGCAATGGAAGCCCATCTGCTAACCCTGTACTTGGAACTCCAATAGAACTTAACCTTAACAATCATGGTATCCGTAGTTTAGGTAAAAATGCAAGTAACCAATACCTTATCGTAGCAGGTAGTTATGCAGCTACAGGAACATTTGAACTATATTCATGGAACGGACTGTCAGCATCTGCCCCTGTAAAACTTACAACAGACCTTACCAATCTTAAACCGGAAGGTATCGTTGAAGTGCCTGCAAGTTTAAGCGGAACATTTACTGTTGACCTGGTTTCAGATCTTGGATCTGACATTCCTTACAACGACGGTACAGAGAACAAAGATGTAACTGAGCCTAACCACAGAAGATTCTTAACGTCTACAATTACTGTAGCACCATCAGGCAGTGCACGTTTTGCCAATAACGATGAGGAAGTCACAGCACAGCTTATAGAAACCAAAGCAATGAGCGCATATCCAAACCCGTTCAGCACATCAATTACTATCGATTTTGGTACAGAAACACAACCATCTGTTATATATGTTTACAACAGCTTAGGTCAAACGGTTAGAGAATTCAGGGTTACTGAAACAGCCGGAAACTATAATCTTAGCGATCTTGAATCGGGATTATATTTCGTAGCATACGAAGGAATGAAAAAAGGTATAAGAATTATTAAACAATAATTTTCTTAACCATCATAAATAAGATCCCCGCTTGTGCGGGGATTTTTATTTTATTGATATTCGTTTTTTAATGTATTTTTATCATTGCAAACAATCTTACAATGAACCTACGTTACCTTTTACTTACCCTACTGTTTTCTACATTAGTATTTGCCCAAAAAACAGAGAAGAAAAACTACCAATACATCAATCCCACAATAGGCACACAGCGCATGGGTCATACCTATCCCGGCGCAACTGTTCCGTTTGGATCGGTACAATTGAGCCCCGATACTGACACCATACCGTATGAGCTAAATAAAAAATATAATGGCAAAGTATATGAGTACTGTTCAGGTTATCAATATGAAGACAAAACAATTGTGGGTTTTAGCCACACCCATTTTAGCGGCACAGGCCACAGCGATCTCGGCGATCTTCTCATTATGCCTACTACAGGCAAGCTACAGCTTAATCCCGGCACAGCAGATAAGCCATTATCAGGATATCGTTCAGCTTTTTCCCATACTAACGAAACCGCCCAGGCTAACTACTACAAAGTAAAACTTGACGATAATAATATTATTGCCGAGATGACTACAAGCCAGCGTGTAGGCTTTCATCGTTATACTTTTCCAACAGCAGAGCAGGCACATATTATCCTGGACCTGATGCATGGTATCTACAACCATAACGAAAAAAATGTATGGACGTATGTACGTATAGAAAATGACACATTGATTACAGGCTACCGCCAGACCAACGGCTGGGCAAGAACCCGTACTGTATATTTTGCCATGTCATTCTCCAAACCTATCAAACAATATGGAGCCCGTAAATATGACGAAAACAACATTTACAAAGGCTTTTGGCGAAAGTTTGATGAAAGCAAAAATTTCCCTGAAGCTGCCGGTAAAAACATCAGAATGTATTTTGATTTTGATGTAAAAGCAGGTGAACAGGTAATGGTTAAGATGGCCATTTCTCCTGTAAGCACAGCGGGAGCATTAGCTAATATGAAAGCGGAAATTTCATATTGGGATTTTGACAAAACACGTCGCGATGGCGAGCTGCTTTGGGAGAAAGAACTCAACAAAATTAAAGTAGAAACGCTAACCGAAGATGATAAAATAAACTTTTACACAGCCATGTATCATGCATTTATAAACCCCACAGTGTATATGGATGCCGATGGCAGTTACAAAGGTCTTGACCAGAATAACCATAAAGCAGAAGGTTTTACCAATTACACCACATTCTCCCTTTGGGACACATATCGTGCCCTGCATCCGTTATTTAACATCGTGCAGCCAAAACGAAATGCGGATATGATAAAAAGCATGTTGGCCCATTATGACCAGAGCGTGCATAAAATGCTGCCGGTATGGTCGCATTATGCTAATGAGAACTGGTGTATGATAGGGTATCATTCGGTTTCTGTAATTGCCGATGCCATTGCAAAAGGCAATACTGATTTCGACACTAAAAAAGCATTGGAAGCCTGTGTTAGTTCTTCTAACCTGAAATATTTTGACGGATTGGAATACTACATTTCAAAAGGATATGTACCTGAAGATAAAAATGGGGCATCGGTTTCTAAAACACTAGAGTATGCCTATGACGACTGGTGCATTGCACAAATAGCAACTAAATTAGGCAATAAGGCAGTAGCCGATGAATATACTAAACGTTCACAGAATTATAAAAATGTATTTGATTCTAAGTCAGGTTTTATGCGCCCGAAACTTGATGACGGTACTTTTAAAAAAGAATTCGACCCTCTTGACACACACGGACAGGGCTTTATAGAAGGGAACGCATGGAACTATAGTTTGTATGTGCCGCAATATACTGACGAACTTGTAAAAATGAATGGCGGAAAAGAAAAGTTTACCCAGCATCTTGACTCACTGTTTACCATGACCCTGCCTGATAAATATTTTGAAAATACGGAAGATATTACAAGAGATGGCATTATAGGTAATTATGTTCACGGAAACGAACCTTCGCACCACGTAGTATACTTATACAACTGGACAGGCCACCCTGAAAAGACACAGCAAAGAGTGCGCATGATATTAGATGCTATGTACAAACCGAAACCTGACGGCCTTGGCGGCAATGACGATACAGGCCAAATGAGTGCATGGTATGTTTTCTCTTCCCTTGGGTTTTATCCTGTAGCGCCTGGCATTGACCAATATTCCATTGGATCTCCAAAAGTAAAACAAGCGACTCTTAACCTTGAAAACGGAAAAACGTTTACCATAACTGCTAAAAATCAGTCGGCTAAAAATGTGTATGTTACTAAAATGGAACTTAACGGGCAACCGTTAGACAGAACCTACCTTACCCATAAAGAAATTATGGATGGCGGACAGTTGGTGTTTTTCATGAGTAATAAGCCAAAGAAATAAGATAAACCTATTCAGTAAGTACTGTTTTATATTTAGCAGGATCTTCGGCGAATGCCTTTACTATAGCATTTCTTTTTAAAAGAAGATTTGTCATATATCGTTTCAGGAAAACAGCATCTGCTTTACGCCCAAAAATACCATATGGGCTTGTATAATCAAATGCATCTGTCATTAAGACCTCACCATTTACTCCGGTAAAAATGTGCTCGTGCTTAAAACGTTTAAAAGCACCGGAAACCATTTCATCGGTAAAATAATAGGGGCTTCAAACGCAGTAATCTTTGAAGTAAGCAATTGTGTTACTCCAAAATGTTTCGCTTTCCATGTTACACTTTCGCCCATACCTATGAGCCCTGCCGTTTTTACCCCAACAGCTTCCTCATTAGTATGGACCGTAGATATTTTATGGAAATCTATGCTACGGGATAATTAAATACAACATCTAGCGGTACGTTAATTATTGTCTCCAGTCATATTCAGCATTTAGTTAGATATTCTAATTACGTTAGCAGAAACCTGTGTCACCCTGTAGGCCTTTAACGGATATTGTACAGGCGTTGTTGCTAATCCTGTAAAAAGGTTATACTCTACATTATCGCAAGGGCACTTGGCTAATATACCAGTTATGGTAAGCACAGAACAGGTAGTCATTGCCTGATTAGGACAGGTTGCCTCAAAGGCGCTGAAACCGTTTCCTGTATTTGTTACTATAACTCCGTTTATACCCACACCTGCCTGATTGATGCGCACCGGGTTAGATGGAAATTGCAACTGGCTGTATAAAGCCAGGCTTATATCGATATCGGTACTAAAATTATAATTAGGCAAATATTTGTTATTATTATTAAAGTCATCTTTACTGCAGTTTGTCAGAAAAGGCAGAATAAGAAGCAGTAAAATATATTTTTTCATCTTGGTAAAATTTAGGTGTTATAATTATGAAACAAATTTAATTTAATTAACTTTGACCTATGCTATTGCATATACAAAAATTGAAATACTAAAAAAATATTATCTTTGCAGATAGAAATCCCGTCCCGATGGGATTTTTTCTATTTATATAAACGACGAAGTTATGAGTACAGTATCTTATTACACCGCAGAAGGACTAAAAAAATTAAGAGACGAACTTGACCAGCTTAAAAGCATCGAGAGGCCTAAGGCATCTGCTGCTATAGCTGAAGCAAGAGACAAAGGAGATCTTTCGGAAAATGCAGAATATGATGCAGCAAAAGAAGCTCAGGGTTTGCTTGAACTTAAAATCTCCAAAATGGAAGAGGTTGTATCTAATGCACGCCTTATTGATGAGTCGCAACTTGACCTTACCAAAGCATTAGTTTTAAGCACCGTAAAAATTAAAAACCAGGCTAATGGCATGGAGATGACATATACTCTTGTTGCCGAAAGCGAAGCTGACCTTAAATCCGGAAAAATTTCGGTTACTTCTCCTATTGGCAAAGGCCTTTTAGGAAAATCTGTGGGTGAAACTGCAGAAATCAATGTACCTAACGGTACTCTTAAATTTGATGTTCTTGAAATAACAAGAGACTAATTATGAGTTCTATATTCACAAAAATAATTAACGGTGAGATACCGGCTTATAAAGTTGCCGAAGACGACAACTATCTTGCTTTTCTGGATGTAAATCCTAATGCAAAAGGTCATACGCTATGCATACCGAAACAAGAGGTTGACAAGATTTTTGATATGGACGAAGACCAGTACCTTGGCCTTATGAAGTTTTCGCGCAAAGTGGCTAAAGCCATTGAAAAAACAGTACCGTGCAAACGCGTTGGTGTAGCTGTAATAGGTCTTGAAGTACCTCACACGCATGTACATCTTATTCCGTTAAACGAAATGGATGAAATACGCTTTGTGAATAAAGTAAAACTTGAAAAAGAAGAATTTGAAGCGCTGGCAAAAGCCATAGCTGCTAATTTATAACTGAGAAATTTACTCAGCCAGCACAATAAACCACGCATTAGCGTGGTTTTTTAATTATAACCGAATTAACAGATCTATAAATTAATTTTTCTATCATTGCATAGAAATAAACACAAAAAGGTATGAAAAAACTACTGGGATTAGCAGCTATAGTGCTTTGCATTACAGCCTGTTCTAGCGACGACAACACAAAAACACCATCTGTAAATCTTAACCAGCTTAATAAAAGATGGTATTATGTTGCTACATGGGTAGGCGGTCAAAAAACAGACCATAAACACGAAGCATGCGGCAAAGATTATCTTGAATTTCTTGACGGCGGCGTAGCTAAAGATGTAGATATTTATGATTGCCAGGAAGATCCAGATGTCAGCACAGGTACATATGCAGTTGATGCCGGCACCAATAAGCTTACTACGGTTTTAGATGGAGAAACAATTATATACACAATAAACAAACTTAACTCTAAGGAACTTGAAGCTGAAACAACCTTCAATGGACTTAAAATAGGATACGTATTTACAAGTACACCATAAAACAAAAATCGGGATGTTAAACATCCCGATTTTTTTATTGCATTTTTTTATAGCTTGCCTGCATTGTAGTACCCCTCCCAACTTCAGACGAAAGCACCCTTATCTTTCCCTTGTGGTATTCTTCAACAATACGTTTGGTTAACGATAGTCCTAACCCCCACCCTCTTCGTTTCGTAGTAAAACCGGGTTCGAATATCTTTTTGAATTGCGACTTAGGAATACCTTTGCCTGTATCGCTAACTTTTATTTTGATAAAATTTTCATTCTCACTAATAATCAAATCAAGCCTGCCTTTGCCTTTCATAGCATCTATAGCATTCTTTACAAGGTTTTCTATCGTCCAGCTATGTAGTTCAGGATTAATCATCACCTTAACAGGATGATTGGGCGACATAAAAAAGAACTCCACCTGTTTAGATGCCCTTGATCGTAAATATTCAAAAGATCTTTCTGTTTCAGCAATTATGTCCATTTCCTCTAAAACAGGTTCCGACCCTACTTTACTGAAACGATCAGCAATAATCTGTAACCTGTTTACGTCTTTTTCTATCTCAGTAATTGTAGTTTCATCTACATTATCAGCTTTCATAATTTCAATCCAACCAAGAAGAGAAGATAATGGAGTACCTATCTGGTGGGCAGTTTCTTTAGCCATACCGGCCCATAATCTGTTTTGGGTAGCCATTTTGCTCGCACGGTAAAAAATAAACACTATTGCCGCAAAGAGGAATACAATAATAACCAAAGTAATAGGATAATATTTCAGGTTATTAAGCAATTGAGAACTGCCGTAATATAATATAGGATTATTGTGTTTGCCAACATGCATTTTTATAAAAGTTCCTGCTTGCTTTAACTCATTAAGATAAGCTATTTTACGAACAGAATCAATTTCAACAGCATTAGGCAGGTTTTTAACGTCTGTTATCCTTCCCTCACTATCAGTTATTATAATTGGCACAGTACTGTTGCTTTGCAATATTTGGAAAGGCAGCTCAAGATCAACATTCGTATCTGTGTTATTAATCATACTATAGGCCTGAGCCAATAGTTCTACCTTTTTTCTTTCATCATTTTTGAAAATATTGAAAAAATTATAAGTATTCCAAAGTATAGAGAGTACTATAAAAAAAGAAGCAGCGATAATTATCCAACGGCTTATGTTCCTTTTATCTGAAAATTGCATACAGTAGTATTTGTGGTTTAAAGATAGTAAAGTTGGCGTTGGTTTACAATAAACGGCCAGGCACAGCATTTATTTTATTAACACCTTCGTTAAAACTATATGCCGATAGTTCAGAAAAAGTATCTTTGCACAAACAAAAAAGCAACCATGCTCACTATAGATCCTAAAGAACTTACAACTCCAAAGCTTCACGGTTATCTTCAAAGCTCAGTAGGCCCAAGGCCTATAGCATTAGCCTCAACGTTAGACGGTAATAATGTACCTAACCTGTCGCCATTCAGCTTTTTCAATATATTCAGTTCAAACCCGCCTATCCTTATATTTTCGCCGTCACGAAGGGTACGGGACAATACCATAAAACATACGCTTATGAACGCCGAACTTAATCGTGAGGTAGTTATAAACGTAGTAAACTACGCTATGGTAGAGCAAATATCGTTAGCCAGTACAGAGTATGCTGCCGGTATAAACGAGTTCGACAAATCAGGACTTACCATGATACCTTCGCATACTGTAAAGCCATATAGGGTTAAAGAAGCACCTGTGCAATTTGAATGCCGTGTAAACCAGATTATCCCTTTGGGAACAGAAGGCGGCGCAGGAAATTTAATTCTTTGTGAAATACTGAAAATGCATATTGACGAAAACGTATTAGATGCTAACGGAAGTATAGACCAACACAAGATTGACCTTGTATCAAGGCTTGGAGGCAACTGGTATTCACGTAGTTCTGAAGGGCTTTTTGAAGTAGAAAAACCGCTGACAACACTGGGCATAGGCGTTGACGCCATCCCTGCTTATATAAAAGAGAGTGGTATATTTAATGGCAACGATCTTGGAAAATTAGGTAACACAGAAACTTTGCCTACTGACGAAGAAGTTGCTATATTTGTAAAAGAGAGCTTTGAGGTAAAAGGCATTTTAAGTGCTGATGATGAAAGTAAAAAGCTCTTAAAAGCCAAGGAATACCTTGACAATAATGAAGTTATAGCCGCATGGAAAGTGCTGCTTGCCAAAAAAGATTTTTAGATTTATTAACGATAGCTGCCATCCGGCAGAAAATAACAAACAAACATTATGGAAGTTTCAGGAAGAATTAAGATGATCGATGACACCAAGGCTTTTGGAGCTAACGGTTTCAGAAAAAGAGAAGTGGTAGTTACTACAGATGAGCAGTACCCTCAGCACATTATGATAGAATTTACGCAGGACAAATGCGACCTGCTTAATAACTATACTGTAGGTGAGCCTGTAAAAGTTTCCATAAACCTTAGAGGCAGGGAATGGGTAAACCCTCAGGGTGAAACAAAATACTTTAACTCTATCCAGGGCTGGAGAATAGAAAAAGCCGGAGCAGAAGCTCCGCAACAAGGGTATCAGCAAGCTCCTCAGGGCTACAATCAGGCACCACAAGGATATCAGCAGGCACCTCCTGCTAATAACGACCGTTTTGAGCCTGCAAACAACTTTAAAGAAGAAGAACACGACGATTTACCGTTCTAAATAAAATTAAAACCGAAGCTAAGCTTCGGTTTTTTTTTATAACACTTCTACCTTTACCCTCATTTTAATTCCTTCTATAGGGTATCTTGTTAATTGCCATGGTGATGCATCATTACGCCTATCATAGGAAATAAATTCTCGTTTACTGTTTTTTTCAGACATGCAAACACCGTCTACTTCAAATTCAGCTTTGTTACCAATGTTTTTTGTAAGGTTTTTTATCCCTATAAATAATTTGCCATCACTTTTAATAGTAAGCTCTTTTAAATCAATCTCCATTTTACCCGAAAAGTCTTTGCTTACAAAGACTGTCTTTTTAGAATAGGAAAGCTTGTTGCCGGGTGTCTTGTCGTCGTTGACCTCAAAAAAAAGAAGCTCAACTTCGGCATCCTTAAAATCCGCAGTCTTAGCATCAAAAGCATTATTAAAAACATAAGTTATTGAATGCAGGTAACCAACCGGAAAATCGTCTATTAAGGTTACCATAGCCATATTATCCCTTAAATTTTCGTGGTGCGTGCAAAATGAGGATATGTATTGACTTTTTATTTTGACTTTCCTTTTTGAGATGTTCACAGTTTGAAGCTGTATGGTATCTTTAGTAAAGTCCTGAGCAGTTATCGCTGTACAAAACAGCAAACAAAAAAATACAATAAATCTATTCATCTTTTGATTTAGTTTACATTATAACGTCAGTAAAAGACTGTTATTATGCAAATAAAAAAGCGGAGAGCCGAACCACCAGCTCTCCGCGTACATTTAGCTAAACACAAACTATGTGGGTATACTTATTAAGTATTTATATCGTTTATAGCTTAAGGCTCTAATCGTTTACCTGTTTGTATCTGGCGCGAAAGTACAATTGTAACTCCGAAAATCCTTACGGAAAACCTCATTTTGGTGTTAAGTTATCATTATATATCAACAAAAATATTTCTTCATTTAATCTTTAATTTTTTCTCATTCATTTTATAAATTAAATTTGCAGTAAATCTCAATAATGTATTTTTTATCACGCGAATTATACTTCCCCCCTGTCGATAGCGCTTCTCCTGAAGGCATTGTTGCCATTGGCGGCGACCTGTCTTCTGAACGGCTATTATTAGCCTATAGAAGCGGCATATTTCCGTGGTTTGAAGATGACGAACCTATATTATGGTGGAGCCCTCCGGAAAGGATGGTTTTATTCTTAGACGAGCTTAAGGTTTCTAAAAGCATGCGCAATATTATAAACCGTGACATGTTTCGCATTACGTTTAATACCGCATTTAAGGAAGTAATAACCAACTGTCGTGATATTAAACGCGACGGGCAGCCCGGCACCTGGATAACAGACGACATGACTAAAGCATATTGCAGGCTTCATGAGTTAGGCATTGCCAAATCGGTAGAGGTATGGCAGGATAATGAACTTGTAGGCGGATTATATGGCATTGACCTGGGACACATCTTTTGTGGAGAAAGTATGTTCTCTAAAGTAAGTAATGCCAGTAAAATTGCATTTATAGCCTTAGCCAAACAGCTTGAGGCTGCTAATTACAGATTATTAGACTGCCAGGTGCACAACGACCATTTAGAAAGCCTTGGTGCAAGGGAAATACACAGGGAAGATTTCTTGGAGATACTTAAATTCTGATTAGTCATTGCGAACGCAGCGAAGCGCAGTGTGGCAATCTTAAAAAGATTGCTTCGTCGTTCCTCCTCGCAATGACGGACAAGACGCTATATAAAACAAAAAACCCATCACGCTAAGCGGATGGGTTTTGTATATGTAGGGGTAACTACTAAGCTTCGAATGGAACGATAGAAACAAAAGATTTGTTATTCGCTTTTTTCTGAAACTTCACTACTCCGGCAACTTTTGCATGTAAAGTATGATCTTTACCCATGTAAACGTTTTCACCCGGGTTGTGTTTAGAACCACGTTGTCTTATGATAATATTGCCAGCAATAGCAGCCTGGCCACCATAAATCTTAACGCCTAGACGTTTCGATTCTGATTCCCTACCATTCTTGGAACTACCGACACCTTTCTTGTGAGCCATGATGTTTTGTTTTTAAATGTTAGTTTAATTATTCCTCTGTAGCTTCCGCTTTCTTAGCTGCCGCTTTTTTCTTTGGTGCTGCACCAGCTCCGATAATACCAGAGATTTGGATTTGCGTTAAAGATTGACGGTGACCGTTTTTCTTTTTGTAACCTTTTCTTCTTTTCTTTTTGAAGACGATTACTTTTTCACCTTTTAAGTGCTGAAGCACTTTAGCTTCTACTGAAGCACCTTCTATAGCCGGGGCGCCTATAGTTACAGTTCCGTTGTCATCAAGTAAAAGAACTTTTGCAAATGAAATTGCATCTCCTTCTTTAGCTTCAAGACGGTGAACATA
>Ga0157370_10001638_pt1 | contig 27629 bp, 21 predicted proteins | sample C35metaG_FD_113463 | JGI IMG/M metagenome (GOLD analysis project Ga0157370, IMG submission 113463) | Corn rhizosphere microbial communities from Kellogg Biological Station, Michigan, USA - C3-5 metaG | ecosystem: Host-associated > Plants > Roots > Rhizosphere > Soil | place: USA: Michigan...
AAATTTTAAAACAAAAAAAAAAAAAAAAAAATTAATCCCCTATTTTTCATCGCTTTTATTAATCTCGCATTACGTCTGTCCGCTCTCGAATTCTGAAGCGATATTACAGCCCATATTGCAGCAGGCAACCAGCCAATTAAAGTAAGCTGTAAAATTAAACAAAGTAAAGCCGTCAAAATTTTACCTCTTAATAGAAAGGAGATACATGGGAAAAATATTGCTATAAGTGTCATCATTTTATATGGTTTGATTATATGTCGTAAATCTTGTAATTTGTTACTTAGTATCTCACCGTAATGTAAAATTATCTGAATCTCAGAAAAACAAAATATTATCAAAACAACACAATACTCTAATCACTCTTTCTACGTTTCTAATTCAGTTATAAATCTTTAGCTTAATCAATGATTTTACTTTTTTTATGGGTAAATTATTTTCTTTGCAAATAGTTCCAAAAAAATTTTCACAATTCAAAAAACACCTTATCTTTGCACTCGCAATCAGAAAATGGTAGCAGCATACTGGAGAAATGGCAGAGCGGTCGAATGCGGCAGTCTTGAAAACTGTTGACTGTAACAGGTCCGGGGGTTCGAATCCCTCTTTCTCCGCCAGATGGAGTTTCAGAAGAAATTCTAAAAGTCAAATCCTTTAAATCTTACGATTTAAAGGATTTTTTTTATTGCTTTTAATAGAAAATATACTGTTTTCACAGAACCGACAAAACTTTTACAAAGGCAACCTAAGAAGCTTTAAAACAACTGTAAAATAAAAACGGATGAGTAATTGACTCATCCGTTTTTATTTTTAATCACAAAGAAAACTGACTGCTCCTAATAAGGCTGCAACTTCATTGTCATTTGAAATGGAAACCTCAATTTTAAAACCAGATTCCTGAATTATTTTATTAAAGGAATGCAAAAACAAATCGCTTGCATTGGCTATTTTTCCACCAATAATAATATGATCTGCTGTAAAGTTGGCAATCCATGGAATTGCGACTGTTGCTAAGTCCTCTCCCATTCTTTCAAATACTTGAATTGCCTGCTTATCTCCATTTTTCGCTAGATTGTAAAGTTCTAAACCATTATTAAGATCGCTACCACTTAATGATTTGTAATGTGATAAAAGACCTCTAACTGAAACATAATCTTCTGCAATTCCATCTTTATAAGATAGATTGTATATTTCGCCATCAGCGGGAACAGAATTACCCGAACTTATTGATGCTCCTTTGTCAATAAAACAAGCTCCTAATCCTGTGCCTAATGTTACAGCCATTACTTTTTTAGAAAGATTTTCCTGTTGTTTAAAAACTTCTCCTTTTCCAAAACAAACAGCGTCATTTTCAAAAAGAATTGGAAAATCTGCAGGAAAATCTAGAGTTTTTAAAAGCAATTCTCGAATGTTTAATCCGCAAAAATGTTCGTATTTAGACTGATCTTTAATCCAGCAAATTCCATTTTTATAATCAAATGGTCCAGGCATGCAAATTGCAATTCCGATAATATTTTTAATCTTAGAATTTTCTATTGCAGTGCTAATTACTTTTTTCCAGATACCCATAACCTCATCTGCAGGTCTATTCGAATCAAAAGATTCTTTACAGAGCGAAAAATCAAGAACTTTCATTTCTGCTTTATCAATAACCGCAGCTGTAATGTGCGTTCCTCCTATATCCAGCCCAATGGCGTATGATGTATTCATTTTTAATTCTTTAGCTTTAGTACTAGATATTTTTGTCTTTTAAAATTTGAGGGTAATGAATACTGGTATGTACAATCATTTCGCCAAATAATGTATTCGCCCAAGCAAACCATTTACGAGTAAACTTGTTTACATCGTCTTTATGAAATGATTCGTGCATAAATCCAGTATCGGCATTTGTTTGTATTAAATTGCTGATGCAGTTTTTTATTTCTTTTTCGTCTACACTTGTAATGGCTCTCAAAACAATACTCATTGGCCAAATCGTATCTACTCCTGTGTGCGGACCACCAATACCTTCTCCTGCTTTTCCTTTATAAAAAAATGGATTATTCTCAGACAGTACTACTTTTCTTGTATTCAGATATAAAGGATCATTTGGAGCAATAGCACCTAAATACGGCAATGATAATAATGACGGTACATTGGCATCGTCCATCATGTGGAAACTGCCGTATCCGTTTACTTCAAAAGCTATAATTTTTCCGAATTTTGGGTGATTGATAATTCCGTGTTCATTAAGACCCTTCTGAACCTCATCTCTTAATTTTGTGACTTTCGCAACTAAATCATTATCCTTTAAGGCTGGAAGAGAGAAAATTTCAATTAGATAGCCCAATATTTCAATCGCAAACATATTACTCGGAATCAGATAACCGAATAAAGTAGAATCGTCGCTTGGCCTGAAAGTTGAAACTATTAATCCGCAAGGTTTTACAGGATAACCATAACCTCCTAACGGAACGCCGTCTGTTGCCCACGCCGTCTGACGCTGAAAACTATAAGGTCCGCCTTTGCCATCCATTCGCTGCTGTTCTTTAAAAGTCTGCAGGATTAAAAGCATCGCTTCTTTCCATTTTGCATCAAACAAACTGATGTCTCCTGTTGCTTTCCAATATCCATGCGCTAATCGAACGGGATAACACAAACTGTCAATTTCCCATTTTCTTTCATGAATTCCGGGCTGCATTTTAGTAAGGTCATTTTTCCACTCGCTTTCTTTTGTAAAATCTTTATAAAAGGCATTTGCATACGGATCCAAAAGAATGCATTTCGCTTGACGATTAATTACTCCTTTTACCAGTTCTGCCAGTTTTGGATCTTCTTTTACAAACGGAATATACGGCCAGATCTGCGCTGTACTGTCTCTTAACCACATGGCATCAATATCTCCTGTAATTACGTAGGTATCTGGCTTTCCATCGATAATTTCAAAATCGACAGTAGTATCTAAAGTGTTTGGAAAACAGTTTTCAAATATCCATGCCAGTTCTGGATTGGCAATTTGTTTTTTAATGCGCACGATAGCGGCTTCAATTGCTTTACTCGTAAATTTTCTTTCGGCAACGGGAGGCCTTTTTGAAACAAAATCTTTTAGTGGAAACTGAAAAGTATCTGAATTAAATCCGAAAGCTTCTGTCTGAAGTGCCAGTAATCCTGCTGAAAAAATGCCTGCATTTCTTATAAATTTTCTACGTGACTGCATATATTTTTATTTTGAAGTTGAATAAGAATATGGGAATGCTTCTTTTGTTGTACCTCTTTTAAAATTTGGAGAATTGATCATATCAAAATTTAATTCTCCTCCTTTTAATACATCAAAATGATTGATATAATTTTTAAAATAAAGAGCATTATTCCATTTTAATTCGTTTACATATTTGTTAGTTTCTGAATTATTAGGCGCATTGATAATAAACTGCTTTCCGTTTTCTAACTGTAAAGTTGTTTTCTTAAACAAAGGCGCTCCCAAAACATATTCTTCTGTTCCTGGACAAACTGGATAGAATCCCATGGCTGAGAAAATATACCAAGCAGAAGTTTGTCCGTTATCTTCATCTCCGCAATAACCATCTGGAGTAGGCTTGTATAAACGATTCATGACTTCTCTTGACCAATATTGTGTTTTCCAAGGCTCTCCTGCATAATTGTACAAATAAATCATGTGCTGAATTGGCTGGTTTCCATGAGCATATTGTCCCATATTCATAATTTGCATTTCGCGAATTTCATGAATAACGGCTCCATAATAACTGTCATCAAAAACGGGAGGCATTGTAAATACTGCATCTAATTTCGCTGTGAAATTTTTCTCTCCTCCCATTAAATCAATCAAGCCCTGAATATCATGAAAAACACTCCAACTGTAATGCCAGCTGTTTCCTTCAGTAAAGGCATCTCCCCATTTAAACGGATTAAAATTACGGGGGAAACTTCCGTCTTTATTTCGTCCGCTCATTAATCCAATTTCCGAATTGTAGAGTTTTTTATAATTCAGCATTCGTTTTTCAAAAATGCTGATTTCCTTTTTCGGGCGATTTAATGCTTTTGCCAATTTCCAAATCGCAAAATCATCATAGGCATATTCAAGTGTTCTAGCCGCATTTTCATTAATCTTCACGTCATACGGAACATACCCAAGAGTATTGTAATATTGAACTCCTTTTCTGCCCACAGCATCCATTGGCCCTTCATTATTGGCTCCGTGCAGCAAAGCTTCGTATAAAGTATTGATATCATAGCCGCGTAATCCTTTCATGTAAGCATCTGAAACTACAGAAGCAGAATTATTTCCTACCATTACATTTCTAAAACCTGGGCTTGACCATTCTGGAAGAAATCCGCCTTCTTTATAATCGTTTATTAAACCTTCCTGCATTTCTTTGTTTATAGAAGGATAAACGAGATTTAACAGAGGATATAAAGCACGGAAAGTATCCCAAAATCCCGTTCCCGCATACATATAGCCTTGCAACACTTTTCCGTTGTATGGACTGTAGTGCACAATTTTTCCGTCTTTATCAATTTCATATTGTTTTTGAGGAAAACAAACTGTACGGTATAAACAAGAATAAAAAGTCTTTAACTGATCGGTATTATTATCTTCTACAGCAATTTTCCCTAGAACTTTATTCCATTCGGCCTTAGATTGCGAAACTGTTTCTTCAAAAGTCGATGTACCTAATTCGTTTTTTAGGTTCAATTCTGCCTGTTCTGGACTTATAAAAGAAGATGCTATTCTAACATTTACTTTTTCTCCTTTATTAGTTTTAAATCCGATAACTGCTCCTACATGATTTCCTTGAGCTTCTATTTTATCAGCGGTTAAATCTTTATCCAACCAAGTCAAATTACTTTCAAACTTTTTATCAAATTCTAATACAAAATAGTTCTTGAAATTTTGTGGAACCCCACCGCTATTTCGTGTTGTATAACCTATTATTTTATTCTCTGATGGAATTATTTTGATATAAGACCCCTTATCAAATGCATCGATCACAATAGAAGATTTTTCATTTTCGGGAAATGTAATCTGAAAATGTGCTGCTCTTTCTGTTGTTGTAATTTCGGTCGTAACGTCATGATCGGCCAAATAAACGCTGTAATAATACGGTTTTGAAACCTCAGCTTTATGGCTAAACCAGCTTGCTCTTTCGTCTTCGGCGAAAGCCAATTTACCCGTAACTGGCATAATCGAAAACTGACCGTAATCGTTCATCCAAGGCGAAGGCTGATGCGTCTGTTTAAATCCTCTAATTTTTTCTGCTGTATATGTATAAGCCCATCCATCGCCCATTTTGCCCGTTTGAGGAGTCCAGAAATTCATTCCCCACGGCCTGCAGATGGCGGGATACGTATTTCCGTTCGAAAGATTATGTAATGATTGTGTTCCCATTAATGGGTTTACATATTCTACAGGATCTAAAGCTTTTACCTGCGCGTTTAAAAAAAGACAGGATTGTAATATTCCTAAAAAAATTAAACTCTTTATTTTCATTTTTTTTTTTGCTTTATGCTTTAAGCCATAAGCTTTAAGCTTTTAATCTTTGTCTAAATACCTGCAAGGTTTTGAAAATCTCGCAGGAGCGTTGCTGAAAAATCTAAAATCTAAAATCAGAAATCTTAAATTATTGAGGCCTATCTTCTTTCTTAATCCCAAAAGTTGATGACGGTTTACTTCCCATAAATAATCTCAATTCTCCTCCCTTTACGATCATCTCTTGTGTGATATATGATTTTGTATATGGTTTTCCGTTATATTCTGCTTTTTGGATGTAGATGTTTGAAACACTGTTATTAACCGCATTTATTGTAAATGAAATGCCTTTTTTATGATGAATTACAGCACTGTTTACTAACGGACTTCCCAGAACATAAATTCCGTTTGCAGGATTAACCGAATAGAATCCCATAGAAGATAAAATATACCAAGCCGACATTTGTCCTAAATCTTCGTTCCCACACAATCCGTCTGGTTTTACAGAATAAAATTTATCGTCGATTTCACGAATTAATTTCGCTGTTTTCCAAGGCTGTCCAGCATAAGCGTACAAATACGGAATATGATGATTTGGTTCATTTCCATGAGCATACTGACCTATTAAACCGCTAATATCCGGCGAAACATCCTCACCTTCTACTTTATCTGTCAGTAAGAAAAGTGAATCTAGTTTTGCAATAAATTTATCTTCACTGCCAAATAAATCAATTAAACCGTACGGATCTTGCGGAACCAGCCAAGTGTACTGCCACGCATTTCCTTCGACATAATCGTCTTTTCGATGTGCTGAAGAAAGCGGATTAAACGGTGTCCTCCAATTTCCATTGCTCAATTTACCGCGCATAAAAGTGGTTTCTTTATCAAAATACAGTTTGTATAAATTGGCTCTTTTGGTAAAATAAGTATAATCGTCTGTTTTGTTTAAAGCTTTTGCCATCAAAGCAATACAATAATCATCGATAGCATATTCTAAAGCATTCCCTACAGATTCCAGCATTTTATCGGCAGGAATATATTCTAATCTCTGAACATAATCCATTCCGTCACGCGTTTGCATTGCCGTTTTTTTGATGGCTTCATAGGCTAAATTGACATCGTAATCTCGATATCCTTTTAAATAAGCATCGACGATAACGGCAATAGAATGATTTCCATTCATTGTATTGGTTTCGTTACCCATTAAATGCCAGACTGGCAATCTGCCCTGCTGTTGATAAATCGCTAAAAACGACTTTACAATATCATTGATTTTTTCAGGCTGTGTAATGGTGTATAATGGATGCAGTCCACGGTAAGTATCCCAAAGTGAAAAAGTGGTGTAGTTGGTAAAATTGGCTTTTTCATATACTTTTTTGTCTGTTCCTCTATAATCTCCATTAGCATCGTTAAAAATACAAGGGGCAAACATGGTGTGGTACAATGAAGTATAAAAAACTTTCATTGTTTTCTCGTCTCCTTTTATCTGAATTTTATTAAGTTCCTTGTTCCATTTTGAATCTGCCAGTTTTACAATAGCTTCAAAATCCCAATCAGGAATTTCTGCTTTTATATTGGCAGATGCATTTTCTGCACTTACTGGAGAAATTCCGACTTTTACCAGAATTTGTTTGTTTTTTAAAGTTTTAAAATCTAAAACCGCTTTTATTTTTAAGCCTTCTCCTTGCGTTCCTCTTATCACAGCTGTACTGTCATAAACCATCATATTGGTGATTGGTTCAGAAAATTCCATTGCAAAATAAATACGCTGATCTGAAGCCCAGCCTGCAGAATAGCGATATCCTTCAATTTTGGTTTCGCTTATTTTTTTGATGAAAGTTTTTACGGGTCTGTCCCAGCCAATTCCGTCCGCCAGATCAATTAAAATATGTGAATCGTTTGTGTTTTCGAAAGTATATTTATGAAAACCAACTCTTTCGCTGGCTGTTAATTCGGCCTTGACCTTATATTTATCCAATAAAACGCTGTAATATCCTGGTTTAGTCACTTCGTTTTTATGAGAGAAATAAGAGCCGTAACCGTTTATCATATCTTCTTTTGTCCCTTTTGTCAAACCTACTTTTCCGCTGACAGGAAGCACCAAAATATCATTTAAATCGCCAATTCCAGTTCCGCTTAAATGCGTGTGTGTGAAACCCAAAATGGTATTACTGGCATAATTGTAACCGCTGCACCAGTCCCATCCTTCAAAAATATTTACCGGACCTAACTGCACCGCTCCAAAAGGAACATTTGCACCTACAAATACGTGACCATGACCCGCCGAACCAATAAGCGGATCTACATATTTTGTATAATTTATATCGGTTTGTTTTCCTTTTTTTTGCTGTGAAATTGCCGGATTAGCAAAAAATAAATTTAATGCCAAGACACCGCTTAATAGTATTCTCATATTTTATTTTTTAATTCTGTGTGTTAGACGCAATACAGTGCGTCTCTACGAAACCTTTGTCCCTTTGTCCCTTTGTATCTCTGAACCTTTGAACCTCTATTTATATCTTTCCAAAACCTCAAACAAAGAATAAATTTTAATTTCTGGTTTTGTTATTTTCCCTTCAAACGAAATTGTTTTTTCTTCTCCTGATTTTAAATCAAAATAATTATCGCTCCATTTTCCATTATATCCTTTCATCGAAATGCAAACGTATTTTGCCATTTTCTGAGCTTTTATGATTATGTTATTTCCTTTTATTTCCCAGCTGATTTTTGGATCTTCCAGTTGCAAATCTTTCGGATGTGTAAAATCAGTTTCTGGTTTTATGTCATCTCTGTACGCTTCCTTAATAGCATACCAGGCTGCTTTTGGCTGTCGGTTATTATAATCAGTAATACTCCAGCTTGCTACTGGCCAGCAATCATTTAACTGCCAAACTAAAGTTCCCATATTGTAAGGCGCTTTCGAACGATGAATTCCAACAATATTTTTGATTGAATAATAATGCAGACACTGACTCAAATAGGCATAATCTTCCAAGTTCATCTTTTTTATTTTAGTGGCATCGATGAAATATTTACCTAAATAGGAATCTAATTTCTCAAAACCTTTGCCCGCTTTTAAATGTACTTTTAGTATATCTGAATATAAATGAAGGTCTTCTGGAGAAGTAAAACTTTCAATTGAAGCATAATTCGGTAAAGACAGCATTCCGTATTCGCTCACAAAACGTCCTGTTTTTTTCTGAACGGCTTCAATATCCTCCAATCCCCACCAAATTCCCCAATAGTGGCTGTCTCCTTCGGTTACACTTTTTGCTTTTGACCAATGATGTAAAGGCGACGAACTTAAATACGGACGTTTACCATCGACTTCTTTTACCCATTTCGGAATACTGTCATGAAATAAACGTGTATAATCTTTCCACAAACGGATTGAATCTTGTTTTGAAATTTTGAAACTTTTCATCCAGCCCCAATTTTTAAAGGCTTCATCAGATTCGTTGTTACCGCACCATAAAACGATGCTAGGATGATGGCGAAGTCGTTTTACCTGATACTGAACTTCTTTTTTTACATTATCAAAAAAGGCGTCATCTCCAGGAACCATTGTACCAGCGAACATAAAATCCTGCCAGACATTTATTCCGTATTTATCGCATAAATCGTAGAAGTAATCGTCTTCATAAATGCCTCCGCCCCAAACGCGAAGCATGTTCATATTGGCTTCTTTGGCAGATAAAACTATTTTTTCATATTCTTTTTTATTTACTCTAGAAAGAAAAGCGTCTGATGGAATATAATTGGCTCCTTTCATGTAAACTGGCTTTCCATCAATTTTAAAATAGAAAGATCTACCCAAACTATCTGGCTCTTGTATTAATTCAATCTTTCGATTTAAAACATAAGGTTTCTCAGGATTTTTTTTGTCATAAGATTCCAATCTTGGCGTTTTCCAGATTCCGCAAGTTGTAAATTTTGGTCCCCAATCCCAGCCAAAATGGTATTGTGCTTTGCGAATATAAGCACGCGGATTGTCTGGAATTACAAATGGATAATCTTTTTTAGCCAGCGAATCAACCACATTTTGTGCCGATTGAAATACGATTCGTAAGTCGTTACTTCCTGATTTCAAGACTTTTTTAACGTCAACTCGCCATTGACGAAACATATTATCCGCTTTTAAAACCAGCTGATTGTTTACATAAACAGATGCATAAGTATCTAATCCGTCAAAAACTAAATCTGTGTTTTTCTTTTTCAGCATATTTGCTGTGACCTGAAAAGTGGTTTCGTATTCCCAGTTTTTGCGTTCTATCCATTGCAGTTTTTTTTCGTTATCTCTGTAAAACGGATCTGGTATTAATTTACTGTTAAGCAAATCTGTATGAATTTCTCCTGGCACATGGGCTGGATACCATTTTTGTGTTTTTTCTTCACGGTATTTCCAATTATTTTTTAGATCAATATGCTGCGCAAAGGCAATTGATGTAAAAACTGCCATACACGAACACAATAGCCAATGAAGTCTTTTTTGATAGTTCATTTTACTGAGTAATATTTTATACCTTCTAAAATTACTAAAAAAGGTAAGTAATCTGGTTTTTTTGGCAGTTTTAGAGAAGGAAAGAACTGACCGCAGCATTCCTTCTCTTTAGAATTTATTCTTTGTTAGTAACTCTAAAATACAACTAGAAATATCTTCTTTACCACTGCCTTATACTATATTTTTGATTTTGATATGGTTCGTTTTTAAATTCAAAAAACTGAAATACACTTTAGGTATAGTTTTGAAATTTTTTAAAAACAGAAACTAAATCCATCTTTTTCAGCATAAACTATATTTGTTGTATGCGAAAAAAAAGCATTTGAATCTGTAAAATAACTTTTCAATACTTACACTTTCAGACGAATCAATTTTGATGATTTAAAAATAAGCCGGGCATGCTCAGTACCCGACTTATCTTAACTAACCAACCTAATTTAAAAATTATTTATCCCACCAGATTCTTGTGGTCATTAAATCTAAACCTTGACGTTGAATTGCTTCTTTATAATTAGCCTCGTTTGTAATAAGTTCTGACTGATCATAAATTAATCTTCTTGGAATTGTCCCTTTTGTTTCTCCAGTTGGATCATTAACAGGAACTAATACAGGATAACCCGTTCTTCTGTATTCTGAAAATGCTTCAAAACCATTAAACAGTAAAACAATCCATTTTTGAGTGATAATCTGTTCGATTTTTTCTGCTTCTGTTCCTGAAGCTTTAAAAGGATATGTCGTAATGTAAGTATTGTATTCTGCTGGTGAAACTGCTGGTACCTTATCTCCAAAAATGGTTAAGATATTCATAGCCGCTCTCACTCCATTTTCGTAATAAGTTTGAGCCGATCCGCCAACGTTCCATCCTTTTACCGCAGCTTCAGCCAATAAAAACTGAACCTCAGCATAAGACATAATCAATGTTGGAGCATCTAAACGCAATACTGTTGAAGTATTTGGATCTGAGAAAAGTTTTTTATCTCCTCCCGGAAATTCTTTTGCATCATTTGCCAAACCTTGCTGACTTGCAGGATTATTATCTCCTGTAGCTTCTAGTTTTGCATAAATTCTTAAACGAGGATCGTTTGTATTTTTCAATAAATCGATGAATGTTTTACTGAATTTAATGTTCGATTCTCCTCCGTTCAAATCGTTTCTCACCCAAGAAGAGGTGATTGGATTGGTTTTAACTCCAGCAGGACCTGCATCGTGTTTTAGAACCAAACTGTCATCATTTGAAGTAAAAACGCCTTTAGAATACGCTTTTTCTACAAATTCTTTTGCTTTTGCAGGATTTACTTTAGACAAACGCATTGCTACTCTTAACATTAAAGAGTTTGCCAATTTCTTCCATCTTGCAACATCACTTTGGTAATACAAATCGGCATTTCCAACAAAAGGTTTTCCAGCATCTAATGCTGTTCCCGCTTCATCCAATTCTTTTAAAAGATCATTGTAAATAGCTTCCTGTGTATCATATTTTGGAGAAAATACGTTTCCGTTGTATCCTTTTCCTGCTTCAAAATAAGGAACTTCACCATAAGTATCCGTTAATTTTTGGAACAAGAAAACTTTCATAATTCTGCAGGCCTGAATCATATTTGAATTCTCAGGAGTATTTTCAACTACAGATAATAACTGGAAAATCTGATTTAATCCTTTTCCGTAAGTTTCACCAAAAAGGGCAGCAGAATACTCTGAAGAATACGTGTATTTTGAACCTGGCCCTCCAAGTGAAGAAAACTGCTGTACAATTTGAGCTGCGTATAAATTGTTTCCTCTTGTGTTAGAGAAATCTTGTCCGTCAACATAAATCTCTGCAAGTGTAAACATTGATTTTACAGCAGGATCTGTTAAAGCATTTGGATTCTTATTCATTTCTTCGAATCCTTTATCGCATGAAGCTAATGTCATAGCACTAACAATTGCGACACAAAATATTTTGATATATCTATTTTTCATCTTTTTTAGTATTAGAATTTGACATTAAGGGCAAAACCATAGTTTCTTGTCAAAGGCATAGAAGCTCTCTCCATACCTTGAGCATTACTGTTTGAATAGTTTGACTCTGGATCGATATTTGGAACTTTGTCATAAATAGTCCATAAATTATGAGCTGAAAATGCTAAACTAACAGACTGGAATGGCGTTCTTTTTAAATATTCTTTTGGGAAATTATAAGCAAATGAAATTGCTCTAAGCTTCACAAAGTCAGCATCGTAAACAAAGTTTGATGTTACATCACTGTAGCTTCTCCAGTAATCGTATGCCGAAACTGTTGTGTTTACAGGGTTTCCGTTAACATCTGTACCGCTTACTGCAACTCCTGTTTCACGACCTGGAAGTGTGATTTCAGATAATCCATAACGTGTTCCTAACTGATTGGTAGCAGAATAGATTTCTCCTCCAAATTTAGCATCAACAAAAACAGAAAGAGTGAAATTTTTATATGAAAAATCATTTGAAAGTCCCATAGATGTTGGCGCAACACCTTGTCCCGCAATGATTAAATTTCCTCTTAAGAATTTTCCATTTGTATCTAACACAATGTTGCCATTTGCATCTCTTAAATAATCGTACGCTTTAATAACTCCAAAAGGCTGTCCTTTTTCTAAAACTACATTAGCTCTTCCATCTCTATTTCCTTCTAATGTTTTTGTTGTGATTTTATCAGAGAGATTTAAAACTTCACTATCGTTGTAAGCAAAATTATAACCTACGTTCCAAGAGAAATTTTCAGTCTTAACTGCTTTTACATTAATAGCAAACTCCACCCCTTTGTTTAGGATTTCTCCAACATTAATTTTTGTAGTTCTATATCCTGAAGCTTGAGAAACATCGGCATCTGTAATGTCATTTATTGTTTTCTTGCTGTAGAATGTTAAGTCTGTACTTACTCTGTTGTTGAAAAACGTGTTTTCAAAACCAAATTCGATTGTACTTACGTTATACGGTTTTAAAGTTCTATTCGGAATTGTTTCTCCATTTACACCCAAAATTGGCTGACCTAATGAATCTGTTTGTCCGTCTGGCGTAGTATAAGTCAATGCTAAAGCGTAAGCATCTGGTAATGCTCCTCCAACGTTACCCCAGCCTGCTCTAATTTTACCATACGAAATCCACTCAGGAAGACCTATAACTTCAGAATAAATAAAACTTGAACTTACAGAAGGATAAAAAGTGCTGTTATTTGCAGGATCTAAAGTGGAGAACCAATCCTCACGGCCTGTTAAACTTAAGAATAAGAAATCTTTGTATCCGATATCTGCTGAATAGAAAAGAGAGTTTACTTCACTTTCAGAAAATAATTTTTCAGTTTTATCTGGCTGTGTATTTCCGTAGAAATATTTGAACGGAACAATGAAGTTATTTCCTTTCATTTTAATACCGCTGTATCTATTATGCTGACGGTTTGCCCCAATAAAGGCATCCAATGAAAGGTCTTTAGCAATATCTCCTTTGTAGCCTAAAAAACCAGAAGCATTTACCTCAGAACGGGTTTCAATTCTGTTTTCAATAGATCCTCCTGGGTTGTAATTTATTCCAGTAGGCTCAATTTCAGTATATTCATAATTGATATCATCAATACCAATAACAGCTTTAGCATAAATTTTATCTGTAATGTTATAATTTACTTTTGCAGAACCAATAAAACGCTTTCTAAGATCGTCATTTAAAGGAGATTTCGTAGCAAAATATGGGTTTGTATGATATACATTGGCTCCTAAAAAGTCTTCTTCACCACCGTTTGCATCATAAGGATTGCTTATCCATCTGATATCTGTTCCTGGAGTCATGAAAGTCGTTGGGAAAGATGGGTTTCTTGGTGAGTCATTTAAATATGGACGATTATGACTTTTCTCCGAAATATACTGAGCATTACTCTCTATACTGATTTTTTTATTTGGAGCCGAATTTAAACTCAAAGCCACGTTGTTTCTACCAAAAGTAGTTTCTGGCAAAATAGATTCATCTTTAGTATTTCCAAAAGATAATCTAAAGTTTGTTGATTCATTTCCTCCAGAAATTGCTAGAGTATTACTGAAAGAATATCCTGTTCTGTAGAAATTCTCCACATTATCTTTTCCGTAAGCCCGATAAGGTCTAGTTTTACCGTCAAGAGATAATGAAGGTGTTCCGTCATATTTATCTCCCCATGCAAAATAGTAGGAATCTCTAAGTTCTTGTAAATTGGTAAATCTAGTTGGAACACCGCTTGCATTTGGAGCTCCGGCACCATATTGATCTTGCCATTTTAAAAGGCTAGCAGGTGTATTGAAAGTAGAATTTGTACTGAAGTCTACACCAATTCCTGATCCGTTTTTCCCTTTTTTAGTTGTAATTAAGATAACACCATTTGATCCTCTGTACCCATAAAGCGCAGAAGCGGCACTACCTTTTAAGACAGACATCGAAGCAATATCATCTGGATTGAAAGAAGACATACCATCACCTTTATCGGCCCCACCCCACATTCCAGCATTTCCCTGCTGAGTATTGTCAATCGGAATTCCATCTACCACATATAAAGGCTGGTTAAGTCCAGACGCAGAAGTTGCTCCACGAATTACAACACGGCTCGAACCAGAAGGTCCTGTAACTGGTGCAGAAACGTTTACTCCGGCAATTTTACCTTGAAGTGCATTTCCTAAGTTAATTTCCTTATTTTTTGTCAGGTCCTCGCCTTTTAATTCTCCTACGGCGTAACCTAGACTTTTCTTTTGTTTTTTAACTCCGAATGAAGTTACTACAACATCTTTTAATTCCTGTGTGTTTTCAATTAATACAACAGAAACTCTGCTTTCGTTTTCCTGAAGTACCACCTGTTTTGACTGAAATCCCATCGAGGATACATTAAGAGTGACTTTCCCTTCAGGAACATTCATTTTAAAACGCCCTTCGGCATCTGTAACAGCACTAAATGGTTTTCCTTGAACTTCGATTGACGCAGCAACAATTCCCTTGTTTTCTGCATCTGTAACTATGCCGGTTATTAATCGATTTTGCGCGGCAGCACTTAAACTGCTAAGCAATATCACTCCTAACACTGCTAATATTCGTCTCATAAGCTTTTTGTTTTGGTTATTGGTTTTGACTCGTTTTGTTGATTTGTGTTTGTTTTTAAATAATTAATAAAAAATTGTACTCTGTTTGCAATATCATAATAAACAACTGTTTAAGGCTGCAGTTGATTTTTAGTTTTTTACTAAATCGTTTTAGCAAAATGATTAAAAAAAAAGTCCTCACCTTTTTTTAAATTTTTTAAACCGATTCTCTTACGATCAAAGTTCCTTTCTCGAGAACCTTTTCTATTTTGAAATCATCAAAGTTTGTCATCTGATTCATTAAGAGCTGAATTGATTTTACCGCTATATCCTCTATTGGCTGCGCAATAACAGTTATTGTTGGTGTATGAAGTTTGAAACTGTCGTGATCATCGAAACTGATAACCGAAATGTCTTCTGGAATTTTGTATTTTAAAGCCCTAAAAGCCTGAAGTCCTGCTAGTCCGAGGTAATTTGCTAAAAACAGAACTGCATCTATCTCTTTATTTTTATTAAAAAAGTCTATGATTGCTTCAATTCTGCTTTGTTCACTAGCATGGTAATCTAGATGCAGCGTATAATTCTCGTTGTAAATACCTTCTTCTTTTAACGCTTCAACATATCCCTTTTCTCTCAGCTTCATCTGGATCATACCAGATTTATTATTAACGACAGCTATATTTTTGCGTCCCTTGTTCATCAAGAATTTAGCAGCCGAGTAAGATCCTTCGTAGTTATCCATTACAACATGACTTACTTTTTGATTGGCAAAATACCTATCGATTAGTACAACTGGTTTTTGTAATTTTAAAAGATGACTGATTGTTTTCTCTAAATTTCGGGTTGGAGTAATAATAAACCCTTCTACATTGGCTTGCAAAAGACTTTCTATCAATTCTTCCGAACGATTATTATCATCTCCTGTACTGCAGTAAAAAACCCTGTAATCAATATTTTTGGCTTCGTCTTCAATAACTCTTGCCAGATCTGCAAAAAACTGGTTCGATATATCTTCAACAATAAGTCCGATTGATCTTGTTTTTCCTGTTCGCAAACTGCTGGCGATCATGCTTGGTTTATAGTGCAGTTTTTGCGCCACATCCTGAACTTTTTTGATTACAGTGGGGCTGATAGCCATTTTTTCGCCTTTGCCGTTGATAACAAAAGACACAGTAGAAATCGAAACTTCTGCCTGTTTCGCAATATCTCTAATTGTAATCTTTTTCATCGGGTAATAAATTTATATTTGAATATTTTAGTACATCGCAAATATATGTAAGCAAAACTTACAAAAACGTTTTAGTAAAATTTTTTTTCAACAAATCTCTTTTTTAAGCTTAAAATTAAATGGAATATTCAGTAAATACTATATTTTACCAAGTTATTGTCATTCTGACTTTTAATGTAGATTTTATGAATTTTTATATGGATTTAATCTAATTTGGATAAGATTGTTGCCCATTTTTAAACTTAAATATTCTAAAAAAAAAGACTCAAACTTTCTAAAATATTGGAGAGTATTTCATTTTTAGAAAAAGCAAACTTCAAAAAAAAAGCCTTTGAACATTATTTTAGTTCAAAGGCTTTTTTTTCATTTATAATCAAAACTTACATCATGGTATTAATCCTAATACTTGCTTTTATAAGTGCCAATGCAGAGATTTTAGAAATATGAATATCTTTAGGCTGGTGATGGGAATTCTGACTTACCAATTTTACAAAATCAGATCCTTGTTCTGATTTTTGAACATATTTTACAGTAATATATTCTTCCCAATCATTCAGCTTTACACTTAAAAGATACATTTCTCCAAAAAAGATATTTTCAAATTCAGTTTCTTTATACAAAATAATATCACCAGACTTCAATAAAGGATACATACTATCTCCAGTTACAGAAATTGCTCCGTCACATTTTGGAAGATTCGGAATTTTTATGGTATCTAGAATTCTTTGTGGTTCACCACTGCTAAACAATTCCCTTAAACCCGCTACTGCTTCCAAATCATATAATGGTATCTCCTGACTAACATGCGTGGGATCAACTGTTTTTCTATCATTATTCATAATCATTACACTTGTATTTTCTTCCTTAATCATTGGCCCATTCCCTGTTAAAAGCCACTCAGAATTAATCTCTGGATAGTAATGTAATATTTTACACGCTTTGTCAGTTCCCATATTACTGCTATTATCCAAAAACTTATTAGAAAACCCTAAATCATTACAAAATTTATACTTACTAATCCCTTTATAATCAAGATACTCTCTCATTCTTTCCGTTGAACCCATAAAAAGATGTATTTTTTTACGTTAAAAATTTGGTTTAATGTATTATTTTACATTATATTTGCAAAGTAAAGAAAAATAAATTTTAAAAACAACAGAAACGTTAACAAATTTACATTTCAAATAATAAACAAACAAACCTTAAATACTAAATAAACAACTGATTAAAAACAAATTACAATACAATTAAATAGTTCAAAAACAGCATACAAACCACTACGGGCAATAGGAATAAAACTACGAATTAAATGTATTATTAATCACTAATTAAAAAATAAATATTAATTTTTTACTCAAATCAATAAAAATGGAAACAAATCAAATCAAGGAAAAAATTCAAGAGCTGGAGCATTGGCTGATTGAAAATCCGAACAGCTCCGAGAGAGCTTTAATAGAATCTGACATTAAAAAATTACGAACCTTATTAGAAAAAAATCATGAGTAGAAATCAAATCGAAGCAAGAATTGCACAATTGTATCTGGCACTTCAATATTGTTCAGAGCGAAACAAAACTTTCACGGCAGGTGAAAGAATATGTATTAATCAAGAACGTTTTCAATGGATGCATATTCTAGATAATGAAGCAGCTTCTCCCCGCCCAGTTTCACGAACCATTGAAAATAAACTAAAAGAGGTTTGGAGACTTTGTGCTCTCTATAATTTTAAACCTTATTACAGCGATCCTTTTCAAGAAGAAATTTTATTACAAAACTAAAAGCCAATTTATTATGAACACTCCTTCTACAAATACTATCAGCCAGACTATGGACTTAACTCAATTTTCAGCACAAGAACTAAAAGAAGCCTTAAATAGAATCGAAAATAAAAAAAATGAAGAGAGAGATGCTTATAAAAAACTGGTTGCCGAAACGATTCCAAAAGCACTTTCCAGATTACAGGAAACTTCTGAAATGATGCAAAATGCTAAAACTGAAACTTTCAGGCTGTTTGAAACTATTTTGGATTTAAAGAATCAGGTTTATGGTTTTAAAGAAAAACAAATGTCTCATACCTTCTCAAATGATAAAGAAGAAATTACGATTGGGTATCGCATTAACGAAGGCTGGGATGATACTGTAACTATTGGAATTGAAAAAGTACAGAATTACATTTCATCGCTTTCTACTAGCAAAGAAACAGCATCATTAGTAAAAATTGTTTTTAACCTCTTAAAAAAGGATGCTAAAGGAAATCTAAAAGGTTCCCGAGTTCTGGAACTTCAGAAACTAACAAAAGAATTTAATAATGAAGAATTTACAGATGGTGTTGAAATTATCGCTTCGTCTTTTAAGCCTGTTCGTTCAAGCTGGTTTATTGAGGCAAGCCGAATTGACGAAAATGGCGTAAGAACGAATATTCCGCTATCGATGTCTTCTGTAGATTTTTTACAAGGCTATGCTTTTGATTTCTTTAACCAGCAAAACAACCAAAACCATGCAGCTTAATCACGACATTTATTTATCACTGCTATTAACTATCCTGTTAATTCTAACCAATTTAAAGCCTATACTTTTATTTAGAGAATGGTTTTATTTCAAATTAAAAACAACTTTTAAACAATACCTGAATGAGCGTAAAAATAAAGCCAATTATAGATCACGAAAGCTACAAAGTAAATGAACATACGATCTTTAAAGACGGACTCGGGAACTGGAATTGCAATAATGACTTATCCAAAAAAGAACGTCTGGCTTTTAATCAGTACGAAAGTATTGTAATCAAAAATCCGAGATTCAAAAAACACACAACAGCCACTTATAAAGGCTAAAACGATCTTCAAACCTGCAGCCGAAAAAAGCAGGTAAATAAAAATGGTTCCTGTTTCTTCTTCTTTCTGAAGAGAACCAGGAACCGACAAACGGGCGATTTCTGCCCTTATAATAAACAGCCAAAACGCATTCTTTCTATTGGAATCCAAACCTAAAAAGGTTTTGGAAACAGGATTGTCATGCGAAGTTTGCTGACCTAGATTGTTAAATAAATCTTTAACAAATACAACCTCAGAACGAGGTTCAATATAAAATGGCATCGGGAAGTAAAAACCATTTACTGAATAGGATCAAATGGTTTGGCTGTCTTAAATATGATGTCTTTATAATTCAAACTATTAACTCTTTTAAACTTCGTTCTTCTTACAACTTTTTCTTTTTTCTATCATTCAAAATACTATCTCTCATGCCTATATCCTCAAACAGAAGTCTCGGAATTCAAAAAAATAAATTAATGCGTTACAAACTCATTAAAGAACTGTATCAAAAACACAAAACGGAAGATATTCCAACTACTGTTGTGTGGCGTAAATACGTCTATCCGGTTTATCCGATTTCTAGAACTACTTTGTACGAAATCCTCTGTACACCTATCACTTCTGAACTAAAAAAAATCGAAGAACTTATGAGCAATCAGGAAAGGTCTTCTTAATTCATATTAAAGAACAAAATCATTCTTTTTTTAATCTTCAAAGCATCCTTATTGTGATGCAAAGATGAAGCATTTACTTCATCTAAAACGACTTCTGTTCGCTTTCCTTACAACTCTGTAAAGCCCTAGAATACAAATGTTCGCAGACCTTGCATTTGTTTTTTTTAGGGCTTTTTTCACCCAATCTTTGCAATCTCAAAAGGAAACAACCGCGCTCAAAAACTAGAAAAATTTCTAGTTAAGCTTCCTCTCTAAAACAACGCTAAAGCTGTTTTTGAACAAATCATTTTTAAACCCAACATTCAACATCAAATGGAACAGTTTCTATACCCCTCGCTAACGGCTTTTTTTGCCGCTTTTATTACCTGGTTTTTCTCTATGCGAAAATCACTGGCACAAGATCGTGCCGCCGAACTCGACAACGCCGTAAGTGCCGTAAAATATTACCGTGATCTTCTCGACGACATTACTGCGAGACTTACAGCCGCAACAGAAACCATTAAAAAAATGGAAATACAGCACAAAGAACTAATGCTCATAAACCAGCAACTGGTTGACGAATTACAAAAATTTAAACAGCTTAACGGAAAAACATCATGACACTTGCCCAAAAAACTTTAGAAATCGCCACCGCTCAAATTGGTGTCGAAGAAATGCCAAGAAACAGTAACGCAGGCCCCGAAGTCGAAATTTATTTAAGAAGCGTCGGACTTGGTAAAGGATATGCCTGGTGCATGGCTTTTATCTACTGGTGCGCACAGAAAGCTTCTCTTCAGATTAACGAAAAAAATCCTTTAAAGAAAACGGGAGGTGTTTTAGACCAATACAATTCGAGACCTCTTTTAGTAAAAAAGACACCTCAGCCTGGAGACGTATTTATCATGGATTTTAATAATGGTACTGGCCACGCCGGATTTGTCGAAAAGATTGCTGGAAACACTGTTTACACCATTGAAGGAAACACCAACGATTCTGGCGGAAGAGAAGGTTATAAAGTAGCCAGAAGAAAACGCGATATAAAAAGCATTAAAGGCTTTTTACGAATCTAAAAACAAAATTTTTAAACCAATCTTAATTATGAATAAAAAACCAAAATGTCTTGTTTTTTCTCTTTTCATCATTCTTCTCATGATTTCATGCCGAAGTCCGAAGCCAGTGCAAAACGAAAATAAAACCCAGACGATAACCATTACCGAAACCTTTCACGATACTGTTTTTAAAATTGCAAAAGACAGCAGTTCTTACAACGCATTACTGGAATGTCTTAACGGAAAAGTAGTTCTTAAAAATGTTATTCAAGCCGAACCAGGGCGTACATTAAAAAGCCCAAAGGTTCGTCTTGATAACAATAAACTCCAAGTCGACTGCAATCTTAAAGAACAGGAACTCTATGCACATTGGAAATCGAAACAAGTAAAAGATGTCCAAGAGAAGACGATCACCATTACCAAGTTTAGCAATCATCTCACTTTTTGGCAGAAAGCCCAGATTTGGCTAGGGAGATTACTGCTTCTTGTACTGCTTTTTTTGATTGGAAGATTCATCTCCAAAATCTATAAACCTGAATGGTTTAAATAAAAACTTTTAAAACTATACGCAAAATATGTCCGCACAATCTCATTTTTTTATAGAGTCAGGAGGATTTCCGCAGCAACAGGAGGCTCAAGGCTTTGGGCCAAAGTCTGAAACTGTTTTCAACCTGACTTCTCGATTTACTTTAGACGCTCCCAAAAAAGCCTTTTCAATCTGCAAAGGAGTTGTTTTAGTACAGCCTCAAAGTGGCAATAATGAAAAAGTAAATCTTATTCTCCGCCCTTACAAACAACCATTTCCTGGATTAAACATTAAATACTTTGTTTATAGAGGTTTGAGAAAAAGTGATTTTTTCAAAAAAAATCAAAATGGTACAGATGTTATTATTGAAAGTATTTCTTCAACTTCAGATTTCATTATTAAAATCAATAACGATTTTAATGATTTCTATGCTGAAAATACAGGGATTGAAAAACCCTCTTTCCTTGCTTCTTACATTGGTTATGACGATGAAGATGATGAATCTGTTTTAAAAACGCCATTGTCTGATTTCTTTTTTAAGGAGTCGAAATTTGAAACGAAAGATAATACTGAAGAAGAAAAGCATCCATTCGAACTTCCACTAATTGATAGTGGTAAAACGTTAGGAAATTTCGCAGAAGGTGTATGCGGAATTGATATCGTATTAAATTACGGCGATTACAAACATGATTTCGAAAATTCTGAATTTGATTTCGATTTGGAATACGGGCGTAAACCTTTTGCAGAAATTGTCACAGACGGTTCTACCGAATTTGAGAAAAAACTTCAGCGCGAACAAAGTACTCAATTTATTGATATTGCTGCTTTTTATGGTTTACATACAGCCGATGGCACTGTAACAGTAGATACTTCTGGAACCAAAACAAAGAAAACAGGAAATGCCATTTACAGCGATGTCATTAACAAGTTTGCAACCAAAAACAATTGGTACATCTACATTCAAAGTGATCGTACGCGCAGTTATGATTTTTACGGAAACTATAAAATTGGTGAAGGTCTAGAAAACCTAAAAACAGGATTATTAGAAAATCCTGTAACTAAAGAAGTTCCTATGGCCGCCGTAACGTATGGCAAATTAGGCTGGCCAGTTTTGGTTAACACCCAACAACAAGACAATACAATTACCACAAATAATTTATACCTGAAATTTCCAACAGATAACAATAACAACACCGCTTTTTATGGGCAAATTGCCAATGTAGCCAATGCTCAAAAAGACACTTTTATCAATGCTGACGGATTAAGACTTCCTCCTGATGAAGAGGGCAATTACGCAGATTTTACCTCAACCATTCAATTGACAACTCCTGCTCTAGCTGGTGAAAATATTGCCTCTCTTAGTATTTTACTCTATCAAGGAAAAGTGAATATGTATACCGCTGGAGTAACGGAGGACGAAAATGGAGATCCTGTAATTTTATACAGACAAGCAAACTTTTTTGATAATGTTTTTAATTTAATAAATGCCAGCCCATTATTGAATTTAGGAAGTGATCACAGTTATTCGAGAATGACATCTGAAAAACTAAACCTTATCAATGAGTTTTATGATAAAAAACAGCAGGGAATTTCGATTGTACAAACTCTCACAGTAAATGATGTCATTGAAACTGGAATTGAAGAAACACCTATTATTGAACGTGTAACTTATATTACAGAGGCAGTAGATATTATGAACAATGCTATTTCTGCAACTGGAAGCACAACCTCAACAACTTATACCACGCCTTCTGCAGGTGGTGCAGTTGGCAATAGTAAAACGTACCAACTGCCTGATCCTTATTATTACAGTTTGCAACTATTTACAGACAGTACTGAAACCATTACAGGGCTTGAACTAAAAACGTTGGATGGCTCTGCTCCTAACAAAATTATTTTGGGATTAACTAAAGATGAAAATGATTCTATAAAAGCTTTGCTAACGGATGACAAAAAAAATCCTTGTTTGTTTTTAATGGATCTTTTTGAAGATGAAAATGAATTGATTTCTCCTGAGAATATCAAATATCAGAAATATAAAGTTGCTATTGTGTCTGAAGATGCTGATGGGAATAATAAGCTGGAAGAACCTGTTAATTCTGTTTTTGTTTATTCCATTGATAGGAGATATCATTTTAGTAAGGAGTATAGTAAATATGTGAAAGAAGATTTAAGAAAAGAATTAATGTTAGACCTAGATTTATCTTTATGATGGAAGAAGCAGCAATATTAAAATCGGGAGAAGTTGTCAAATTAACCGGATTAATTAACCCAAAATTCACCATTTATGGCTTTTTAAATTCATTTGAAACTGTCATTAATGGAGTAACAAAAAAATTTAAAGAAACAGTAAAAGAAGACTTTAGAGATGATGATCTTTTCGGTCAAATAGATAAAGATGTAATTGGTGGATTTTATGAAGAAGATTTTTTTCTGGAATATCTTATAGATAAAAATAAGCTTAGCAAATTAAAAGATCATAAATATCCTTTTAAAGCAGCGTCAACTGACGACCAAATAATTGTAAAAAAATTAAAAGTTTCAAGTCCATATACTGATTTCTGTAAAATCGAAACTTATAAATGGGCTTATCAACCAAATGTTCCAATTGTAGATTACGGAACTTGGCAGATTAAAATTCCAAACGGGATTGCACCAGATCCTCTAGAAGGAGTAAATGTTCAATTATTGAGTACTGCGATGCAATTTTATTCTGACAAAATCAGAAGGTTTGTAACACCAGTGAATACAAATAATAAACAAGAAAAAGCACTTTTAATTGCCAAAATTGCAATTCTTATTAATTCTATAATAAAAGATTTATTTTCACAATTTTTAACCGAACCTGAATTTCAAACATATCTAAGTCATCAATCTCTTGAGTGGACCGATAGTCCAATATTTGTCAATCCTACTGTAGAAGTATTAGAAGATTATTTAGGGAACTTACGTTCTTATTACAAAAGTTTTTATGCAAACCAAATTTTAGTTAAAAATGCTTCTACAAAAGATAAGCTTTATTGGTTAGCAACAGTATTATCTGCCGAAGCTTTAGCTACTGTTCCTGCTATTGATAAATTTGATTTGCTCTATAATTTAAGTAAACAAAATGTCAAATTAACAGAACGTAATAATGGTGAGTCATTAGTGTTAAAAATTATTGAATCATTTACTTTTCAATCCGTTTCTTCAGCTGATAGAAACGACTTATTAAAGGATCTGGTTAATTTTCATAACTACATTACATTACAAGGAGGTAAAGGTCCAAGATCTGTAGAGTCTAAAACCACACTCTTTGAAATACTCTATAGAGATATTGACGATGATAGATATTCCAGATATACATTTGGATTATGGAATTCATATAATAATAGAATGAAATTTATCATACTATTATACAAAATATGGTTTAGTTCAACATATAACCCTATATATCCCGATCCTTCTTACACTAAACAACGCAATGCTTGTGGCGTATATGAAGAATCTGAATATATGAAATTAAAAAATAATCCAGACCCAACTAACAGTATAAAAGTTCCTAAATACTATAATGATACTACTACTCCACCTTTTATTATTTATGAAAGTGTTACAGGTTATCGCAATGGGGCAAAAATTGAAACTGTAACCAATTATAGCTATAAAATGGTTGGCAAATCAATTGAAGTATATGAATCTAAAATTGAATCAAGAAAAGGATATCAAGATCATTATTCAGATCCAATACTTTATGGAACTTACGAATTTCTACAACCCATAACAGTTATGGGGGTCAAACCTGATTTAGATTTAGTTGAAACGTTAGCAGATTATAAGGACGGTGAAAGCTTGGGAGATCAAAAAATTCACACAATACCAGCATTCCTATTATTTTATCTGGAAGATTACAGCAGCTTAAAAAAAATCGATTTTGGTGTAATGCTTGCGGCCGAAATTTCTTTAAATCTAATAGGTGTGGGTGCTTTAGCTGATTTACGTTATTTAGGATATCTTTCTAAAATGAGATCTTTGTGGACAGCAGAATCTGTTGTAGCATCAGATGTGGTTTTAAGCTGGAAAGCAGTAAGCGGAGTAGTAAATGCATTTGAATTTTCAGCCATTAATGCAATAGCTTTAAACAATTATGTAATCCATACAACTAACGATTCTTTGACAAAAGAAATTGCGGAGAAAGCTAATACCTATCTTATTTGGGCAACGATTGGTTCTATGATAGCAAGACCCTTTATACAATCAAAAGTTATTGACTCAGCTTTTGAACTAAATGGTGTTGTAAAACAATTTAATGATAATGGCATTTCTATTTACAGACCTGAAATGACATCTGCCCAAATTAATGAATTAGATCAGGCTCTTCTTATTGTTAAAAACGTAGCTGGTGATAGAGAATTAGTTATAAACAATATAATAAATACATTAACAGAACAAGGATCTGAATATGAAAACTTTTTACAGAAATTTAATCAAATAGAAAGCGAGGCAGAAAAATATGCTTTTTACCTAGATTATGGGACATTAAAAGATTCTAAAATAAGACAACTATTAAACGCAAATAACAGTAAAGCTTTTGATAATTGGAGGCTTTTTTATTCCAACAATGTAATTGTAGATAGAAAATATATTGAAATATTAACTGATCAGACTTACATAAATGACCTATTTCGATATTATAATGAAGACTCTTTACGAAAAATTATTGAACCATCAAGCCTTAATATCAGATTAAAATTTATACGAAAATATGGAAAATTAGATCCTATTGCGTTTGATAATTTGATACATACTCCAAACGGCATTATTTTATTGCATGAATCCCCTTCTCTTAGAAGCATGCCCGATCTATTAACTTCTGACGATGTTATAGAATTTTTGAAAACAGGTCCAACCAAAAATGATATTGGAGTTCGAATTGAGACACAAAGATTGAATTGGAGTACTTCAATGAGAATGTATCAAGAAAACATTTCATTTAAAGGAATGTCTATTCAAGAACTTTCAGATTTTCATAATCTTTTTAAAGATTATTTTAGAAGTGATAAAGAGAAACTTAATAGTTATCTTAAAAGTAATAGAGCGAGAATTAAAATTAACTGTTATAACAATTCCGAATTAATTGAACCAACAATTGTAGAGTTTTATATTTCAGGAACCCCTGAATCATTTGTAGAATTATTTAAAGATGTCCCTGATGAGATCAGTGAAATGTTTATTCAAACTTCAAATGCAGAAGGCTACAATGCTTTTTCTAAAAATGCCTTTGATTTCGATGGAAGATTTAGATCAAACGATACCGAAGTAAAATTTTTATATAATTTTTTTCAAAATCATTTCCATAAAGGTAATAAATTTGTGATTGAAATAGAATCAGCATTATATACTTGTACATCTTGCCAAAAATATTTACAGGCAGCACAAAATTATGCAAAAACTGAAGGAAAAATATTAGAAATTAAATTTATTGCCCATCCAAAAGCTGATAGTTCAAAAGAAGTATTCAAATTAGTAAAGTCATTAAAAAAGTAAATCATGGACATAAAATTTTTAGAACAATTAAAGAATTATCCATCTAAATATCCAAATGATACAGATTATCAAGGAACAATTGAACCCATTTCTTTACAAGAAATAGAAACTTTAGAACAATTATATAATAATGGTAATACTTTTCCAAAGGCATTACGCGAATTACTCTTTTTGGCAGGTAACTATTGTTATGTTTTGGATTATGGTTGGAATGAAACAGAGGAAGAAATACAGAATGAATTACAAATTTCTGCTAGGAAATGGCTACTTAAATATAATAAAAATATATCTAGGCCTTTCTTTGTTATTGATGTTTATAACGGACCCGAACAATTTCTATATGTTTATTTAGATGAAGGAAATAACCCTTTTGTTTATCAGGCTTTTCTTCCTGAGCAAAATAATATTAAACATTTCGCAAGTTTAAATAAAAGCCTCTCTGAATATATAAACAGTCTTATTGATAGAGTAAAACAAGGTTATAATCCATTTTAATAAAATTTGCATTAATCCGGTCGCGCAGATTTAGCTCCGCAAACCCTATCGCGCGGATTTATCTCCACAATGATAGCGCGGATTTGTAATTCGTTGCACACGAATATATTGAAGCCAAATTAATGGAAAAAGGATTAAGTTATAAATCTTTTAATGTTTATAATGAGACTAACCCGATCGCGCAGATATATTTCCGCAACGATAGCGCGGATTTGTAATCCGTGCCCGCAAAGTAATTCCTTCAATATCCAAAAAAATAAAAAGTAAAGTTTTATATTTTACTTTTTATTTTTGTAGGAAAAAAGACAATGTCAACAAAATACAAAGCAACAACTACTG